>MDTB01026298.1_pt1 | contig 14860 bp, 11 predicted proteins | sample 811161 | NCBI WGS metagenome assembly MDTB01 (sample SAMN05326650, study PRJNA326480) | marine metagenome | isolation source: seawater | place: Mediterranean Sea | collected 2009
AGGATCAGTAGTTCTTGGATAAGAATGATTAGTCTGATGACTATCTTGTGCACATGTAAATGTAAGTGATTCTTTAGCAACCTGAACAAAGTCACCTGCTTGAATAGTATGACCTTTAATTGTTAATGTTGCAAGACCAGTGTTGGGAGTATAGTCAACAGCTGTTGGTGTAAATGTCTTTTCTCCACGGAATTGATGTGCACCGATAGTTAATGAAAGATCTCCATTAGCAAGATTCAAGGCAGCGTCTGTTGGTTGGTAATTTACAGTGACAGATGGTTTAACATTAACTGTGATTGTAGTACCTGTCGTTTCAGTAATATAAAGATTGCTCTTAGCAGCTGGATCTGTTGGTCTTGGATAATTGTGAAGACTAGCACCTAGATTTGATAAGTTTCCTGCAATGAGAGTACCATCATTTTCCATGTCACATCTAAACTTCAAGGAGTTTACATCAATACTAATACCTGTACCAACAGGAAGAGTATGATTACCTATTGTCAATACTAGTACACCTGTACTAGGAGTATAAACTGCATTAGTTGGTGTGAATGTAACCTGAGGTGATGCACCTACGTTAACTGTTAGAGTGTCAGTGGTAACTGCTTCAATACCAAGTAATTCTCTTGATGCAGGATCTGTTGTACGAGGATATGATTTTCTAGAGAAGTCATCATCTTGTGTGCATGTAAATGTTAATGCTTCATCATCAATACTGATTACACTCTTAGCGTGGAGGATTCCATTTGCAGTAGCAGAAACAAATGTGTGTGCATCACTATTACTACAAGGAGCATCTTTAAGACATTGGATATCAAAAGTATCTTGGGTAATTGCTCTAACTGTTATCCACTTACCGCTAATTGGTTGACCTGGTTTAGGATATGATTCTTGCCCACCTCCATTATAACCACAACTCATGGTTATAGAACTGTCTTTTATTTTAACTCTATCACCTGCTGCAAATCCATGACTTGCAGAAGTTATTGTGACAATACCAGTAGTAGTATTAAAAGTAGCATCAGTTGCAGTATGCTCAGTAGCAGCCGTAAATCCATGGTTCTCTATATCTAAAGTTAATGAACCTGTTGACGCAGTATATGTCGCACCAGTTGGTGTAAATGCTTTTTCTATATTTGCTCCAACCTGAACCTTGAAACTATTAGTTTCTACATCAAATACATTTAACCAGTTTACAGCAGCTGGATCTGATCCTCTAGGATATGCAGTTGTAGTTGCATAGTTATCACGAGAACAAATAAAGTTTAGTGAATCTGAAGTAAATTGGATAAAGTTACCATTAGAAAGTCCATGATTAGCTAACTCTAGTTTCATGATACCAAGAGAAGCATCATAATCAACAAAGGTTGGACTCAAAGCAGCAGTGGCATTACCAACATAAGTGTGTGCATCAGTGTTTGTAGGTGTGGTTCCATTTAATGCATTGATCGTAAACGTAGTAGATGTAATAGCATCAACAGGAACGTTTTTACCAGCAATAGGATCTGTTGACCTTGGGTAACTTCTATTACCTCCACCACCAAATCCACAACTGAATGTTATTGCATTGTTTGAGAATCTAACAGTAGATTGTGCAATACTAATTCCACCAGCAACAGCAGATACAAATGAATGTGGATCTACGTTTGTAGAAGGAATACTATCTAATACCTGAACATCAAATGTATTAACTGTTATGTTTGATACTTCTAACCATCTATCACTTGCATAGTCAGTACTACGTGGATAGGTCTTCTGAGCAGCTGCTCCTGAAGCACCACCAAAAGCACAACTAAGAGTTATTGAATTATCAGCAAACTTAACTTGATCACCCGCTTCCAATCCGTGTGACACTAGTGTAACTGTCATAATACCTGTATTAGGATTATAGTCAATATCTGTGGCAGTTGCTGTTGTAGGAGCACTTAAAGTATGTGATCCTACTGTTAATTCTAGTACACCTGTACTAGGAGCGTAAGTTGCTGTAGAGGGGGTATAACTGTTAGTTAATGGTTTTCCAATTTCACTAATTCCAACAATACCATCATCTCTAAATCCATCACCTGAGTTATTCAATACAACGTTAGAAACATAACCATTACTAACTGTAATATCAGCAGTTGCACCAACACCACTACCAATTTTATTTCTTAATGGAATTGCAGTATATGTACCATCTGCATATCCTGTACCACCTGTCAATCCATTAGTAATATCAAATGCTTTTATCTCATCTCCAATTTGATCTAACTGGAAACTAGAAGTATATGATGCACGATCATAATACATTATCAAAGCAACAGAATTTGCCTTAGGTGCAACTGAGAATGTTATGGCATCGTTTGCAAAAGTGTAATTATTAGGATTCTGAACAATTCCATTTATTGTAACTAAGAATTGTTCTTTAATAGAAGTTTTTCCAATTTTAGTAGTTACAGTAGCACCACTAATTGTTAAATTAAAAACAGTCGTAGATCCATCAAAAGAAGAACTAATATCATCAATCTTATATGAGATGCAACTTAAGATTTTCTGAATATCTAATAGTTGTCTACCAAAAATTTGTACCTCAGTAGGAACTGCTGCTGAGTAGTCTGGGTCACCTAGTGCAAAGTTCTTAATAGTTGCTAATTTACCAGTTGACCTAGCAGAAGGTTTGGGGAAAACATAGGTAGTGCCATTAAATGTTTGTAAATTTGGTTGAGGTGATTCTACCCACCATGCCCATGGTTCATTTGAAGAATAGTTTGAATTTATTGTAGATTTGGATCTATAAATTTTAGCACTAGATTCTAAAACAACTTGTGTACCAAGTACCTTAAATCCTGCAGGATGTGCTGCAAATTTTAATGGGTTTTTCCATTTATTAATATTGATAGGTGAAGAAATTTCATATGAGTATTCTTGGAACCTATCACTATCATATATTCTCTGCTCATTGACATCTAAGAAACCAGTGGTACGTTCCCAACCTTCAGCAGAAGTACTAATAGGAGATACGTTAAATGTTGCATCTGCTCTATCAAATGCATGGATTTCACCAAATGCTGCTGATTCTTCACCAAAGACAGGTTCGCCAGATAGAAAATCACCTTCTATAATTTCCACACTAAGAATACGTCCACGACTATCCCAATCTTTAATAATTCCAAACGCAGTATATGTTGTAGTGGATGTACCTTGATAAACTCTTTCTCCAACTAAGAAATTAGCAGGTTTCATATATGCAGTAATAATATCACCAAGATCAGTACTAGAAAGAGTAAATTCTGTTAATCCATTAGCATCTCCAATCGGATCACCTGTAAAGTTAATATAAGTTCCAGCTATTGCATTTGCTTGAGTTGTTGCTAATCTAATTTGATTATTTGCTAATCCATTTGCAAGAGTCGCTGCAATGGCATAATATGTTGTATTAGTTAATAATGGAGTTGGAAATGTTCCTATATTTTCATTTAATGTAACTTTCGTACCTGTAGGTATTTTTGCATTATATGGGAAGTTTAAAGTACTGTTAGATCTCAATCCAACCCAATTATGAGTTATTCTTGCACTTACAGATGGAGCTGATAAGAAACCTCTACCTGGATTACGAACTTCAACACTTTGTATAACCTCATTCTCAATAACGGCTCTTAAATCAAAAAGTGACCCACTTCCACCAGTAAGAACAATTTCTGGAATTGCAACAAAGTTTGCACCACCATCTGTCACCTCAAGATAGTCAATAACTTGAGTTCTTGTTAATTGTAAATTAAAGGTAGTATTTAACTCTGGTTTTAGAGTTCTATCATGACTATAATTAAATGTAATATTATCTCCACCAATTTTTAATATTTTACCCAAATCGGTAGATTTCAATAATACAGAAGCACCCGTTCCTGTTTTTTGTGTAATGTTAACTACAGGAGCATTTTGGAACAATTCTCCACCAGCTTCTATATTAATTGCAGATATTCCTTGATTCTGAATAGATGCATTGAATTTTGCATTGATTCCACTACCACCACTAACAAGAACATCTGGAGCAGACAAATAACCAGATCCAGTATTAGTAATGGTTATACTATCTACTGTTGCATTTAAAGAACATAATGTGGATGCAGGATCAATATGTGTCAGTACTGTAACTGTCACAGTAATATCATTAGCAGTTGTAGCACCACCTATCTGATTACCAGGAATAGTAATGATATCACCTAGTCTATATGTACCACCACCATTAGTAACTACAACCTGTTCAACAGTTCCACCAGCACCAGAAGTAACCGTAAATTCTACATTAGTACCACCAGTAGGATTTACAGCAGATTGTGTAACACCAGTATACTGACCAGGCGTTAATCCAGTTGTATTTGTAGTGATTGTTACAGTATTAACTAATCCAAAATCAGGATCGTCAAGAATAATATTTGGTGCTGCTCTATAGTTAGAACCAGGACCATTAACAGTGACTTCTGACAATCTACCTACATCAGGACCTGAACTAGGAATACTACAAAGCACAGTTGCTTGAGCACCACTCACTGCACTAATAGTTGCCTGAGAATCTGAACTAAAAACTTTACCTCTATCATTATTAGCAGCAAATGTGGTAAACATAATATACCCTTTATTTGCAGCACCAGTCCTTCCATTTTGAAGAGGTTGTATTCTCAATGTTGAACTCAATGGATCCCAAGAAATAACTTTACCTCTAGCAGTTTGAGTTCCTTGAGCACTTGAGATATAATAATTTCATTTACTGCAAATGAACCAGAACCAAGAACGTTTGTTAGTGTTAAATCTACAAAATCAGGTAATGTAACAACCCCTGTAGGTAAAGACGCAGGATTATAACCAGAACCCTTATTTGTAACAGAGACTCCAGATAATACTCCAGAAATTGTTGCTACAGCAGTTGCACCTGCACCAGCTCTGGTGGATCCTGATAATTGTGGTAAAGATTCATAATTACGTCCACTGTCTCCAATTGAGATTGTTGAGACTCCTCCAGTTGGATATATTGAGTTTGTACTATAAGTTATAGTATTTGAAGCATCATAATTTACTTCTGGTTCTAATGCAGTTGCATATGAAGCAGTAGTATCAGTCTTAGATAATAGTATATTTGTACCAGCTAGAGGTTCGTTCATAATAGTGAAATAACTTCCAGTTATTGAATATTGACCTGCTAAATCAAAATAATAGAAAATACCTGGTAAATCTACAACCTTAAGAGTTATAGAAGTTTGTTGAAGAGTTTGAGTATCAACAACCTCATCTGTGATGTTTTTATATGTGAATATATCAGTGTTTAATGGGTCAAGAGTAAATGCTAATGTAACATTATTGAGAGTAGAATCTGAAGTATCAAATTTATATGAATGTCCATTAATAAATTGGAATTTAGGTTCCCTTACACTAACTACCGAACTTGTAATATTAGGAGCAGCATTTGTACCTAATTGATTAACTGAAATAGTAAATCTTCTAAGAGTTTCAGTTCTTACTACTGTAAAATCACCATTATAAGTTCCAACATTCATACCTTTAAAATCAACTATATCACCAACTCCTAATTGATGTGCAGCATCAGTTCTAACTACAGCTTCTAATGATATTTGAGTTACAGTAAGTTGAAATCCAGATCCACCGTTACTACCAACATTATCATCATCAACTGTAATAGTATCGCCAATCTTAAATGCAGTTCCTCTATCTGCAGTCGTTGGTATAGAACCAACTGATATAGTTCCATTAGCAGCAACAGTAAGATCTAATATAAGATTTTTACCATTCCCATTAGTGAGCATTGGAACGTCAGTGTATACGCCAGGTAAATATCCAGATCCTTGGGAATTTGTAGTAGTAGCAATAAGTGCACCATCTGTACGTTTCCGTATATACTTCCATGACATTGTACCATCACTGACTGTGCCAGATACATGTGTTGGAGCGTTATTAGCATCAGAATCTGATGTTGCGGTTTCAGTTGCTTGATATACTCTATTTGCAACAAAAACTAAATCAAATTTATTATATGCAGTGCTGTTTGTCCATTCTGTAATAAAATCATAACTTACTAAATCAAAATACTTAAAATAGAATTTTGAATTGTATAGGTATGACTTAAGTTCTCTTTCATAAGTATTGTCACCTATAGAAACAGTTATTTGATCACCACCAACCAAATAGTGATTATTAGTCGTGGTTAATGTAGCAATTGTTACATCTTCATCATTTACAACGTAATTAAGTGTAGAAACAGGTTCACCTGTGATAGTTGAGATAGTGGCACTTACTCCATCACCACCAGTATCAGTATTGTCAAATAATAATCTATCATTAACCTTATATCCTTGCCCACCACCTTCTACAAGGAAGTCATTAATATTAGTTGATGAATATCTGTTAGTAGCTGCAACTGTTAAGGATTGTGCACTACCACCACGAATTGTTGGGTAGTAACTAAAGTAACCAATACCATCTTCAATATATTGAAGAACTTCTCCACTTTCTAATGTTATTAATGTTGTACTATCTTCTAGTGCTAGTACAAAATCAATTCTTGAATCTAACGCTTTTCTCTTTGCAGTAACCTGATCAGTTCCGATATATGGTGCTCTAAAACGGATAGCGTCTTCAGTAAAGTTTCTTTGTAGTCCATTACCATTCCAGTTAATTTCATCTGCTTCTGAGTAAAAATCAGGTCCTACAAAGTATGGAAATTTAGGTGCACCACTGACACCATCAATTGTTGTAAAATAAGCATATACTCCATCTGGATATTCTGGAGTTACGCAATATCTACCATTATAACGGTCTAAATCACCTAGACCTTCCACATACTCATAATCTTCAATAAACGTTCCCATAGGGTCTGTCAGACCGCTTAGAATGGACGCTCTAGATGTTTTTATTCTATAACTACTAGCTGGTTGAATATACGAGTTATATGGGTTCTGATTTTGTCGATCTTCAAATCCATAAGGTCCATATATGGGATGTCCGTCATATGCCCAACCTATAATTGGAGAATGTCCTATTGGAGTCTGTTCTATCCATGGTGAAGGATCTGCTACTGTAGGAATTCTAGATTCAATACTATCTCCTAGGTAATACCTAAGATTATCTGGAGTGTAGAAGTATCCATATTCACCATCATAGATTCCAATGTTTTCTCCTCTTACAACTGTACCATTAGCATCGTCTACAACTTTTCTATCTGAGAAAATAGCACTAGGATTATTCTTCTTAATTTCATCTGCAGTTGCTGCTTCGTTATAAGTTAACTGAGTTAAATTAGTTGTAAATCTAGCACCATCACCAGGATACACAATACTAATTTGAGTATTACCTGTTGTATACCCAAGTCCTTTATTTGTTACAGTAACCGATGTAACTTGTCTACTAGTTGGATCTACAACAGCAAACGCAGTAGCACCAACTCCATCTCCAGTAATAACAACGTCTGGAGCACCAAAGTAATCTGCACCACCAAATGTAACAATAATACTCTCAATCTTTCCACTAAGAATAGATGCATAACCCACAGCACCATCACCAGATTTTAAAGTAATATTTGGTTCGTAAGTATACTCAGATCCTGTATTTGTGATGTTTATTGTATTGATAGGTCCACGTACAACAGCACTAGCAGCAGCACCTACACCGCCACCACCACTAATTGATATGTTAGGTAATCCTGCAACTTTTGTATAACCAGCACCTGAATATGTTACCGCAATACCAGTTACCCTACCATCAGTAATTTGTGCGACTGCAGTTGCCTGTGTACTGTTAGGTGCACCACCACCACTAATAGAAACAATAGGTTGACGGGTATATCCTCCCCCACCGTTAGTTACGTTGATAGCAATAATTCTACCATCAATAATAGCTTCTGCTGATGCACCTAAACCCAAATATTCCCAATCAATAGTTCCATGTCTAACAGCACCACTTGTATGTGTTGGATATGTAATTTTATCACTTGTGCCAGGATTCTGTGCTCTATATCTTCTTACAGTACCATTATCATCATATTTTATAACATTGCCACTTGCATAAGTTGTATTTAACTTATAGTCGGGTTCAAACTCAACTGTAGGGGGGTTTTCAATATCATATCCATCTCCACCATCATTTTTTGTGATAGAAGCAATTCCACCAAACTTTTTCGTCGAAGTTCCCTTATATGAGAAAAATGGAACTCCATTTACACCAATCCCAACTTGCCCAACAGGAGTTGGTGTTTTTGTACTTTTTGTTGATGGTACTAATGGTATTCTCTTTAAATATCGTTGATTTCCTGGATCTGGATCATTTACAGAGAAAGGACCTATTTTATGTGATGGTATACCTGTACTAGCGACTATTGCATTGTCAGTTGACTTATATACGTTTTGTACATCAGCAGTGTACTGGGAAACTAAGTTATTGATAGATGTGTAGACACTTGTACCAAATGCAAATTCTCTAGAGATAAAAAATAAACCATCTGTTTCCAATATAGGTTGAGAAGGTGCACTACCAAGAATAAATTCAAATTTGAACTCATCTATAATACCAACAACATCATGTTCGTTATTATAGATGTCTTCAGCAGCATTTAGGATTCTAACCTTGTCATCTCTTCTTAAACGATGTTTTTCTCTAGTGGTAACTGTAACACGAACAGAACCATCAGCAGCAGGTGTTGCTAACTCTGCTGTAACCCCTCTAAGTGCCTTTCTAACGTTATATTGGAAGGAACTCCATATTGGATCAAGACTGTCAAAACCAGGTGCTGCAGGCGTTGTAACTTTACTCTTAGGAAGGTAATATTTACCACCATTAGTTAAATTAACTCCTCTCGTTCCACCATATACTTTAATCTGAATATCAGACCCATCTAGGTTACTTTTACCGTAAATTCGGAATGCAGCAAACGCTTCTTGACCTGCAATATGCTCATCAGAGGTTGTACCCTCTCTAGCACGAGTACATCCTATAAATTGGTTAACTGTTTTGTTTGTATATGTTATTATTTCATCTTGAACTCTAAATCTACCATTTAACTCTGGCCATCCCAAAGTACTATCAACTGTGATCGTTGTAAAGTCTAATCTTGAAGGTACATCTGATGCAATAGTAGTTTTGTAAGGTGTTACAAAGGTTCCTGAAGAGTTATTGGTATCTACGTCAATTTCATAGATTTCCCCTGAAGCAGTGAAAACTTTTTGAACACCCTTAACGTAAATACGTGCTTCATTGACATATGGGTCACTTGGATCGTTTTCTTGGTACAAAACTTCGCCAACTAACTCTGTAGGGTCTCCACTAACTGCTGTAGCACGAATTACCTCTCTATTAGTGAAGAATGCATCCGATGGTTTGAAGATTCTGTCTCTTGGGTATGAAACTTCTGATTCTACGCCAAAAAGTGTTCTTAAAACGAACTGAAAAGACCTAGTTGTGCCTTTTGACGCATAAAAATCTTTAATTCGCTTAATTACAGTAGATTCAGTAACTCCATCTGAAAAATTCTTTGGATAAGTGGACAAATACTGATCTTTGAACTGTCCCAACATGAAAAGTGGGAAAATATTGTTCAAATTAACAACTTTTGCTCCTAGAGCATGTTCAGCAGCAGTTGTTTCAGCAAAAACATACTGACTAGCAGTTCCAACCGCTTTTACTGCATCAAATCCTCTTGAACAGTCATTAAAAATAGTCTGTCCTTTGTTTTTGTAATAAATGATCTCATCATCTATCATCAAAAGACCTTCATCGGGGAAATCACGAGTTGTAGTAACGTCAACTGTTGTAGAAGTAGTTGACATTGAAGAAATTAAGTCCGTTTCAACAATTAAACTTCCATAATTGTCAATATTGTAATAATCACCCCAGTTATTAATAACATCAAAACAATATCCTCTTAATTCTTGTGATTTATAATATGCTTTAACAAATTCTATAAACGTAGGATATTCATCCTGAATGAATGACGCAAACTGTCCAGGAATATTATGGGATATTTGGGATCTCGATTCAGCGGTAACCTCAGACGGTACAGGTTGAGTTGTAACCGTCGTGGTTGGTGTAGTCCACTGACCGACCTTCCAAGATGATTGATTAGTTGCCATTCTTGTTAACTATAACTGGACTCTGGTATAACTCCCGTACCAGAAAGATTTGAACCACTACTGATAGTGTCTTCTACAACATTAACAGTTGTATTATCTATACCTAATGTCAAATAGGTTTCACGCAAAGAAACAAGGTCATTAGATTCTGGAATTGCACTAAGTTGTAGTATATTACCAGAAGCAATTGTTGATGTAATCACCAAATCGTTAATCACGATCTCTCCCATAGAATAATCAACAGTACCCCAAGAACCTCCAATGTATTCTTTTTCACCACTTCCCTTAATGTAGTAAAGTCTCAACAAACCTGCACCATCATCATTGAGGAAATAAGTATTAACTGTATCACCAGAAATAGCAAATCCTGAAGAGGAAACAGTAGGTTGTGTGGACGTTCCTTGGTTAATGCGGTTACCGTAACATATTTTATAGTTCACTCGTGCGTTCAGAGTCACTATAACGTTCTTTCTCATCTTGAGACGAGTGATATTTGAAGTAATTGAAGTATCTGCACTATCAATTATACCCTGAAGCTTAGAATATTTGAACTTTCCACCAAATTTATTAAATTCAGATCCAGTATTGAGTGCAACTAAGGTGGCAAGTACGGAATTTTTGATTACATCTGATTCTTTCCGTGTAATATTGGGGTTATAGTACACAAAACTATCAATATCAATGTATAAAATGGACGGATCAATGATTGAAGGTTGAACTGCTGCTACAGAATACTCTCTGAGCTTCTTTAATACAACATTTTTTTCGGAAAGTGATAATTTATCTGCATTTTTAGGTTTAATCGCTAAAAATACCTTACCAAATTCAGGAGGTTCCGCTTCTTCACCACCATAACAAGCGATTGAAGCTACATTTGGGTAAATATTTGGAATAATTGCTTCATAATCCTGTGTTGAGACTGCTCTACCAAACGCAGAATAGAATTTTGGAGCTGAAAACTTGATTGCTTCCGTAGTTTCTGCATCTTTACCGCCTTCTGGACGCTCAACTAGCGTAATTGTTATACCAGAGGTCACGGATTGAGCTTCATCGTTGATAAATGTTCCAATATTTTCAAATTGGAGCAATCCATTCGCTCCAGAACCACTAGAAGTGGTGTAAGTAGCACTAACTACGTCTCCATTTAACAAATCTCTACCAACAATACCGTCTCCGAACATAATTTCGGGTCTTCCATACTCAGATTCTTCCAAAAAGAAGACTTTTGATGTAGAATCTATCTTTGTAATGTCTGTTGCTTGCAAATAACGCTCTGTAACAGTTCCAGAAGTTACTAAAACTCGTAAAGTAGAGGTATCTGCTCGATCATTTGTTAAAATAAAACGTTGTCTTTCAGAAGTATTACGTACAAATGTGTCTGTAAGGAAATTTCCTTCAAATAATTCAGTATTAGAAAACGTTGCAATTCCTGTTCCGCTATCCACAGTCTGAATTACGTCCTGTCCAATAGAAAAAACAAAGTTATTATTATCTAAACCTGTAAAATTAACTACCAATCCTTTCTGTAAAGTAATTCTAGTAGGATATCCTTTGGTAATTACGCCTTGTGCGTTAGTTGTAACCTGTGTTTGTACTGCAATATTAACAACACACTTACTAGAACGTGCAGAACGAGGTGTATAACCAAGCATCCTTGCTAGTTTTACGACATTTTCACGCAAAACTGCCGTTTCTAGGAACCCTTCATTGACTGCAAGGTTAGCATTAACCGCTGTATAGTAAGTATTGTATGCAAGAGTATCTAAAAGCACCGTCATAGACGATCCTTCAAAGTCATAATCGCTAAACTGTGATTGTGATTTTAGATAATCTTTAATTTGTGCCTTGATTTCGTTAAATTCTAAGGCATTTACCTGTTGAAATGACATTATGGTTTCAATGCAAGCTCGAGTGAATCTACTGTAGGAGGTATACCTAAGATTACATAACGAATTGATACATCTAAGTTGTTACGATCCTCTGTCCATTTAACTTTAGTTTCTAAATGAACAACCCTTGGTTCGTAAATGTTAATTGTATCTGCAATTCTATCCTGTAAGTCTGTCTGTAATGAGGGACTAGCATTCTCAAATAATAGTCCAATGATATTACCGCCAAATTTAGGATCAAAAGGTTTCTCGTAAAAATTATACAATATGATATTTCTTACAGATTCCTTTATGGCTGCTTCGTTCTTCAGTGACAAAACATCATTTGTTACTGCGTTCTTTTCAAATGTCAACGAAAAGTCTCTAAACGACTTTGATTTAATCGCCATTTATATGACAAAGTTTACCTTCAGATATATTTATACTTCTTTTTTAACATTCTTTACCTTCCTATCAGATCTAGGATCAGTAATTAAATATCTGCAGTATTCATTGCCATGATCGTAGAAGTGATCAGACATATCTACGGGTATATTTGCGTTCCTTTTTCCGTCTACGATTCTATTTGCCTTGGCCACGATACCTCTTTCTTGCTTTGTTACGAGAGGTAGCACTATACTTAGTATGCTGTCCTCTACCTTGTCTTGTTTTCTTTGGTCTTGCTTCGATTGTTGGAAGACCCATTGCATATCTAGTTGCCATAATTTAACCTGCGAATACGTTTGATGAACCTGCTGCAACACTTGTACATGTTGCATCTCCTACTCTACCACATCCTTTGCCATTTACAAAGACTGTGCTACTACCACTTCCTATGGCTGCACTGTGAGGAGGGCACGGTGAGCCTGGTAATAGGTGTGTGGTGTTCTTATCTCCTTGTCTGGATATAGGAATACCATTACAGAAGACGTTACCTGAACCCTGTGCTCTGGACATTCCAGAACAATGGGCTACATCTGCGTCTCCTACTCGTGTTACTGCTGGCATTTTAATAATAATCTGAAATAAAGGAACGTATACCTTCCCACTCATTATATATCTTTAATTCAAGTGTGAAGGATGCGGGTGCTTGGGCAGTCAGGTTCCCTACAGGACCACTCTCCCATTGTACCGTTACGGTGAAAGTTTCAGTTGTGTACGATGTATTGTCCTGATTGAGGTCAAACATTACCTTATCTGGGGGCATGTTAACCAGTCGCTGAACTGTCACAGGGGTAGATGTCTTATCTGATTCTCCTTGCTCCACATACTTAAATTCGTCTATAAAAGGATCTTCTATTGAACCAGTAATTGATACAGATGTACTACCAGGTGTAATTACTAGGTCAGGTTGTGTTCCAGCTACAGTTGCAGTAACATTAGTTACATTACATACATTAGGTGAAGCAACCGAACAAGAAGCACTCACTGTCTGGTTCATTGCAAAGTTAGGTCTAGTTAAATCCGTAAGGAACGTTGCTGTTCCATCAGGAGTGATGGTTACTGCCATATGCTTCTGTTAGTAATCCGTTCTTTATTGCTATATTATACATTATACTATGAATGGTCATATCGTATGCGGTCGTCCATGGTTGTGTCTTCTCATTCTCTATCCAACACTGAAGACTTCCATATTGTGCTTTTGGTATGTCGTCTCTAAACCATGAATCGTACTCGAATTCGTATTTGCTCATTTGCGTTCTCTTGTCATTAACTCGTGCAAGTACTCGCTATATTTTGCCATCTCCATATGATCATTTACACTATGGGGTGGTTCTGGAGGGGTAGGAGCAAACTTAATCAGATGGTCGAAAGAGGGAGGTATATCCCTTACCCTCGACAGTTTTATGATTTCATCGTTATCTCGGATAACGAATTCTCCTTCTAGTGCTTCCAGTCCTATCATGGCTTGTACTTCCTATGAGTTATATTTAGAGACCAACGACGCGATTTTTGCCCTTTGGTTAGGATTCGCGATTTTTTACCAGTTTGTATCCTCTGACTCAGACAACTCAGAAACAGTCTCTGTGCACTTCTGAAGTTCCTCTTCCTCTCTGATCAAGCGTGTCTCATGGTCGCATACAACATCGACGAGCTTCTCATATTCCTCATGACCAGGTCGTCTCATCATAAGATTACTCACAGCACCTTCAAGTTTAGTGAGTCTAGCGAGAAGTTCTTCGTTTGATAAATGAGAGTTCATAATTTGTAAAGATCGTATGGTGGGTTTTTACTTTACTTTCAAGGTAATCGACTATACCTTTTAATCTATCTACTTCCTCGTTGAGTGCTTCTATCCTATTGACATAATACTCTTCGAGTGTTTTTCTACCATGCTCTGAATAGTAGATATGCGGTTGTTGTTTGCAATCGCCTGACATGTATCCTCCTATTGTTGTTTAATATCGAAATGCCACTTGATATGCTTGATGTAATCAAACGTATCCCCTATATCCTTATCACAATCTATCTCATACTTCCTATCACAAAGAAACTTACGAAGATCGTAGATACTGTCATACGTACCTACTTGATCGAAATGTTCGTTGAATAATACGTATTGCATAGAAAAGGGAGAGTGGTATATAGTATATATTATATCAGAGTATCAACACATTGTCAATAACATAGATACCCTCTAATGTTGTAAGGTAACCCATCTAGTTCTATCATACTATACCTCGACTGTGGAACTAGTTGAGATATATCCTTGTCTATCTTCTGAGACATGTACTTTGCTATCTTTCCTTTCTTCCACTTGGTGTATGCTTCCTTCTGAGTCCATAGATCATAGAAGACATGCATGTTATCAGTAATCTCATCCTTATGGAAGTAACGTCTTGAAATATCTTCAAACCTTCTATATCTCATGTACTCTATATC
>MDTB01218208.1_pt1 | contig 14860 bp, 18 predicted proteins | sample 811161 | NCBI WGS metagenome assembly MDTB01 (sample SAMN05326650, study PRJNA326480) | marine metagenome | isolation source: seawater | place: Mediterranean Sea | collected 2009
TGGATCAGATGGTGCATCAGGTAAAGATGGCAACGTGGACAACCTTTTCAACGCCCTTGGTAACTTCGACATCAAGTCAACGACTTGTACAAGATCTGGATCAGGTGAGACTGAAGATTCACATGCCGCATCAACAGGGTTTTATGATCTAAGCACATCATACACAACGTTGATCCAACTGGCAGATGACACATATCCATACACTTCCAACACTATTAAGGTAGAGGCCAAGCTGAATGCGGCGGCAGGGTCGGCAACAGTAATGACAGTGAAGACGACATACACAGACGGATCAGCTGAATTCACGTACAATGACAACAGTGCAGACAACAATGCATACAGGAACGGACAACATGAGCACAGGTACATTGTGGTAGGAACAACTACTGGCGGTGGACTGGCCAATGCTTATTCAACTTCTGCAACTGCTTCAGTAAGTAATACAACAACTTAATAATTTTTCCAGGTTGATTATCATCCATAATTACAATATAATTGTGGTATGGACATTAAAAAACTTAAAGACATTTCTGACAGATCTTTCCGGATAGCTGTTAACAAGAAGAATGCTTTGGAAAAAGCACAGTCTTCTATGTTACTGGCCTACGCGGGGCACCTTTTAAAAGCAGATGCACAGACAATAAATCTTGTGCATGTTCTAAAAAATAAACTCCAAAAATTTGTGATACTAGACAGCAACCTGAATCCTATGTTGGTCGAGGATCCTGATGATTTATTGGAAAAATTAATTGGAAAACAGCAGGAAGCTCTTAACATCTATAATCAAGCATATCACGAATCAATATCAAAAGGGTAACAGCATGACAGGTGTCCTTCTATATTGTTTCAATACTGAGCACTATAGGTATGATAAGATAGCGGCCAAGACTGTTCCTTTGCTTAAAAAGAACTTAAAACTTCCCATAACCATAGTGACCAACATGGAAACTTTCAAGTGTCTGCCACCGTTGGGCCAGATCAATTACAAACTGATAGAACACGAGACGGGAAATTACATCAATAAAAAATCGTGGCATAACTTAGACAGGCACAGAGCGTACGAACTTTCACCATATGAAAAAACTATACTGCTTGACATAGACTACTTTTGTTACTCTGACTACCTGCTTACATTATCCGCAACGGATCAGGATTTCATGGTGCATGACAAGGTACACGATGTTACAGGCAACGACAGTTACAGGTTTGCACGTAATTCTATTATCCCCATGGTGTGGGCAACCGTGCTGATCTTTAAAAAAACACAAAGATCGAAGGCCATATTTGACATGGTAAAATATGTGAAGGAACATTATGCTTACTTTTGTGCCCTTTACAGAATTGATTTTCCTAACTTTAGGAATGACTATGCCTTTGCAATAGCATTACACCAGCTTGGAGGATTCAAAGGTTATGAGACTATACCAAACAGATTGCCGACACTTCCTGCCTCGGCTAAGGTCACAGAGTGCTCAACGTCTCACATAGCATGGAATCATGAAGGCCGTCTCGGAAGTATTTCAAACAACGACTTGCATGTGATTGACAAAGGAGTTCAAAATGTCTAAAGGATTTTTATGGTTTTGTCAAAACAACGGCAAAACTGATTACGTGGAACTGTCTATAGAACTAGCAAAGTCCATTAAAAAATACAACGCTAATAACAAGGTTTGTGTAATCACGGACACTAAGACTAAAATAAATTCACCTCTCATAGATGAAGTCAGAGTTTTGTCATCAGATGAGAGCGAAAACGATGACATCAAATGGGGTAATGAGTTCAAGGCATTTTCTATGTCTCCATTTACACACACAATAAAACTGGCCGCTGACATTCTGTGGACAGCAAATACGGACTGGTGGTGGTATCATTTATGGCAACATGATATGGTGTTCTCTGTAGACTGCTACAACTACAAAGATCAGATAGTGAAAGATACAAATTACAGGCCACATCATGATAGAAATAGACTACCAAACATTTACAGTGATCTCACATATTTTAGACGTAGTACAACATCTATAGAATTTGGTAAAGTGTGTGAAGCATTGACTAAGAATTGGAAAAGTGTATGCGAAACAATATTAATAAATTGTCATGACAAGTACCCTAGCACAGATATTGTGTATGCTCTTGCGTACAGGCTTATTGACCCAACAAACAAAAATTTAATAAATTTCCCATGGTTCAAGATGATCCATAACAAGAAAGTCATAAACGGTCTCAAGCATGTGGCAGACCACAACACCTATTTGTTGCCAACATACGCAGATGATAAGATTTTTCTAGGAGGATATGCCATAGGCCGACCATGGCATTATGTAGATAAGACCACAATTAAGGAGATGAATGCCAGGATTTTTTGAAGCATTAAAAAATATGCCGGAACCTAAAAAGGTTATCCCTAAAGTAACCATAGACGGCAGGGAGTTCGAAGTTTCAGCGGAAATGTTTAGAGAAATTAATAAGCACGGATTACATGAATACACTGTAAGGAAAGACAAGATAGTCATGAAACCACAGTCAGTGGCCAGGCGTAGATTTCCAACGTTACAGAAAGGCGAAAATGGTCACAGTTTGTTGGATGGAAATATGTACTGGCCAACAGATAAAGTCGATGGGGGTTACGAATGGACACGGTAAAAGTTTGTGATCTTGATTTTGTGTATATAAGTTTCAAGGAACCCAACAAAGAAGAGAACTGGGCTGATCTAAAGAATAAAGTTCCATGGGCCAAGCGTGTTGATGGCGTAGTTGGATTCGATTCAGCACACAAGGCCGCGGCCGAAATCGCTGAAACAGATTTTTTCATATCCATAGACGGCGATAACGTGATAAATGAAAGATTTTTGCTGGAGACACTGGACTTCAATCACACAGATCCAACTGCGGTCCACAGATGGCGGGCAATAAACAGCGTCAATGGATTGGTATACGGTAACGGCGGCATAGTTGGATGGCCTAAACAAACCTGCCTAGGCATGAAGACACACGAAAATTCAGAAACTCAAGAGAACCAGGTTGATTTCTGTTGGGGCGTGCCACATGAGAACCTATTTAACTGTTACTCAAGTACGGTTATTCACTCTACGCCACAGCAGGCCTTTGTGGCAGGATATAGGGAAGGTGTCAAGATGAGTTTAGACAGGGGCAAGGCCATCTCAGCAGAAAATTTCAAAAGAAAAATGTACCCAACTAATTTAAGAACATTATCAATTTGGATGTCCGTTGGCGCTGACGTACAAAATGGACAATACGCTATGTTGGGAGCCAGGACAGGATGTTACGACACAGTAATTAGTGCGACGGACATTAACAAGGTGAGGAATCTAGAGGACATGGAAAAGGTGTACGAGCAACACACCAAAGATATTGACATGGCGGAGCAGTTACAGATGTATGGTGAAAGCATAAGGCAGAGACTGGACATACCAGTTGCCGAGTACGATGAGAACGAAAGCAAGTTCTTCAAGTATGCCATGGCCACACACAAGAACAAAGGGGTACAGACACGTGAGCGACAGTGATTATAAGCTAGACGCCCTGGAGGCAAAAAAGAAACTTACACAAGTCAGCCCAACCATGTGCCTGGCCAAGTGGAATCAGACCTCACTACATCTGCCCACGGGCATGACTAACTCCTGTTACCACCCACCACTGCACAAGATTGATGCAAAGCAACTGGACAGTAATCCTGCCGCACTGCACAACACAGTTGAAAAGCTGGACCAAAGATTCAAGATGCTTAATGGTGAACGTCCTGACGGATGTTCATACTGCTGGAAACTAGAGGACACCGGCGAGATGTCAGACAGACATTACCGGTCAGGTGAGCCATGGGCTATACAAGACTTCGAGCAGATTAGAAAGAATCCAATGACCACAAGTTGGACCCCCAGGTATGTGGAGGTAAACTTTAATAACGCCTGTAACTTCAGGTGCAGTTATTGTTCACCACAATTCTCCACGTCCTGGGGCAAAGAAACAGATAGGTATGGTGCGTTCCCCACTTCACCACCGCACAACGCACCCGAACACTTCCAGGGCACTCGTAAGCCCATACCACATCGTGAGGATAATCCGTACGTGACTGCATTCTGGAAATGGTGGCCGACCCTATACAAGAATCTAAAGCACTTCCGTATGACGGGAGGCGAGCCAATGATGGACAAGAACACCTATAAGGTTTTTCAATACATCATAGACAACCCAAAGGATGATCTACACCTAAACGTGACCAGCAACATGTGTCCACCCGACAAGAAGCTGAAGGAGAAGTACTTCAACATGGCACAGGAGATATGTATGCAGGAGAAGGTAGAACACATGATGCAGTTCGTAAGTGTTGATGCATTCGGCAAAAGAGCGGAGTACATACGTGACGGACTTGACTTCAACTACATGATGGATAACGTGGAGGAATTCCTGGACCGGATACCTGGCAGAAATTCTATTACCTTCATATGCACATACAACAACCTCAGTATCACAAGTATGGACAAGCTGTTAGAGAAGATACTAGAACTGCGTACGAAGTACAGCAAGACATACCAGCGAGTGTGGTTTGATGTGCCACTGTTGAGACAACCCGCGTGGCAACAGATAACAATGCTACCGGAAGCCTACCAGAGCATACATGAGGACAATGTAAAGTACATGCAGAACAATTCCGGCGAGGACAACGGGCTACACATATTCAAAGATTTTGAGATCCAAAAGATGCAACGAAATCTCGCATACTGGCGAGAAAATGCGGACGCAAGTACGCAAAATAAAAAAAACTTTTACGCTTTTTTTAACGAGCACGATCGCAGACGTCTTACTAGGTTTTTAAATACTTTTCCTGAGATGGAAGAATTTTGGGAGGAATGTAAACAAGCATGAATGATTTAGAATACAAAAAACAAATACTGGATACAAAGAGTTCAAGTTTCTGCGGAGCCAAGTGGTACAATGCTACTATCTGGTTGGGCAGTGGTATGACAACTAGCTGTCACCACCCTTTGCCACACAAGATCGATCTAGAGGAAATAAAGAAAAATCCTAGTGCGATACACAATACTAAAGAAAAGAAAGAACAACGTAGACAAATGAAGTGTGGGGAAAGACCTGCAGGTTGTGAATACTGTTGGAAGATAGAGGATATTGACAGAGATAACATAAGCGACAGAGTATACAAGTCAAAAATATTTAAGAATGAAGATCTACAAACAGCCTATGACTCTCCTGACAGCGATAATGTAAACTTAAAAACATTAGAAATAGCATTTGACAGGACATGTAATTTTGCCTGCACTTACTGTAATCCTGCTTTTAGTTCAACATGGGCAAACAACATTAAGAGGCAAGGACCATACACAGGAATGACGACAGATGGGCGGAACCATTTTACGCACAGTCATGAAAGTGCAGAACCATACAAGAAGGATGAAACAAATCCATACGTTGAAGCTTTTTACAAATGGTGGGAAACAGATCTACACAAAACTTTAGATGAACTAAGGATAACGGGCGGGGAACCTATGATGTCCCCTAACTTATGGAGATTGCTAGATTGGATAGAAACTCAAGGAGAAAACATGAACCCAGATATGCGTATTGCGATCAACTCAAATCTAGGTGCAAAGCAAAGTATTATCGATAGGTTCAAAACAAAATTAAAAGGTTTCAAGAATTTTCATTTATATACAAGCTGTGAAGCTACATTTAAACAAGCAGAGTACATAAGAGATGGCCTGGACTTTGGCACATGGTTTTCGAATGTATTGCACATGATGGTTGATAAAGTGCCTTCGGAGATACACAACATGGCTACAATCAATGCTTTATGTTTAGAGACTTTGCCCGAATTTTTAGAGAAAATAGTATGGTTTAAAAGTGCAAGTAAAGTATATGGGCCAACACTGAATTACACATTAAATATTTTGAGATTTCCTAGTTTTCAATCACCCTTAGTGCTACCGGACGACCTAAGAAATAAATTTAAAGGCGGTTTGGTAAAGTTTTTAAATACCAATGTAAAACATTTAGAAAATATGGAAATAGATCAAACTCAACGTCTTATAGATTACTTAGATGTGGTCAAAACACCGCATGCGGGTGCGGCCGTTCAAAGCAAATTACAGAAAGACTTTAAGGCATTCTATAGTCAATACGATAAGCGATCAGGAAAAGACTTTGAAAAGACTTTTCCCATAATAGGAGAGTGGTACCGTGGAATCTAAAGAGTGGATAATTGATACAGATTGTGACTTTTACAACAATTTCGTCGAATTATACTCAGACAAGGGTGTAGATGTAAGCGATAGAAAGCAAACTTTTCTCGGACACCAATGGGATGTCATAGGGTCAAGTTCTATAGATTGGAAAAAATTAAAAGATTGGGTGCTTGAAAAAATTGACCCATATGTACAAGATATTGAAATTTTGAAGTCATGGTGTATAGAATACAACGACGGTGGGTATCAGGCACTACACAATCATGGCATTGGACATCTTTCAATGGTTGTTTCGTTGGATGATCAACCCCACGAAGGCAAGACTGGAACATTATATACACTTTGTCCTGACAAAGAGAATAAAATGGTATATAAAGAGTTCAAACCGCACAAAGGAAGGACAGTGATAATGACTGGCGGAGTATGGCACGGAGTCTATCCTAGCAAAAATCCACGTAGAACTTTTGTGGCAGATTATAAAATAAAGGGAATCAAAAATGGCATATAATTACGGGGCCAAAGAGCCTGAAAAATTAAAAATAAAAGACATGACTGCTAAGGAAAAGGATTTATTGATAGAAAGCGATTCATTCTGCATGATGCCTTGGTTACATATCCATGCATTTCCAGATGGCAGAGCTTATCCTTGCTGTTTTGCATTGGACAAATATCCTGTAGGAAATTTAAACAAAGATTCTATGGAAACTGTGTTTAATGGCCAAGACATGAAAGATATGAGAGTAAACATGCTGAATAATAAGAAAAGCAAACAGTGTGGTAAATGCTATGATCAAGAAAAATCAGGATTCTTTTCACTGCGTCTAAGTTCAAACAAGCACTTTGGACACAACATAGGTATGGTAGAGAACACTAAGGAAGACGGAAGTACAGATTTTGTTATAAAGTACTGGGATATAAGATTTAGTAACTTGTGTAATCTAGCCTGTAGGAGTTGTGGCACATGGTTCAGCAGTAATTGGTACGAAGATCACAAAAAACTTAACGGAGGTCCGCCCAATCACGCTAAGATCATTAAAGTAGGCAGGAGTTCAAACGACATATGGGATCAAATGTTGGAGCAATTTGAACATGTTGAACAGTTTTATTTTGCAGGTGGCGAACCAATAATAATGGAAGAACACTACAGGATTCTAAAAGAGTTAGACAGACGAAAAATGTATCACGTGAGATTGATTTACAACACAAACTTTACAAGGACCAAATACAAGGATATTGATGTCTTAGAATTATGGAAAAAATTTGATTCTGTTTCGATAGGAGCCAGTCTTGACGCCGAAGGCGAAAGGGGAGAATACATGCGTAAAGGTACTGTGTGGAAAGATGTCGTAGCAAACAGGAAACGTATGTTAGAAGTTTGTCCAAATGTAGATTTTTACATATCTAGCACAGTCGGACTTATCAATGCGTTGCACATTTCAGACTTCCATAGAAATTGGGTAGATCAAGGACTACTTAAGCCACAAGACTTTAATTTCAACCTATTACAATATCCATATGCACAGAGAATTGATCTTTTGCCTGAGTCCTTTAAACAGAAAGTCAAAGAGAAGATCGAAAAACATCTTGAATGGTTACGACCTCTGGATCATCTCACAAGGGCGACTAAAGGATTTGAATCTGGTTTAGATTACATGATGAGAAGAAACAATAATAAAGATATACAGCAGTTTAAAGACACAATGAAAAAAATGGATGTAATTAGAAATGAAAACATACTAGAAACATTTCCAGAACTTGCAGATTTGTATAATGAGTGATAGATTTCCTACAGCCGATGAAAGATGGCCTCGAAGAGGCATTGTTTCAAAAATTAATAAAAGGTTAAGGCCTAGCGAAGGAAATAAAACGTTTTGTATGGCACCGTGGACGCATACATACCTCTCTCCACAGACTGAAAGACGTATGTGTTGTGCATCAAGGGAACCGGCCCAGAGTTTCAAACAGTACATAGACACAGGCAATGAGTCTAGTGAATACAAACCGTTAACACTGAAAGAGCATTGGAATTCAGAACACATGAAATCTGTGAGGTTGCGTATGATGGCCGGAGAAGAACTTTCAGAGTGCCAAGTGTGTGATCACAAATTGCTTAATACAAACGTTTATAGATCTTATTGGAACCAATTGTTCAGTGATAGAGTCGAAGAAGCATTTGCAACCACAGACGAAACAGGAGAGACTACAATGCAAACTATCAGTTTCGACTACAGATTTAATAACTTGTGCAACTTCAAATGCAGAATGTGTGGGGATATGCTGAGTAGCAGTTGGGAAGCAGAATCAAGGAAACAGAAATCATGGAGTAAGGAATCACAGCCCTGGATGGCGTCTCCTTTAAGAGAGCAAATTATTAAATTTCAAGATACACAGGTTGTAAAGGAATTCGTTGAAGCGGTAGAAACAAAAAAAATTAAAGAAATATATTGGTGTGGTGGAGAGCCTCTGATGTGGGATATGCATTGGAAGGCCATGCAAAGAATAATAGAACTGGGTTTTGCCAAAGAAGTTTATGTAAGATACAACACAAATTTAAGTAGAACTTCTTTTAAAGGGATCAAACTGTTTGATTTACTGCCTGAGTTCCAAGACTGGCAAATTTGTTCATCATTGGACGGTACAGGCGAAGTTGGAGAGTATATAAGAGACGGACTGAAGTATGAGCAATGGCTACGTAACTTTAAGGAAGGACTAGCGGTAGCAAAGACATCTAGAGAAATGAGGCTAGACTACACAATTACAATGCCAGGTTTACTAGAACTTAAAAATATGTTTGATTTGAGCAGGGAACTTGATACAGAAATACTTACAAAAGTGATGTTTACATTTAGCAATGATGAAATTCTTAGTCCATTATCATTGCCTAAAGACCTGTTGCACAAAATCATAGACGAAGCATTAGCATATATGGAACCTATTGCGACACGTAAACAGAAAGCATTGATCGACGTTTTAAAGAATTTGAAAAATAGAGAAACATTTACACCAACTAAAAAAGGAAAACAAAGGCAAGAAAACATTGATAAGATCAGGCGTCATGACATTAAAAAAATTTTATTAAGAGATGAAAGGATTTTGGACTGGTGGACAAGTATATAAAGTCAAATGTCTGTCCACTACCTTGGACGCACCTAGAAGTCGATGTAAATGGTGGAGCATCTCCTTGTTGTCTGTATAAGGGCAGTGTGCCAGGGGTAAAGGTTTACAAACAAAGTCTGAAATCTATACAAGACACCTCCTATATGTCCGCACTCAGAAAGCAATTTCGAAATGGAGAGAGACCCAAAGGGTGTCAGAGTTGTTTCCAAGAAGAAGATGCAGGCAAAACATCAAAAAGGCAGAATTCTATATACAAGATGAAGAAAAGTCTAATAGACTGGACACCTAATAGCGAGCCAACGCTGAAGTTCATTGATTTTAAGTTAGGCAACGTATGTAATCTTAAGTGTAGGATATGCGGATCGTGGAGTTCCTCGAAATGGGCACAGGAAGAAATAGATTATGAGACAGCCAAGGGCGGAGACAACCCACTGGCCAGAAAGCAATTGAAAGAGGGCGGGTGGCCAAAACGAAACCCAAAGTTCTTTGAGGACCTCAAGGAGGATCTAAGGCATGTGGAGTACTTTGAGTTCACGGGCGGCGAGCCGTTCATGATAAAGGATCATTTTAAGATACTGATGCACTGTGTTGAGAAAGGGTATGCCAAAAACATAGATATCCACTATAACACCAACGGCACACAATTACCACCGCAGGAGATATTCGATCTGTGGGCATACTTCAAGCACGTGGAAATAGCATTCAGCATAGATGATGTGGGAGAACAATTTGAGTATCAGAGGCATCCTGCCAATTGGAGAGAAGTAAACGCTAATCTCATCAAATTCAAGGAACGTAGGACACCAAACATGGACTTTCAGATATGCTCAACGGTCAACATATTCAATGTTTTTAATTGGGCAAAGATGGCACTGTGGGTGGCACAATTTCAACCCAAGTTCTTTTACGTCAACACCTGCTTTGATCCAGACGTGTTCAACATACAGACCTTACCAAAACAGGTCAAGGACATAGTCACAGACAGATACAACATGTTGACGGACTACCAACCCAGCATAAGGTTTATGAATGCCGTGGACAGGGACACACCCGAGATGCGTGAACAACGTAAAGCGAGGATCTTACAGACCGACAACTACAGAAAAGAAAATTTTGGCGATGTGTTTCCGCTTTTAAATAAGGTACTACAGATATATGAGTAAAAAATTTATAGCAGGTGGATGCAGTTTCACTTTTGGACATGAATTGAGTGACGACAACGAGGGCAGAGAACCATCGCAAAAGTCATGGAGTTCATTACTGCAAAGCACACATAGACCTAACAGTCAATATCTGAATGTTGCAAAGGGAGGTATAGGAAACTGTGCAATAGCACGTAAGGTCTTTAAAGCGATCTCTGAACATGAGGTAGATTGTGTTGTTGTGATGTGGACCTTCTTGTCAAGATATGATTGGGCTATGAAGAGGCATCCATCATTGGAAGGAAGCAGATGGGCAAGTTTAACACCATGGGACACAGATAAAGAACAAGGTCGGGTGTTCGAAGTGTTGAACACAGATAAAGAGCAATTGGAAATATGGAACAAAAGAAGAGAAGAAGCAAAGAAGAACGGTACCAATCAGTTTGCTGAAAGTATATACAGATATGCCGCCAACATGTACCACGAAGCATACCTGAGTTGGAAAAGCATAATATGGTTGCAGAATATTTTGGAAAAGAAGAAAATACCATTTATGTTCACACTGGCAGACAACAGTCTATTCTATGATTATCAGGCACACTTGAAAAATATAGACGGATTGATGAAACCGCTACATGATGAGATAGATCTTACCAAGTGGTTCTCTTTTGGTGAAAGGATGATGGGATTCAACCAATGGGCAGGACTTAACGATTATGAATACGCTACCACACATCCACTAGACAAAGCACACGAAGATGCTGTACAATTAATGAACGCTACATTTAAACAAACAATAGGAGGACAATAATGTTCAACTGGATTAAAAATCTTTGGTTAAAGTTCAAACAAGAAAGAGCTTACAAGAAAAGATTAAAAGAATTGAAGAAAAAAGACCCGTTTATATACAAATAAAAATATGGACATACTTAATAGAGAGAAGCTGAAAGAAGTTTTAGGAAAGTGGAAAGGACATCCATCGGTAACTGGACTTATAGAAAAATTTTCACGACTCCAATCTTACACGAATAAAAGTTACAAAACTTTAGAATCATACACTATGCAGAAGATAAAAGAGTCTAGATATGAATTGGTTGAATTGCCTTACATAGATGTCGAGGAAGATCCTGTACGTCCTGAACTTGATTTAGCATTCAGACAAGCGTATGGCAGGAAAATTTTTGGACTAAAAGACGAGGTAGGAGAGATATCTGCAATAATGTGTTTTGCTTTTACAGATAAAGTTCCAAAAACTGTTGAAGAAATGGAGCAATTGAGTAAAGACTCTGCTCTACAGTCTATTCATAGGGCAGGTGCACAAGGATCCATTGCAATAGCATACACGGTATGGGCAAAGAAAAAAGGTGGCGGCCGTGCTATTGTGAATGAAGTATACAAGATGGTCAAGCAATCAAATCATTTGAATAGATTAATTACGCTTTCGCCTTTGACAGAGATGGCTAGGAATTTCCACATCAAAAACGGTGCTGAGGAATTACAAGTAAACGAAACTACGCAGAATTTTGAATATGACATTACTTTAGAAGAATGGGAGACTGCATTAGTAAAAGCTAAGAAGTTTTTGAAATTATCATGAAAAAGTTATTAATTTTATTATTACTATTTTGTTTTCATGCAAACGCAATAGATTTGTCCAAGTACTACCAAGAGCCATTAACCGAGAAAGATAAAAAAGGTATAATTGCATTTAACATTTTACAGGGCATAGATATGCTACAAACTCTCGAGATCGCAAACAACGATGCGTACTATGAAAAGAATAAGATTATGGGCAAACACCCTAGTGAAGCACAGGTTATAACATATTTTATATCAAGAGGATTTGCACATTATCATGCTACAAAAATGATACCTTTAAAGTACAGGAGTATCTGGCACACATACAACATGGTCTACAATTATGATGTAATCAGAGATAATCATCAGTTAGGTATAAGGATTGACTTCTAATGAAAATATTAATAATGGGGTTGCCTGGATCGGGTAAAACAACTCTGGCAAAATTATTAGCCCCTATGTTTAATGCTGTATGGCTTAATGCAGATGAGGTAAGGAAGCAATCAGATGATTGGGATTTCAGTCCAGAAGGCAGGCAAAGGCAGGCCATGAGAATGTGGACATATGCAGAAGAGGCCGTTGATGCTAATCGGGTTGTGGTCGCAGACTTTATCTGTCCAACAGAAAAGACCAGAAAAGATTTCAAAGCAGACTACACGGTATGGATGGACACAATTAAAGAAGGAAGATTTGAAGATACAAACAAAATGTTTGAAGATCCTTTAAACTATGATTTTAGAGTTACACACATGGAAGCAAACATGTGGGTATTTTTGATCAAACAAGATATTTTAGAAAAACTTGGAAACTTGGGACCGCATAGTAAATGACAAAACATTCAAAAGTTTTAATAATTGGCTCCGGACCAGCAGGTTACACTGCGGCAATTTACACTGCAAGAGCCATGCTCGAGCCAATGATGGTGCAAGGCACACAACCAGGTGGACAGTTAACAATTACAACAGATGTTGAAAATTACCCTGGGTTTGGTGATGTAATACAAGGTCCATGGTTGATGGAACAAATGCAACAACAAGCAAAAAGTGTCGGAACAGATATTATCACAGACATGATTAAGAATGTTGATTTTAGTAAGAAGCCTTTTACGGCAGTAGGTGACAGCGGTGAAATTTATACAGCAGATAGTATCATAATCTCAACAGGAGCCCAGGCAAGATGGTTGGGTATTGATAGCGAAAAGAAATTTTCTGGATTTGGGGTCTCAGCCTGTGCAACGTGTGATGGATTCTTTTTCAAAGACAAAGAGGTTATTGTTGTAGGAGGAGGAAATAGTGCAGTCGAAGAAGCACTGTATCTCACAGGAATGGCCAGTAAGGTTTATCTTGTACACAGGAGAGATACACTGAGAGCGGAAAAGATATTGCAAGATAGATTATTCGCACATAAAAAGATTGAATGCATATGGAACAGCCAAGTAGAAGAGATAGTTGGTGATGAAAATCCTAACATGGTTACCGGAGTAAAACTGAAAAATACTATAGATGGAACAATTACAGAAAAGAAAATAGACGGCGTGTTTATAGCAATTGGTCATGATCCAGCAACTGGCGTATTCAAAGGACAGGTAGACATGGATGCAGAAAATTACATAATGACATTGCCTGATTCAACACAGACAAGCGTAGAAGGTGTCTTTGCCGCCGGTGACGTCAAGGACAAGATTTATAGGCAAGCAGTAACGGCCGCGGGAATGGGTTGTATGGCGGCTCTAGAGGCAGAGAAGTACCTTGCATCGAGGGAATCTAAATGAACATAGGACTAATATCACTTTCGACTGATATCACTATTGAACGAGACTTCCATGAATATTGCGATCATGATGTATTCACCACAAGAATAATTTTTAAGAATCCAATTACAAAGGAAAGCCTATCTGATCTTGCAGGCCAAATAGATGAGGCAAAAATGAGGTTTCCTATGAAGATGGACAAGTACGTGTTTGGATGCACGTCAGGGACAGCAGTAATCGGAGAGTCTAACCTGCCAGAGCTTGTGAATCCTTTAACTTCTGCACGAAATTGGTTAAATGCTCATGGCAGAAAAGAATTGTCTCTGATCACTGCTTATACAGAGGATGTTAGTAACATTGTGAAGCAATGGTTTGAGCAAAGTGGATTTAAAATTATTAAACATAAATTTTTAAATTACAGCAATGACATTGAGATAGGCAGGATTAATAGGGTAGACCTTTTACAAACTGTGCTAGATTTTGATCCTGACTGCAACACAGTATTCTCGTCTTGCACTGCATTGCCTATAATAGACATGCTTGAAGATTTAAAAGAAAATACAGGCGTGGATTACATTTCAAGTAATCAAACTATGCTGTGGGAAGTCAATACATGAAAATACTAGGAATAAACTGTATGAACCATGATGCCGCAATGGCAATAGTGGAGTTTGAAAATAAAGGGCCTGGCAAAATATTATGGGCCGCACATGCTGAACGTTATTCAAAAGTTAAAAATGATCATTATCTAAATAATGAAATTGTGAATGAAGCACGTCAGATAGGTTGGCACAAGGTTGTGTATTATGAAAGACCCATGCTTAAGAAGACCAGACAGTTTTACGCAGGACAGTATAATGTTGCATTAGACAGTGAAGAAATGCCGCAACATTATCTAAACCAGTTTGGTATCAAAATTGATGAATACGTTACGCATCATGACAGCCATGCCTCAGCAGGATACTTTACTTCCGGTTTCAAGGATGCTGTAATTTTGACAGTAGATGCAATAGGCGAATGGGAAACTATTTCAATATCAAAAGGATACAACCAA
>MDTB01005635.1_pt1 | contig 14859 bp, 15 predicted proteins | sample 811161 | NCBI WGS metagenome assembly MDTB01 (sample SAMN05326650, study PRJNA326480) | marine metagenome | isolation source: seawater | place: Mediterranean Sea | collected 2009
AAAATACAGCAATTTATGAGAATAAAAAAAGCGGAATCTTAACTCATAATGATATTGATTCCGCTTTGGTGGAGCTGGGGGGTATCGAACCCCCGTCCAAACAAGAACTTGAAGAGCTTTCTACATGTATATCTTCTTTTAATTTTTGAGAAAAGGCAGGTAAAAAGCAACCAAAACCTATTCCTTAGCTTCTAAAAATTTCGCTAGCAAATAGAAGCCATTTACCAACTATCCCAACATTAATGATGCCTCAAAAACCAGAGGTGTCAGGAGGTCCTCTGATAGAGACAAAAGCTTAACTAATTATATAAATTAGGCAGCTAAGGCGTAATTATTTTCGCCAATTAAAATTTGAATCTTGATATTTACGAGCCAAAAAACAATGCTCGACATGCTTACTAGTCAAATAAACTTGCTGTCAAATCCAGTCAGCCCCAATAGATAAAAGAACTTTTTATATTTTTTGCAAAGTTAGTAAATAAGCCCTTTTTATCTATCCGCTTTTCTATTTTTGTACTTAAATAAATTTTGATGAAAATAGGTATTTTAAGAGAAGAAAGGAGTTCAGTTGACAAAAGAGTTTCATTAACACCAACTCAATGCAAGCAATTGCAAGAACAATTTCCATCTCTAACTTTATTTGTGCAAAGCAGTAATGTGAGATGCTTTAAGGATACTGAATATCAAGATTTAGGGATTCAGCTAGTTGATGATATTTCCAATTGTGATGTTTTATTAGGAATAAAAGAAGTTCCGGTTGCCAAGTTAATTCCAAAAAAAACTTACTTTTTTTTCTCACACACCATAAAAAAACAAGATTATAATAGACGTCTACTGCAAGCAATGGTTAATAAAAACATAGAGATGATTGATTATGAAGTCATCAAAAATTCTGAAGGAAAACGACTACTTGGCTTTGGAAGATATGCCGGTATTATTGGTGCTTATAACGGATTGCTTGCTTATGGATTAAAATCTGAAAAATACCAACTAAAAGCAGCTCATGTGTGTGAAGATAGAGCGGCAATGGAATTAGAATTAAACAAGCTAAATCTGTCAAATGAAAAAATAGTTTTAACAGGAAATGGAAATGTGGGGCAAGGTGCATTAGAAACTTTAAGAAAAGCAAATATCAAAGAAGTGTCAAAAGAAGATTTTATAAATACTCCATTTGATGAACCAGTTTTTACTCAGCTAAATACTGAAGATTATAACACACGCATTGATGGCAACTCTTTTAACAAATTTGAGTTTTACAATCAGCCAGAATTTTATATTTCAACTTTCAAAAAATATACCAATGAGGCCGATATTTTTATTGCTGGCCATTATTATAGTGATGGTGCGCCCTTTTTCATCACAAAAGAAGATGTAAAGTCAAAGGATTTTAATCTATCGGTAATCGCTGATATTTCTTGTGATATCAATGGACCTATAATAAGTACTATTCGAGCATCAGCAATTGAAAATCCAATTTATGGTTACAATCCCAATACTGAAACAGAGGACGTTTTTATGAAAGAAGGCAATATTGCAGTGATGGCAGTAGATAATTTACCGTCTGAACTTCCAAAAGATGCATCAGAGGATTTTGGATCAAATCTGCAGCAGAAGATATTTCCGCTTCTAGTTCAAGAAGATAAAGAAAATATTTTAGCAAAAGCTACTATTTGCAAGAATGGAGATTTAACTCCCTATTTTGAATATTTAAGAGATTATTTAAACGGACTTTAAATCAGCAATGATTTGTGTAGGGTTTGCTGAGTTAAAAACAAAACTTCCTGCAACCAAAACATCAGCACCTGCATCGAGTAGTTTTCTTGCATTTTTTGTACTCACTCCTCCATCAATTTGAATTAAAAAATCAGAACCGCTTACTTCTCTTAAATGAGTCAATTCTTTCACCTTTTCAAAAGTGTTTTCAATGAATGATTGTCCGCCAAAACCAGGATTAACTGACATAATACAAACCAAATCGATATCTTTCAAAACATCAGAAAGCAAATGAACAGAAGTATGCGGATTGAGTGCTACACCTGCTTGCATACCTTCCTCTTTGATTGCAGCAATTGTTCTATGTAGATGCGTACATGCCTCATAATGAACAGTAAGCACATTTGCTCCAATTGATGCAAAAGTTTTAATATATCTATCAGGATCAACAATCATTAGATGCACATCTAGCGTTTTTGTAGCATAAGTGCTAATATGTTGAATAATTGGCATTCCAAAAGAAATGTTAGGCACAAAAACACCATCCATCACATCCAAATGAAACCAATCAGATTGGCTGTTATTTACCATTTCGCAATCTCTTTGCAGATTACCAAAATCGGCAGCTAATATGGAGGGGGCTATTTTGTGACTCATAATGTTTTTGGGCAAATATAAAAAAAGAGGGCGAAAGCCCTCTTTTATTTTTAACCTAGGTAGGTTTTTAGTATTTTGCTTCTTGATGTGTGTTTTAATCGCCTAACGGCTTTTTCTTTAATTTGTCTTACTCTTTCTCTTGTTAAATCGAATTTCTCGCCAATTTCTTCTAATGTCATGGCGTGCCCTTTATTCAATCCAAAGTAAGAAGAAATCACATCTGCTTCTCTTGGCGTGAGTGTATCTAAAGCTCTTCTGATTTCTTTTCTTAAAGATTCCATCATTAATTCAGTATCCGGGCTAGGGCTTTCATCACTTCTAAGCACATCATACATATTAGAATCCTCTCCATCAATCAATGGAGCATCCATAGACACATGTCTTCCAGAATTTTTTAATGATTCTTTTACTTCCGTTATTGAAAGTTCAACCAATTCAGCAATTTCCTCAGCTGTAGGGGGACGCTCAAACTCTTGTTCTAATCTAGCGTAAGCTTTATTAATTTTGTTTATAGAGCCAATTTTATTAAGCGGCAACCTTACAATTCTAGATTGTTCAGCTAATGCTTGTAAAATAGATTGACGAATCCACCAAACGGCATAAGAAATAAATTTGAATCCTCTTGTCTCATCAAATCGTTTAGCAGCTTTAATTAAACCCAGATTTCCTTCATTGATTAAATCAGGAAGCGTAAGTCCTTGATTCTGATATTGTTTTGCTACAGAAACCACAAAACGTAAATTTGCTTTTGTTAATTTCTCTAGTGCTCTTTCGTCACCTGCTTTTATTTTCTGTGCTAATTCTACCTCTTCTTCAGCAGTAATTAAATCTACTCTACCGATTTCTTGCAAATACTTATCTAGAGAAGCGGTATCTCTGTTTGTAACCTGTTTGGTGATTTTTAATTGTCTCATATATTTAATTTTTGTTAACGCACTCCACGTTTATACGCTCTAATTAATATAAGGTTACATAAATTTTAAAAAGATTATGAATTGCTTTTTTCCGGTCTTGGAAGCAGTACTTTTCTAGATAGTTTTAATTTACCACTTCTTTCATCAATTGCAATTAGTTTCACCTCTACTTCCTCTCCTTCTTTCAATACATCTTCAACATTTTCAACTCTTTCCCAATTAATTTCTGATATATGTAAAAGCCCATCAACATTATTAGCAATACCAACAAAGGCTCCATATGGCATTATCGACTTTACTTTTCCTTTGTAAGTCGCACCAACTTCTGGAACAAATGCGATATCTTTTATTCTTGCAATAGCATTGTCAATTTTTTCTTGACTAGTTCCTAAAATCTCAACTTTTCCTTTTTCATCTACTTCCTCAATAGTAATTACCGTTTCAGTTACCTCTTGCATCTCCTGAATTACTTTTCCTCCAGGTCCAATTACGGCGCCAATTGTTGATTTTGGAATTTCAAGAATAACAATTTTTGGTGTTTGAGGTTTTAACTGTTTTCTAGGCTCTGCAATAACTTCTGTTAGTTTATTTAAGATGTGTAGTCTACCATCTCTTGCTTGATTAAGCGCTTGTTCCAAAATATCATAAGATAAACCTTGCACTTTAATGTCCATCTGACAAGCTGTAATACCATCAGCAGTTCCAGTTACTTTAAAGTCCATATCTCCAAGATGATCCTCATCTCCCAATATATCAGATAATACCGCAAAATTACCACTATCTTTATCAGTAATAAGCCCCATTGCAATTCCGGAAACGGCTTTTTCAATTTTTACGCCAGCATCCATTAATGCCAGAGTACCAGCACAAACAGTTGCCATTGATGATGAACCATTTGATTCTAAAATATCTGAAACAACTCTAACAGTATAAGGATTGTCTGCTGGAATCATTTTTTTCAAAGCTCTTTGCGCTAGATTTCCATGTCCAATCTCCCTCCTACTTGTTCCTCTTAAAAATCTTGCTTCTCCAGTTGAAAATGGAGGGAAGTTATAGTGTAAATAGAACGCTTCATGACCTTGATAAGTTACCCCATCTAGTCTGTTGACATCCATTTTAGTACCCAATGTTACAGTTGTCAATGATTGTGTTTCTCCTCTAGTAAAAATAGCTGATCCATGAGGGCTTGGTAAATAATCGACTTCACACCAAATAGGACGAATTTCTGTGGTTTTTCTACCGTCTAATCTAACACTTTCATTTAGCACTAAATTTCTTACGGCATCTTTTTCTATATCATGATAATAGCTGCTGATTAAAACTGCTTTTTCCTCTGCTTCCTCTTTCGATAAGGATGCAATGAATTCTTCTTTTATTGCTGCAAAACTTTCTTTTCTAGCGTCTTTTGCTAAGCCTTGTTTCGCTATGTTATAAACTTTGTCATATGTTGCAGACTTTATACGCTCTTTTAGTTCTTTATCATGTGTTTCATGACAATACACTCTTTTAGGATTTGCTTTCTCAATTTTTGCTGCTAATTCCAATTGTGCAGCACATTGTTTTTTGATAGCTTCATGCGCAATTCTAATGGCATCAATCATTTCCGCTTCTGAAACTTCATTCATTTCTCCTTCTACCATAGCAACACTATCAGCAGAAGCGCCAACCATAAGGTCTATATCTGCAGATTCTATTTGCGCTGGACTTGGGTTGATGATAAAATCCCCATGAACTCTTGCTACTCTTACCTCTGATATTGGCCCATTAAATGGAATATCAGAAACTGCAATTGCAGCAGATGCAGCAAGTGCTGCTAAACTGTCTGGAGCAATATTTTCATCATGTGAGTTTAATGAAATCATTAATTGTACATCTGCATGATAGTCGCTAGGAAATATTGGTCTTAATATTCTATCTACTAGTCGCATTACCAAGATTTCTTGATCTGTTGGGCGCGCTTCTCTTTTTAAGAAGCCTCCTGGGAATCTTCCGTCAGCTGAGAATTTCTCTCTATAATCTACAGTGAGTGGTAGAAAATCTACCCCTTCTTGAGCATCTTTATTTGAAACTACAGTAGCTAATAATTGGGTATTTCCCATTCTTACTTCAACTGAGCCGTGTGCTTGCTTTGCTAATTTTCCAGTTGAGATACTAATTACTCTACCGTCATCTAATTTTATTTCTTGTTTAATTTCGTTATATGACATTTTTTTAATTTTCTATTCTAAGTATTTTATAATTGAAATAAAAAAGGCAAATGAATTGCCTTTTTATGTGTTATTTTCGGAGCTTTAATTGCTTAACTAATTCTCTATAAGCAAGAATATCTTTTGCTTTTAAGTAATCTAAAATTTTTCTTCTTTTCCCAACCATAAGTTGTAATGATCTTTGCGTATTAAAGTCCTTTATATTTCCTTTTAGGTGTGCAGTTAGGTGTTTTATTCTTTCAGTAAATAAGGCTACCTGGCTATAAACCGATCCAGAATCTTTGACATCTTTGTCAAATTTTTTAAACAACTTCTCTTTTTCTTGTGTTGTTACACGCATCTTTTTCTATTTATTTCTTTAATTTTTGTTGGGCCGCAAATTTAGAAAATACTTTTGTATAAAAAAACTCTTTTTACACAAATAAAATTATGCTTTTATTATGCGTAAGATCTGACTCAGTTTAGCTTTTAGGTTTTTACGTTCAACAATTAAATCCAAAAAACCTTTTTCTAGAAGAAATTCTGAAGTCTGAAATCCTGTTGGCAAGTCTTTTCCAATGGTTTCTCTTACTACTCTTGGCCCTGCAAATCCTATTAATGCATTTGGCTCAGCAATATTCATATCCCCAAGCATCGAAAAAGAAGCAGTAGCACCTCCAAAGGTAGGGTCAGTTAATAAAGAAATATAAGGTATTTTTTCTTTAGCCAGTTGTGCTAACTTAGCAGAAGTTTTAGCCAACTGCATTAATGAATAAGCTGCTTCCATCATCCTTGCTCCGCCGGATTTTGAGATAATAATAATTGGCATTTTGTTTTCTCTTGCAAAATCAACAGCTCTAGCAATTTTTTCACCAACAACAGCACCCATAGAGCCACCAATAAAGTTAAAATTAAAACAGGCAATTACAATGTCTTCGCCATTCATTTTTCCATGTGCCGAACGAATCGCATCTTTAAACCCTGTGTTTTTCTGATTCTCTTTTAATCTATCGGAGTATTTTTTGGAATCTTTAAACCCTAGTGGATCTTTTGATTCCATTTTTAGATCTAATTCATTAAATTTATTTTTATCAAATAAAATTTTAAAATATTCTTCAGAATTTATCCTATGATGGTAATTGCAGTTGTTACAAACATAAAGTTGTTTTTGATGCTGCTCTGAAGTGACAATAGTTTTGCATTTAGGGCATTTATACCACAAACCCTCAGGCGTCTCTTTCTTTTCATTTGTAGCGGTTGTTATCCCTTCTTTTATTCTTTTGAACCAATCCATTTACTTTACGCGTTTCTATTGATGTTATTCAAATCTTCAAAACATCTTTTCAATCTAGAAACAAAAGTCAATTCCCCCTCTCTTAACCATTTTCTAGGGTCATAATATTTTTTATTTGGAATATCATCTCCTTCAGGGTTACCAATTTGAGATTGCAGATAAGCAGTCTTCTCAGCAAAATAATCTCTAGTTCCAGTAGTGAATCCCCATTGCAAATCCGTGTCGATATTCATCTTAATTACACCATATCCAATAGCTTCTTTTATCTCCCCAGCAGAAGAGCCAGATCCACCATGAAAAACAAAATCGATTGGCCTTTCAGAAGTCCCATGATTCTTTTGAATATACTTTTGAGAATTGTCTAAAATTTTTGGTGTTAAGACCACATTACCCGGCTTATATACTCCATGTACATTTCCAAATGCAGCAGCAACTGTAAATTTATCGCTAATTTTAATTAATTCTTCATATGCGTACGCCACTTCTTCTGGTTGGGTGTATAATTTACTGCTATCTACATCCGTATTGTCAACACCATCTTCTTCTCCTCCAGTAATACCAAGTTCAATTTCCAAAGTCATGCCAATTTTACTCATTCTCTGCAGATATCTTTTGCAAATTTCAATATTTTCTTCAATAGGTTCTTCAGAAAGATCAATCATATGAGAGCTATAAAGCGGCTTTCCATATTGGGCGTAAAAATTTTCTCCAGCATCTAAAAGCCCATCAATCCAAGGTAATAATTTTTTTGCTGCATGATCAGTATGCAGTATAACACTTACTCCATAAAGAGTAGCCATTTGGTGCACATGCATGGCGCCAGAGATACCTCCTGCAATAGCTGCTTGCTGATTGGCATTGTCCAATCCTTTTCCGGCAAAAAAACTACAGCCACCATTAGAAAATTGTATGATGACTGGGGAGTTAAGTTCAGCTGCTGTTTCCAAAACTGCATTAACTGTACTTGTACTGATTACATTTACTGCTGGTAGTGCATAATTGTACTTTTTCGCATCATCAAAAATGGCTTGCACATCATCTCCTGTTATAACTCCTTTTTCAAATTTCGTCATATTGTTTTTTTTTTGAGTTAGCAAAATTATAATAATGTGAAAATATCTAATGATATTTTTTGATTAATTTCTTATCATTGACAAATTTTTATAATTCAGAAAAATTGATTACAAATAATCAAATAAAATTTGTACGCTCATTGCACCTTAAAAAAAATAGAGATGCGCACAATTGTTTTATTGTAGAAGGGAAGAAAATGGTTGCTGAGCTCTTAAAGTCTGAGTTTAAGATTCAATCAATTTTCGCCACAAAAGACTGGAAGAATACATCTATTGTAAATGAAAAAGTTCAGTTTATTTCTGAAAAGCAGTTGGAAAGAATCAGTACTCTGAAATCTCCAAACAAACTAATTGCAGTTGTAGAAAAAGCAAATGATAAATTTGAAATTTCATCAATACTTCAAGGGCTTACATTGGTTTTAGATGAGATCACTAACCCTGGGAATTTAGGCACAATTATTAGGCTTTGCGATTGGTTCGGAGTTAAGAATATTATTTGTTCAAGCGATTCTGTTGAATTTTACAATCCAAAAGTAATTCAAGCCACAATGGGGTCTTTTCTAAGGGTAAATGTATATTATACCGATATCGTAGCACTCATAAAGCAAATGCCAAACAACTTCGCTATTTACGGGAGTTTTATGCAAGGAGAAAATATTAAAAATGTAGAGTTGGAAGAAAATGCCTTACTAATAATCGGTAATGAATCAATTGGCATATCTAAGAAATTACAGCAGGTAGTTAGTAAGAGAATTGTTATAAAAAGCAATAAATCAAAAGCTGAATCCCTTAATGTTGCAACAGCAGCAGCAATCTTGCTTTATGAATTTAAGCGGTAGGTTTTAGTGTCTAGCAGACTTAAATTGCTTTTCCCATCTTAACCCTTCCCAGCCGCAATCCCTACATCGATATCTTTTATAGTCAAAAATATGGAATGTAAAATGATTTAAAATAAAGTCTTTTTTAAGTCGCTTTATTCTTTCTAATGGATTTAGGCAGTCTGGACAACTATTCATACAGCTTTCGTGTTTTTGTTTTTTCCCAAATCCTAGAAATTTCATGACTAAAAGAATAGCCATGTAGCCAATTATAGACAAAAATATTAACAAGAAACTGTCCATTATCTCATTTGTATTTGAATATCTATATAAAACTATAAAAATTATCTTTAATATAAGATTTTGAAATGTAAAATATTAACAACCTGTTCTTAATTACTCAAATGTAAATGAAAGTAGCCAAGCGTTTGTAGTGAGTTTTTCTACTGATCTTGTATAAATTGTTTCATCTTCTGCAAGCAAATCAATAAGGCCAAAACTGAGTTTAATTTGTGGTGAAAATTTAAAATATTCTAAATAAAAATCCATACCAAAACCCATTTCAACCGCCAAATCATGTCTTTTTAGTTTTACAATTTTTTCTCCCTCATCATCAATATCTTTCTGTGACGCTATATCTATTCCGTATTTTATACCTCCTAGCAAGTAGGTCCTAAAGTTATTATACCTTTCAGATTTATACTTTACTAAAATTGGGAAATCAATCAAGGTAGATTCAATCGGCTTGGTTTGCATATAGATTTTCCTGTTGTCATCTCTGAACGAATATTCAATAATGCGTTCTGCAAAAACCAATCTAGGTAAAAAACGCAAATCAAAAGCTTTGCTTAACCTTAAATTAGAAACAATTCCTAAATTAAATCCTTTTTGTTTTTGTGCCTCTAAAACATACAAACTATCAAAATCTGAAATGTCAGGTACTTGCTTTATTTTAAAATCCATATTGTTAATGCCTAATGTAAATCCAAAGTGGATTTTTTTATTGTCATATCTAGGAAGGTTTTCCAATTTAGAATGTTTTTGGGCAAAAAGATTCTTTGGTTGTATTACAAAAAGGAAGGCAATAAATAGTATGAAGTTTATTTTTTTCATTTCAGCCACAAAACGCTTTATCATTTATTTTATTGCTATATATAAAGAAACAATACCAAAAGTAAGTGGTAAAAATTTTACCTTCGAAAAACCAACATCCTTCAATATAGCTACAAATTGCTCATTCTCTGGAAAAGCATCTACTGATGCAGGTAAGTATTTATAAGCATTTTTATCTTTTGAAACTAGCTTTCCAAAAAAAGGTAAAATTTGATGAAAATAAACTTCATAAATTTGTTTGATTGGAAATAGCTTTGGTTTGGAGGGCTCTAAAATTACCGCAATTCCATTTTTATTGAGCACACGGCACATTTGAGACAATCCTTTTTCTAAGTTTTCAAAATTTCTAACACCAAAACCTGCTGTTATGGCATCAAAGCAATTGTTCTCAAAAGGTAAATTTTCAGAATCGGCTAATTGTAATTTTATATTATTTTCCAAGCCTTTACTTTTTACTTTCTTTTTAGCTATTTCTAGCATCTTTTCAGAAATATCAATACCAATAACATCTACCTTTTTTAGTTTAGTAGCCGCTATTGCAAAATCCGCCGTTCCTGTTGCTACATCTAAAATTCTTTTTGGATTATTAGTAAGCTTGCTGACTGCTTTCTTTCTCCAATAAAAATCCATACCAAAGGAAAGAGTATGGTTCAAAAAATCATAACTTTTAGCAATTTTGTTGAACATATTTGCAACTTGCAATTTCTTACTTTCTGCTGATTTTTGTTCTGGTTTTATCATCAATTTTCCGATTTATTTGTAGAAATCGGTTCTTAATTTGTAAAATAAGCAATTGCATTTTCTAAAAGAGTACCTTTCTGAATTGGTACTACACCAACTTTTTCACACACCAATCCTCCAGCTAAATTGGCAAACTTTGATAGATTGATAAAGTCAATATTTCCTGCAAGGCAAAGGGTAGCAGTAGCAATAACAGTATCTCCAGCACCAGAAACATCAACAATATTTCTTTTTTCTGCAGCTGTATAATCAAACCCGTCTAATGACTGTATACATACACCTTTTTCCGAAAGTGTAAGTAAGACGCCTTTTGCATTTAGTTTTTGCTGCAAATTTTTAGTGGCTAAATTGATTTCATCAAACTCATTTTCATCAAATTCAATATTGCACCCAACTTTTATTTCTTTCAAATTTGGCTTGAAAATGGTGCAATTTTTGTAGGATAAAAAGTTGTTTTTTTTAGGATCAATTATGCTAGAAATTCCTAATTTATTTGCCTTTTTAATTACATTCTCAATTATAAATGGGGTTAGTACTCCTTTGTTATAGTCTTGCAGGATAACGACATCTACATTTTGCATATGCTGAAATACCAAGTCTAAAAAGTCTTTCTCAACTGTTATAGCATTAGTTTGCTCTTCATCAATTCTTAACTGATGTTTATCTTCACTTATGACTCTAGTTTTTATGGTAGTTTTTCTTCCTCTTTCTACAAAAATACCATCTGTTGAGAGCGTTTCTTGTTGCAATAAATATTTTAATTGCTTTCCCCTAAAATCATCACCAACTACAGAGCACAATATCGCAGTTGCTCCTAATGATTTGATGTTTAGTGCTACATTTGCCGCACCACCTAATCTGTTTTCATGCTTTTCAATTTCCACAACAGGAACAGGAGCTTCTGGCGATTGTCTTTCAATTTTACCCCACATATAAGCATCAATCATAGCATCTCCTACAATAAGTACTTTCATATTATTAAAAGTATCAAAAAGCTGAATTATTTCTTCTTTTTTCATTTTAGTAAGGCTAAATTTTCTTTCATTCTCTTAGCTGCTTCTATCAGTTTTTCATCTGAAGCAGCATAGGATATTCTAACGCATTCAGGGTTTCCGAAAGCGTCACCAGCTACCAATGCTACATGGGCTTTGTTCAGTAAATACATACATACATCATTAGCATCTTCAATAGTTTGTTCTCCATGCTTTTTCCCAAAATAATAAGAAACATCTGGAAAAATATAAAAAGCACCTTCAGGAACATTGCATTTTATTCCAGGGATGTCATTCAACAAATTAAGCAACATATCTCTTCTTCTTAAGAATGTGCTTCGCATTTCAGTAGCAACTTCATCAGGATTGGCCAATACAGCAGTTTCTGTAGCTTTTTGGGCAATTGCACAAGTAGCTGAAGTGATTTGACCTTGTACTTTATTACATGCTTTTGCAATCCATAAAGGAGCGCCAATGTAGCCTACTCTCCAGCCGGTCATAGCGAACCCTTTGGAAACGCCATTTACAGTAATAGTCCTTTCCTTCATGCTTGGAATTGTACCAATACTAAAATGTGCATTTGTAAAATTAATATGTTCATATATCTCATCCGAAACAATATAAATATCTGGATATTTTTCAAGCATTTTTGCAATGTCTTCTAATTCCTTTTGAGTATAAACAGTTCCACTAGGATTGCAAGGAGAGGAAAACATTAAGAGTTTCGTTTTTGGTGTAATAGCACCTTCCAATTGCTGGGCAGTTACTTTATAATCACTGGCTATAGAGGATGGTATTTCTATTGGAACAGCTTCTGCCAGTTTAATAATTTCAGAATAGCTTACCCAAAAAGGGCAAGGTAGTAATACCTCATCTTCGGGATTTAACAAACTTAAACATAAGTTTGCTAATGATTGTTTAGCTCCAGTTGAAGTAACAATTTGTTCAGGAGTAAAATTCAAATTATTATCTCTTTTGAATTTTTTGCATATAGCTTCTCTTAGACTTAACAAGCCAGGTACGGGAGTGTAGTGCGAGAAATTATTATCAATAGCCTGTTTGGCAGCTTGTTTTATAAAATGAGGAGTGTCAAAATCGGGCTCACCTAAGCTAAGCGCAATAATATCTTGTCCTTCTTCTTTTAATTCTCTGCTCATACGTGCCATAGCTAGAGTCGCTGATTCGGCTAATCGGTTAAGTCTATCTGAAACATTTTTCATGCTACCATTGTTTTTTCAGTAGGCAAAGATAAGATTAGTTTTTATTTGCTAGTTTAATAGTTGTTAGTTTTTAGTTACATATTTTACTAAATTTACAAAATGAAATTAATCCTAACAATAGCCACTTTTATACTTACAACAAATATTTTGGCACAAAAAGTGTATTCAGTAGAATATACCAGCCAAGCGGATATAAAAGTTTTTGTGGTGGAATATGAAAGTCAGGCCGATTTAAGCGTATTTAAAGCCGAGTATTCTTCACAAGCAGGCAGAAATAATGGTAAATGGTTTTTTGTAGAATACGCTTCTAGGGCAGATAAAAAAATATTTTTCACTAAATACGCCTCACAAGCTGATATGCTTATCTATTTTGTGGAATATGCCAGCCAAGCAAAATGGCATAAAAAAGAGAAACTGCATTTGTTTTATTGAAAAAACTACTATTCATATTAATGCTTTTCTTTAATGATATTAGCAAAAAGATGGGAGAAAACTATTTTCGAAAAGACAACTGTTTTACAATATTAAAAGCTAAGAACCATAATGTAATCACACATTAATTATATTTGGATAATATTTAAAAAAATTACATAATCTATTAATGTATAATAAATCTATATTTATATTCAGGAGAGATTTTAGATTGACTGATAATTTAGGATTAATTGAAGCAATTAAAAATAGTAAAGAAATTATTCCAATATTTATTTTTAACGCTGAGCAAATTGATAAAAATAAATATAAATCAGATAATGCAATTCAATTTATGATTGAATCATTAGTCGAATTAGAAAAGAAAATCAAAAAGAAAAAAGGCAGGTTATATTATTTCTACGGTAAACAAGACAACATAATTAAAAAAATACTTAACAAAAATAAAGATGTTGATTCAATTTATTTTAATAAAGATTGGACTCCATATGCGTTAAAAAGAGATGAACAAATTAATAAAATTTGTAAAAAAAATAAAATTGATTGTTTTCAAATAGAAGATTACACATTATTACCTATTAATAAATTATTAAATAAAAATAATGAAGTTTATAAAGTTTATGGATCTTTCTATAAAAATGCAAAAAAATATCAAGTTCCAAAACCTGTTAAAGTAAAAAAAGTAAATTTTGGAAAATACAAAGGAAATAATGATATTGAATTAAATTTTATAGAAAAATTTTATAAAAAAAATGAAAATATTTTAGTTCATGGAGGTAGAAAAAATGCTCAAAAAATATTGACAAGGATGAAAAAATTTAATCAATATTCAACTAAAAGAAATGAATTAGATTATGAAACAACTCATTTGAGTGCTTATACAAAGTTTGGCTGTGTATCAATTAGAGAGGTATATCACAAAATGAAAAAACATTTGAATCCAAGTAATCAATTATTTAATCAATTATTTTGGAAAGAATTTTACATATATATATCAAAGTATATTCCACATGTTTTAAAAGGTAAAAGCATGAAATTAAGATATGACAAAATAAAATGGAATAATAATAACACTATTTTTAATAAATGGTGTGAAGGAAAAACAGGTTTTCCAATTGTTGATGCAGGTATGATAGAGTTAAATAAGACTGGATATATGCATAATAGAAGTAGATTGATTACTTCTGGATTCTTAGTGAAATTAGCAATGATAGATTGGAGGAAAGGAGAAAAATATTTTGCAAATAAATTAATTGATTATGATCCTGCTCAAAATAATGGTGCATGGCAATGGTCTTCTGGTTCAGGAGCCGATTCTCAACCTTATTTTAGAATAATGAGTCCAATAAGTCAATCAACTAAATTTGATCCAGATGGTTCATATATTAAAAAATGGATACCAGAATTAAAAGATGTAGAACCTAAGCATTTACATGATTGGGAAAAATTTAATAATTTGTATGATTTAAAGAAACTAAAATATGTAGAGCCTTGTCTAGACTATAAAAAAGCTAGAAAAAGAACTATGGAAATATATAAGAAGTATTTAAACTAATTATTATTCAAATCTTTGAATTTCAAAATTAAATCTGTACTAAAAAGTTTATTTAAAAACAATTCTATTTTTCTATTAATGCATCAAATAATTTAAATAACTTATCTTTTCATACGTTGTTTTTTAAATTCTTAATTGATTTGTTAATAAT
>MDTB01012918.1_pt1 | contig 14859 bp, 13 predicted proteins | sample 811161 | NCBI WGS metagenome assembly MDTB01 (sample SAMN05326650, study PRJNA326480) | marine metagenome | isolation source: seawater | place: Mediterranean Sea | collected 2009
GTAAAAATTGGTAGGTACGGTGTATATGTTCAAGATGGAGAAACAAATACGACATTGCCAGGTGAATCAATTCCTAGTGAAATAGATTTTAATAGCGCTAAAGAAAGTATACAAAAAAAAGCTGAAGGTCCTAAAGAATTATGTAAGCACCCTGAATTGAAAGAACCCGTTTTTTTAAAAGAAGGTCGTTTTGGTCCTTATATACAGTGTGGTGATAAAATGAAATCATTATTACCAGGCATGGTACCTGAAGAAGTAACCTCTGATATAGCTTTAAAAATTATTGCCATGCCAAAAGATCTTGGAAAGCATCCTGAAACAAATGATACTATTAAATCTGATATTGGTAGATATGGTCCATATATTAGATCAGGTAAAACAACTAGAAGTGTTACTTTACCTGATGATATTTTAAATTTAACTTTAAATAGAGCAATAGAAATTATATCTTCAGAAGCAAAAAAATCAGGTCCAAGAGTTTTAAAAGAACTTGGAGTAGATCCAAAAACTAAAAAAGCTATTGAAATAAAAGATGGAAGGTATGGATCTTATGTAACGGATGGTAAAATTAATGCTACACTTCCAAAAGCGACTCAGCCAGACGATGTAACATTAGACGTCGCTATTCAGCTTATAGCTGAAAAGAAAGCTAAAGGTCCTGCAAAAAAACGTCAATTTAGAAAAAGAAAATAGTATTACAATACAAGATATTGTTGTCCTCATACATACTATATTAACTTTTATAGTTATCAATTAATTAATTTAAAAGGATTCAAATGACTGACAAAAATTCCAGTTCATTAATGGAAAAAGTTATTTCTCTTTCTAAGCAAAGAGGTTTTGTATTTCAAAGTAGTGAAATATATGGGGGACTTAAGTCGGCTTATGATTATGGTCCATTAGGTGTTGAACTAAAAAGAAATATAATGAATGAATGGTGGAGATCTATGGTGCATGAAAGAGAAGATGTTATTGGTATTGATGCATCAATTATTATGCATACAAATGTATGGCATGCTTCAGGTCACCTTGCCGGATTTTCTGATCCTTTAGTAGATTGCTTAATTAGTAAAGAAAGGTTTCGCGCTGATAAAGCTCCAAGACCAGTTTCTGGAGATGAATTACCTATTGAATGTCTTGATAAAGGTCAGGCAAAATCTTATTTAGAAGTGATTAAAAAAAGATTTAATATAGAATTAAAAAGAAATGGAAAAGTATTATTGGGAATGAGAGTTATAGATGAAAATAATATAGGATTTTTTGAAGATGATAATGAAAAACCATCTGCTACATTTCCATATAGAGGATATGTAAGTCCCAAGTTTGGTAGTCCTTTTTTAAGTGATGAAAGACAGTTTAATCTTATGTTTAGAAGCCAGATTGGTCCAATAGATGTTCTTGGGGATATAACATCTTTTGTAGAAAAAAATAAAGATTTAGATAATAAAGAAATGAGAACGGGTATAGAAGATATTGTTAAAAAATCTGCTGTTTATTTAAGACCAGAAACAGCACAAGCAATGTTTGTACAATTTTTAAATTGTCAACAATCAATGAGTATGAAGGTTCCATTTGGAATTGCTCAAATGGGAAAAAGTTTTCGTAATGAGGTTACTGTTGAACATTTTATTTTTAGATCTTGTGAATTTGAACAAATGGAAATGGAGTTTTTTGTAGAGCCCGGAACACAAAAAGAGTGGTTAAATTATTGGAGAGATAAGCGAATAGACTGGTGGAAAAAATTGGCTAATAACCCTGATAAATTTAGATATAGGGCGCATGAAACTGATGAACTAGCACACTATGCAGATGCGTGTTACGATATTGAATATGAATATCCATGGGGTTTTGATGAGCTGGAAGGTGTTGCGAGTAGAACAGATTATGATTTAAAAAAACATTCTGAACATTCTGGAGCAAAGCTAAGTTATTTTGATCAACAAAAGCAGGATCCAGAAACAGGAAAAAATGGATGGAGGTATACCCCTTACGTAATTGAACCCGCTGCAGGTGTAACTCGTGGTTTATTGGTTTATCTTTTAGATGCATATCATGAAGAAATAGTTCCTAATGCTGACGGAAAAGATAGCTCTAGAGTGGTAATGAAGCTACATCCAAGACTTGCTCCTATTAAAGTTGCGGTATTGCCTTTGGTGAAAAAAGAGGGTTTGCCTGAAATTGCTAGGGACATGGTAAGTAATTTTTTCAAAGCGGGTATAAATGCTCGCTATGATGAACAGCATTCAATAGGAAAGAGATATAGAAGGCATGATGAAGCCGGAACACCATATTGTATTACTATTGATGGTCAGACCAAGGAAGACCAGACTGTGACGATACGAAATAGAGATACAATGGAACAAGAACGAATTCCTAAAGAAGATGCATTATTGATCATTCAGAAAAGATTAATGGAGTCTTAATTATTATATTATGATTTCATTTAATATTGATTCAGATATTAAAAAATCTGAGACACTTCCATCAGAATTTTATTTAGAAAATCAATATTTTAAATTTTGTAAAGAATTTTTATTTCCCAGCTCTTGGCAATTAATTACAGATGTTCAGATTCTTGATAAAAACAATATTTATCCATTTTGTTTTTTAGAAGATTTTATTGATGAGCCTCTAGTATTAGTAAAAAGTAATTCTTCTATCAAATGTCTATCCAACGTTTGTACTCATAGAGCACACTTAATAGCCACAGAAAAATGTAATAATAACAAATTAAGATGCATGTACCATGGTAGAACATTTAATCTAGATGGTACTTTTAATACAATGCCAGGGTTTAAAGATGTAGAAAACTTTCCTACAACAAGAGACGATCTTGAATCTATTCCAATTTATAATTGGAAAAACTTTATAATGGTTTCTTTGGAAAAAAAGATAGAAATAACTGGGGTTTTTAAAGATATTGAATCTAGGCTACCCAATTTTCCTTTTGAAAAGCTATCTTATGATGAAAAGAATTCATATACAGGAGAAATAGATGCCCATTGGGCAATGTATTGTGAAAATTATTTAGAAGGTTTTCATGTTCCATTTGTTCATAAAGGATTAGCAAGTGAAATAGATGTTAGCTCGTATAAGACGATACTATTTGAAAACGCAGTTTTACAGATTGCTGAAGATGATAAAGGTTCTTCAATTTTAAATAATTTTAAAAATGAAAATGTATATGCCTTGTATTATTGGATTTTTCCCAATATTATGTTTAATTTTTATTCTTGGGGACTTTCTATCAATATAATAGAGCCTATTACAGCAAGTCGTACTAGAATTAGATTTTTATCGTATCCTATAGAAAATATGAATCAGCCTCAACAAGGCGATGCAACACTAGATAAGGTAGAAATTGAAGACCAAACAGTAGTAAAGAATGTACAAAAAGGGATCAGATCAAGGTATTATAGTTCAGGAAGATATTCACCAAAGTATGAAACAGGCGTTCATCATTTTCATTTACTAATAAATAAATTTTTACGAAACTCTTTATAAATAATTTAGCTTAATTCATTAAGTAAAATAGCTTCATCGCATTTATTTAAATATTTTTCTATATCATTTTTTAAATATAGATTGAAATCATTTGGATGAATTGCTATTCTAACTACACCGGTAAAAGAAGCTAGCATAAAATTAAATGAATTAAAAAAACGTCTTAGTAAAGATTTCCAAAGGAATTTTTCTTCAAACCCTATTAAGGGCAAAAAATGATATTTATTATTATGAATAAAACCAGTTGTACATTCAAAATGAGTAAAGTTTAATTTATTTAAATCAGTTCGTTTAATTTTTCCAAGCGCCCATGCTGGGGGAACATACAAATATGGACTTTGAAAATCATTTTCAATAAACCAATTATATGAGTTGCTAACAATATTATTTATATCTTGTCTATTTATTGAAAGGTGTTCTGCACATTTAGCACTTATAATAATACTATGAAATTTATGATAAATTGTTTTGATTTTTTTTGATTTATGGAGCCAGCCATGGGCAGCAATTTTGATCCCATTATTTTGCCAAGATTTAATTTTATTGATATGTTTTTTTTCCCAATTTAATCCAGGGATTACAAGTATAGAGAGTTTATTCATATCAAATTTAGAACTAAGTCTAGAAATTATGTTTTCTACTTGATTTAAACTCTCAGGACCTACATCATGGATAGATATATATGCCTTCAAGTAGAATAATTTTATTTAGGCTTATCACCATCTTTATAATAAGTAACATCATCAAATTGACTTAAAAAAGTTTTACAAGAATCTCTATTTCCCCTTACAACCATAATAAAATTATTAGGATCAAAGACTTCTTTAGCAGCCCTATTTATGTCTTCGAGTGATACTGAATCAATAATATTTATGTAATATTGTACTTCTTCGCTTGAGACTAATTTTCCATTATTTCTTTGACGTAAATACATAAAATAATCATTTTTTTCTTTTAAATCATAAATTTGCTCAGATTTTTTATACCATTTGTTTTGTTCAGACTTTTCTACTTCTAATTCTAATCTTGTAATTGGTTTTTTAAAACTACTAATTAAATTTGAATAATAGATATCTAATAGAGAATAATTTAATTCTTCTATATTTATACTTACATGGGGCATTTGTCCACCATTAGCCCACGAATAATCAATTTTTCTTGATTGTAAAATACTTTCTTCAACAATTGGTAGTCTTGATACGCGAAAAATATTAGTTGCTACTTCTGCATTGTGAAAAAACTTTCCCAAATCACCTAATTTTTTCCAAATGAGGACATCAACATTTTTTGATCCTTGATCTTCTAAAAAATTAATTTTAATTCCACTAGTTTTAGTAATATTAATCTTATGGTTTATTTTGTTAAAATATGTTAAGTCTTTTTCACTTACTTTCCAATCATCAAAATATTTATTCACTAAATTCTTAATATATAGAGTATTAAAATCACCTGATATAGATAATGTTATATTTTTTGGGTTAATATATTGTTTATGCCATTTTTTTAAACTGGCTTTATAGTAATAGTAGGGGTCAGGTTTTTTAGTATGATTTATAAATAAATATGATGCATGATCCCAAATAGTATATTCATGAAATAATCGACCTAATGAAAAAGATAGCAATTTAAAAAATGAAGTTGATAAAAAGTCTAGATTTTTAAAAGTAGGATGTCGAACTACTTCCGAAAATAATTCAATGCATTGTTCGGTATCTTCTTTTAAGCAAATATTATCAATCAAAGAGCGATCAAGTGACATCCAGTAGGAGTCGAAGTTCATTTCCTTATTACCAAAAGATAACAACTTATTTCTAATTTCTTCATTAGAATATTTGGCAGTTCCTTCCTTTAAAAGAGTAAAAGTGTCTTTCGCTAAGCTCGGCTTATTTTTTGGACTGTTTAAACGCCCTTTATCAATATCAATTCTAATATTAATAATTGGATTATTGTAATCTGGAATTAATACTACTTTCATACCATTATCAAGGGTATAAGAATCATTGTATATTAAATTTTCTTCTTTTGAAAATAAGTTTTCAAAAATAACAAAAGAGATTAAAAATATTTTAAATAGTATAATTTTCATTTATTCATTGACCATTAGTCCTACAGGCATTGTTCTCCGAATGATATATATAAATGGTTTTAAAATGGATGTTAAAATATTATTTTCCCCGACAATCCAATTATAAACATATAAATTATCCTCGATTATCATTTTTTTTACGGCATTTTTTATACCATCATTATTTAGATTTTTAATTATTTCATAATCTCTATTATAATACTTGTAATCACCTAATATTAATTCTGAAAATGCAAGATTCCAATTTAGATCATTGTATGATTTAAAGCTATTTATATAGAATTCTTTTAATTGTTGTTTTTTATATTTTATTAGTAAATCTTCATCAATACCATTTTCTTCAATATATTTAAAAGTTTTAATGATAGATTTTTTAAATTTTTTTGGCTTTGAACTATTTTCACCTAAATTCAATCCCATAATAACAAAATGTGAAGACCCAACACGATTATTTACTGTATTATAACTTATTAAAGAATTTTTTTGTTTATTTGTTAATAAATCAAAGTATTTTTTTTCACTTAAGACATCATATTTTAAAATATTGCCCAGGTGTTCAATTACAGAAATATTTTCATCTCTTATTGATGGTAATTTAAAACCAGAAATTATAACTTGAAGTTGAATTGGATCATCACCGGTTAAATCACCGGCTAAAATCTTGGTTGTTGTAATATCACTTGTATGGTTAAAACTATAGTCAAGTTCAGGTGCAAAATAATTGGAGGAATTAATATTTGCAAAATTTTCAAAAACTTGTTTGGTAGTACTTTTTATATCAAAATCTCCAACTAAGATTAATATTGCATTATTAGGAGAGTAGTGCCTTTTAAAAAAATCTTGATATAACTCAAATGACAATGTGTCAAACTCTTCTTCAATGCCCCAAACATCATGATAATAAGGGTAGTTTTTAGGCATTATATCTCGATATGCTTTAGCTATATTAGCTTCAAAGCTCTGGTTGTGATCTTTTATTTTTTGTTTTATTTTGTTTTTTGAATTTTCTATTGAATTTTCTTTAATTTCAGATACAAAATTTCTCATTAAATTAGCTTCAACTTTTAAAGCATCATATAAATTTATTTTTTCTATTTCATTTACAAACCCTGTTAAATCTTTTTTAAAATATGCCTTAGCACGCTGAGTATCTATATATTCTTTATTATATTTTTCTTTTCTTAAATTATCATATGATCCTGCAAGGATCCTGTTTAATCCTCTTTCTCCAATTTGTTCATATTTTGAACCAATATTATAATAAACTCCAATACTTACCTCTTCCTTAACATCTTTTTCCATGAAAATAACTTTCATTCCATTTGGAAGAAAAAAATCATGGGTATCACCATCGAAAGGAAAAAGAAAATTAAGAATAAAAATTAAAGGGAGTTTATGAAATAGTTTCAATTATTTAACCTCACCACTGTTATAATTATAAATACCAGTTTCTGTCTCACCTGTAATTTCTAGAACTTTATCAAGATCTAAAATAACCTCTCTGCCCCAACTATTTTCTTCTGAAGCATCTATATTCATCTTAAATTTTGCTTTATATGCTAAGCCTGAAGGCCTTAAGAAAATACCTTCAATTCTTACTTCTTTTGTTGGGTCTAAAGAATATAATCCTATAGATCCTGGTTTAATAACAATAGGATTATCATCAATATTTTCAATTTTACCTTTTGATTGCTGATCTATTTTTGAAGAAAGCTCTAAAACTAATTTCTGCAAATCTTCTATTTGATTGTTTGAAGACTTATTCTGGCTATTATTTTCAAAACTATTGCTAAGAAAAATAATTTCTCCATCGTGCGTTGTAAGTTTTCTAGATTGTGGGGTTTGATAATTCTCTGTATCAAAACTTACCTTTTCTTGAAGATATAAACCAATTTCTGATCCTGTAATATATCCGTCTTGATTTTGATCAGCTTTGTTGTCTTTTAAACCAGCTAAAAGATTTTTAGTAAATGCAGAATGTTCCCATTCATCTTTTTCAATTACTTTTTCTTCTTTTCCTCCAGCCGTTATGACTTGTCTTGCACTTTCTTTTTTAATTTTATCAATATAATTTGGTGAACTAGTACTCAATGCTCTTGTGTTAACAGCGGCTAAGCCGCCATAACATGCATCAACTAAAAATAGCATATGTTTTGCTTTTGACATTTTAGAAATTCTTTTTAACTCTTCCATGTCAATAGCAGAGTAATATAGATCGTCAGCATCTGCATCTGAGGGGAGTAAAAATCCAATATCACCTTCATCTATGCCCAGCTCTTCTGTCTCACCATGTCCGGCAAAATAGAAAATAACTCTATCATTCTCACCGGCTTTTTTTCTAAGGTTGCTTAATTCTCTTTTTATATTAGACTGAGTAGCTTCTTTATCAATTAAATAACGAACATTACTTCGCTTAAAGCCAAATTGATTAATCAACATGTTTTTAATAGCTAAAGCATCTTCAACAGCATAATTTAAGTCTTGAACAGCATCATAATCATTAATCCCAACAACAAGAGCCCAAGAATCATCATATATAGTACTTCCCTCCGCAGCTGCAAATAAAAGAAAAACGTAAAAATAGAAGTATTTATAGATAGGTATCATATTATGAAATTGTATTTATTTTCAGTTAACCAATATCATTTAGAATATCTTTTGCATGAGAAGTTGTTTTCACCTTTTCATAAACCTTTTCAATTAATCCATTTTCATCTATAATATAGCTGGCCCTTGTTATGCCCATGTATTCACGGCCCATAAATTTTTTTTTGCCCCAAACACCAAATGATTCTAACATTTCATGGCTTTCATCACTTAAAAGAGGATACTGAAACCCCTGTTTATCGCAAAATTTCAATTGTTTTTTTACAGGATCAGCGGAACAACCTAAGATCTGTATATTCTTATCTTCAAACTTTTGGAATTCATCACGGAATCCCTGTCCTTCAATAGTTCAGCCTGGAGTACTGGCTTTTGGATAAAACCATAGTACAACTTTTTTATTTTTGTAATCAGATAATGAAATTTTATTATCATTTTGATCAGATAACGTGAAATCAGGTGCTTTATCTCCAACTTTTAACAAAATATTCTCCTTTTAATACTAGATTTATTTAAATCAATAATTACAGTAGTAAATTACTAATATTAAATTATGAGGTAAAATGATTAAAATATATTCAACTAGCTGGTGAGGGCCTTGTAAAATGGCTAAAAAAATGCTAAATGACATGGGCTTGTCATACAAAGAAATCGATATTGAAGAAAATGATATAAGCAGGGAAAAACTATCAAATTTGACTGGAGGATATACGGTTCCACAGATAATTATTAATGATAAAGTTATTGGAGGTTTTACGCAATTACTTCAGCTTAACCAATCTGGAAAGTTAAAGGAACTTTTAAAAGATGGAACAGAATAAATTAGAAAATATTCATTTATATTGCAAACAACATACTGAACCAGACTCTCAAGTTTTAATAGATTTAGAAAAATATACATGGGAAAATAAAGAGGTTCCTCAAATGATTTCAGGACAGTTAGTTGGTAAGTTTTTGCAATCGGTTATAAAAATGATAAATGCAAAAACAATTGTTGAGGTAGGAACCTTTACAGGCTATAGTGCATTACAGATGGCTGAGGCTATTCCTGAAGATGGAGAAATTCATACATGTGAAATAATGGAAAAACATGCTAAAACTGCTAAATCATTTTTTGATCGTTCTCAAAGCGGACATAAAATTTCCATACACAATGGACCAGCACTTTATAGCTTGGAACAAATGAAAGTAGGAAGCTTTGATATGGCATTTATAGATGCAGATAAAGCAAATTATTTAGAATATTATATGAGGTGTTATTCTTTGATTAGAAAGGGTGGCGCTATAATTTTAGATAATATGCTATGGAGTGGAACAGTTACAGACCCTAAAGATGATGACGCAAGAGCACTTAGGAAAACTGGCGATTTTATTCAAAATGATGAGCGTGTTTTTAATACATTATTAACAATAAGAGATGGTTTAATGCTTTGTATTAAAAGATGAAAAATAAAAAAATATTAGTCATAGTTACTGGATCAATAGCAGCATATAAATCATGTGAAGTAATTAGATTGTTAACAAAATCCGGAGCCAATGTTCGAGTAATGATGTCTGAATCCGCATTGGAATTTATTGGCAAATCTACATTTGCCGCCCTGACCAATAATAAAGTTATAACTAAAATGTTTCCTGAAGATCCAAAGGCTGGATTAGAACATATTAATTTAGCTATCGAGCTTGATGCGATACTAGTTATACCTGCTACAGCCAATGTTATTTGCAAAGTGGCAAATGGCATATGCGATGATTTAGTTAGCACAACCCTTTCAATATGTGAGCAACCTACCTTATTTGCACCAGCTATGAATTTTAGAATGTGGCAAAATCCTGCTACATCAGAGGCAATAGATAAATTGCGAAAAAAAGGATCAACTGTTTTAGATACAGAAGAAGGCCAATTAGCAAGTTTACATGAGGGAGAAGGTCGACTTCCGAATGTAAATACTATTATGAATGGTATCCGTATGCTATTCAATACCCCTTTGCCCCTTGAAGGTAAAAAAGTAATAGTAACCGCGGGACCAACAAGAGAAAATATTGATCCTGTACGGTTTATATCAAATAGGTCAAGTGGTAAAATGGGCTTTGCGATTGCTAAACAAGTAAGAGATCTTGGAGGTAATGTAATATTAATTTCTGGCCCTGTATCTCTAGCAGATATTCCAGAAGTGAAAATGATTAAAGTAGAGTCATCATTAGAAATGCAAAAAACTGTTCTAAGAAATATTTCTAGAGCAGATTATATTTTTATGACAGCAGCCGTTTCAGATTACACTCCATCAATAAAATTTACTTCGAAGATGAAGAGATCAAACGAAAACTTAGTTCTCAATTTGGAGCCAGCGCCTGATATTCTTAAATCTATTTTTAATGAAAAGAAAGCAATTAAAATTGCATTTGCTCTTGAAACTGAAAATGGTGAAAAAGAAGCATTAAGAAAAATGAAGGATAAAAATACAGATTTTGTTGTTTTAAACTATGCTAATGAAAAAGGAGCAGGTTTTGATTCAAATACCAATCATGTTATAATATTTGATAAAAATGGGCATTCATTTGAATTAAAGAAAGATAGAAAAGACAGAATTGCCAAGAAAATGATTGATTATATATTAAAAAATTAAAAAAAACACCTTTTTATTTAATTCTATACTTTACCTCAGGGTTAAAAAAATGTAAATTATAACGTATCAATCATGATTGAATCCTACAAAAATACAGACCCTCTTACTTCACCAGATAAATTTGAAGAAGATTTATTAGTTGAGCAATCGCTAAGACCGAGTTCTTTTGATGATTTTATTGGTCAAAAGGAAACAGTAGAAAATTTAAAAATTTATATTGAAGCTGCCTCTCAAAGAAAAGAGGCATTAGATCACGTTCTTTTATTTGGTCCTCCTGGACTGGGAAAAACGACATTGGCGGGAATAATTGCAAAGGAAATGAATGTTAATATAAAAGTATCATCTGGACCTGTTATGGATAGGCCAGGAGACCTTGCTGGAATATTAACTAATTTTTCCAAGCAAGATGTGTTTTTTATAGATGAAATTCATCGATTATCAAGTGTTGTCGAAGAGTATTTGTATTCAGCCATGGAAGATTTTTCAATTGATATAATGTTAGATAAAGGGCCTAGTGCTAGATCTGTACAATTAACATTAAATCCATTTACATTAGTTGGTGCTACTACAAGATTGGGTAATCTTACATCTCCAATGCGAGATCGTTTTGGTGTTATTTTAAGGTTAGATTTTTATGAAGACAATGATTTATTAGAAATTTTAACTCGATCAGCAAAAATTTTAGAAATTGATATTGATAAAAATGGTGCTTCTGAAATAGCCAGGAGAAGTAGAGGAACTCCTAGGATTGCTAATCGTATATTACGACGCGCTCGCGACTTTGCTCAAATTAAATCTAATGGTATTATTAATTTAGAAGTTGCCCAGTCATCCCTTAAAAGACTAGGAATTGATGAAAATGGATTAGACAATATGGATAGAAGAATTTTATCCGCATTAGTTGAAAAGTTTAAAGGTGGTCCTGTTGGTTTAGAGTCATTAGGTGTTGCTATTTCTGAAGACGCAAGGACCATTGAAGAAGTATATGAACCTTACTTAATCAAAGAAGGGTTTATTCAAAGAACATCTAGAGGAAGGCAGGCATTAGATAAAACCTTTACTTACTTAGATGTTGAAAAATCAGATAATAATGATCAAGCTAGTTTATTTTAATTAGAAAGGAAAAGTATGTTTTTTGGATCGGTAGAAAAACCACCTAGATTATCAGAGTTTGAATTAGAAGTACCAGAAAAACTAATTGCTCAGGACCCTTTAGAAAAAAGAGATGAGTGTAGACTAATGGTTTTAAATAAGAAAAATCAAACTATAGAGCATCGGAAGTTTAAAGATATTGTTGATTATTTTGATAAGGGTGATGTTTTAGTAATGAATAATACAAGAGTATATCCTGCAAGATTATATGCTAATAAAGATAAATCGGAAGCAAGAGTAGAAGTGTTTTTATTAAGAGAGCTTGCTGATGATTTATGGGAGGCGATGGTTAAGCCTGCAAGAAAAGTTCGTATCGGAAATAAGCTTTGGTTCAGCGATACTATATCATGTGATGTTATTGATAATACTGTATCAGGAGGACGAGTTCTACGTTTTGAATCAGATGCAGAATCGCTTTATCCTTTCATAGAAAAATCTGGTCATTCTCCTCTCCCACCATATATTGATCGTGAATCAAGGCCAGATGATAAAACTTATTATCAAACTGTCTATGCTTCGGAAAGAGGTTCTGTAGCTGCACCTACTGCGGGTATTCATTTTTCAAAACCACTTTTAAATAAGCTAGAAAAGAAAGGGGTTAATTTAGCCTATGTAACTCTTCATATTGGTTTAGGTACATTTCGTCCTATAATGGTTGAAGATTTAACTAGACATCAAATGGATTCTGAATATTTTAATGTTCCGCCAGAAACAGCAGAAATTATAAATAAAGCTAAATCAAAAAGAAAATCTGTTGGAGTAGTTGGAACATCAACTGTTAGAACATTAGAAACGGTAGTTGTCTCTGGTTTTCAAATAACAGCTAGAAAAGGATGGACTGACAAATTTATTTATCCACCATATGATTTTAAAATGTGTGATAAATTTATTACAAATTTACATCAACCACAATCAACACTAATGATGCTCACCGCTGCTTTTGCGAAAAAAGATTTTATATTACAAGCATATGAAGAAGCCATTAAGGAAAAATATAGATTTTATTCTTATGGCGATTCGATGATAATTATATAAATATAAAGTTTTTATTATGATAATACGCGTTGGAAATGGTTTTGATGTTCATAAATTAGATGAAGGGACTCCTTTATTTCTAGGAGGAATATTAATTCCATCGGAAAAAGGTTCGCTAGGTCATAGTGATGGTGATGCTTTAATTCATTCAATAGTTGATGCTATTTTTGGCGCACTTTCAATTGGCGATATTGGTTTACATTTTCCTTCAAGCGATGATAAGTGGAAAAATGCCAAAAGTCGAATATTTTTGGAATATGCTTACAATAAAGTAAAAGAAAAAGGATTTCTTATTCAGAATATAGATTCTACAATAATTCTTCAAGAACCTGTCCTATCACCTTATATATTGCCTATGAAAAATAAAGTAAGTGAAATTTTATCGATGAGTATTGATGATATTTCAATTAAAGCAACTACTACTGATAGAGTAGGATTTATAGGAAGAGGGGAAGGTATTGCTGCACAAACAGTTTTAATTCTTACTAATGGGAATTAAAGTAAGATTTGCTCCAAGTCCAACAGGTTTTTTGCATGTTGGTGGCCTCAGAACAGCTTTATTTAATTATTTATATGCAAAAAAAGCAGGTGGACAAATTGTTCTTAGGATTGAAGATACTGATCAATCACGAAAAGTAGATAATGCTGTTGAAAATTTAGTATCAACATTTGAAAAATTAAATATTATTTATGATGAAGGACCGAATCATGCTGGTGAAGCAGGGCCCTATTTTCAATCACAAAGAATTAATATATATAATAAATATATAGATTTGTTATTAAAAAATGGTAATGCATATCCTTGTTTTTGTTCTGAAGATGATTTAGCAGCTGCGAGAGCTAAGCAGGTAAAAGAAAAGCAAACTATTAAATATTCCCGTATATGTTTGAAATTAAATCAAGAAGAAGCTTTAGATAGAATGAAATCAGAAAAATATGTTATCAGAATGAAGGTTCCTTCTGAAGATAAAGAGCTAATATTTTTTGATGTAGTCAGAGATAGAGTTGCAATTAAATATAGTGAAATAGATGATCAAGTATTAATTAAGTCAGATGGCTTTCCTACTTATCATTTTGCAAATGTTATTGATGACTATTTAATGGGCATTACACATGTTATGAGGGGTGAAGAATGGCTACCCTCAACACCTAAACATGTTTTATTATATCAGTTTTTTGGCTGGAAGCTTCCAAAGTTTATTCATTTACCATTATTATTAAATTCAGATAAAAGTAAGCTGTCAAAACGTCAAGGTGATGTTGCTGTAGAAGATTATTTAAAAAAAGGATTTTTGCCAGAGGCATTATTGAATTTTGTTGCTTTATTGGGATGGCATCCTGAAAATGATAAAGAATTATTTAATTTAGATGAGCTTAAAAAAGAATTTTCTTTAAAAAGAATTAATAAGTCTGGAGCTGTATTTGATTTTGAAAAATTAAAATGGATGAATGGTCAATATATAAAAAAATTACCAATATCCTCATTTATTCAAGATATTAAGCCATTTTTTGCTAAAGAAAATATAGACGTATCGGATACAAATAAACTTAAATCCATAATTGAAAGTGCTAGGGAAAGATCGGCAACACTCAAAGATATAGTAGAATATGCTAAACCATTTTATAAAGATTTTAAATTATTAGATGAAGATATAAAACATTTGAATAGTTCTGAATCTCAAAAGGTGCTTTCTTTTTTTTATAATCAAATATTATCATCAGAAATACTAACATTAGATGATTTAGAATTATTAATTAATAAAACTTCTGAGGAAACTAAGGTAAAGGGTAAAAATTTATATTCTTGTATTAGACTGGTTTTGATCGGTTCTATGCATGGACCTGATATTCCAC
>MDTB01036993.1_pt1 | contig 14859 bp, 12 predicted proteins | sample 811161 | NCBI WGS metagenome assembly MDTB01 (sample SAMN05326650, study PRJNA326480) | marine metagenome | isolation source: seawater | place: Mediterranean Sea | collected 2009
AGAAGTGATTACAGACATAATTAGAACTAATGTAAAAAGCTATAAAGAGCTCCCATTAAATATCTATCAAATTCAAACTAAGTTTAGAGATGAGGTCAGACCTCGTTTTGGTGTGATGCGTACCCGAGAATTTTGCATGAAGGATGCCTACTCATTTCACATTAATCAAAAATCTTTAGAGGAAACCTATGATAGCATGTATGAGACCTACTGCAGGATATTTGAGCGAACAGCGCTGATATTTAAGGCAGTTATAGCCGACACCGGTTCTATAGGAGGCAACATTTCTCATGAATTTCACGTGCTCGCCGAATCAGGGGAGGATGCGATTGTATTTTCTGATAAAAGTGATTACGCGGCGAATATGGAAAAAGCATCTTCACCTCCCCCTCATTCCCCAAGTTCCGGGCCTTTAGATCAGATTAAAGAGATCTCCACTCCAAATGCAAAGACCATTGATGATGTTTGCAATCAGCTTAAGATTGAATCGAGTCAGATTGTGAAAACGCTGATTTTTCAACATCAAAACGACATTGAAGCGAGAGGATTACTTGCGTTTGTGGTCCGGGGCGATCATCAACTCAATGAAGTTAAAGCTCGCAGTATTCTGGAGGCAGGAAACAATCTCACAATGGCTTCCGATCAACAGATAAAGGACTCCTTTAGCTGCTCCGCCGGCTCGCTCGGGCCCGTGGGACTTGAAATGCGCATAATTGTGGATCATTGCGCAGCAAACCTCCATTCTTTCATTTGCGGTTCAAACCGGGAAGGGTACCATCTTACCGGCGCAAATTGGTCTCGAGATTGTCCCCAAATTGAAATAGCCGACATTCGTAACGTCGTCTCTGGTGATCCAAGTCCTGATGGGCAAGGACAACTTATAATCAAGCGAGGCATAGAGGTCGGCCACATCTTTCAGCTTGGAACGAAGTATAGTGAGTCGATGAACGCGAGTGTCCTCGATGAAAATGGCAAACAGAGAACAATGCACATGGGTTGCTATGGTATCGGTGTCGGAAGAATTGTTGCGGCGGCAATTGAACAAAACCACGACGCACTGGGTATTATATGGCCAGATTCAATCGCACCTTTTCAAATCGCTATCATTCCTATCAACTTTCATAAGTCAGAAACAGTGAGGATTGCAGCTGAAAACCTGTATAGTCAGTTGAAGAATTCTGGGAAAGACGTATTGTTATTCGATGAAGCGAAAGCTCGACTGGGAAGCATGCTAGCCGATATTGAACTAATAGGAATCCCTCACAAAGTTATAATAGGCGATCGCGGCCTAAACAATGGTGTGATCGAATACCAAAATCGGCGCGAGCAAAACAAACAGGAAATAAAAACTGAAGATGCCATGTCCTTTCTAACGGAAACATTACATTACAGTTAGCCAAACCTATAGCTCAATCAAATTTTTATCTGGAAAACCCAAAGATCTCAAATAATCAATTGATGGCGTCTCTTTCGACGTCACATATAAAATTCGCTCATTGCCTCGAGCTAGCGAGCCTTTGGCAACCGAATCAACTCTGGAGGCAACACTCTTTGCGCTATCAATCAATTCGGCACCTAAGAAAATTTCTTGGAGCTGCGTTTTGATAAGAGAGAAATGCGTGCAACCCAAGACAACTGCATCGAATGATTGCCGGCCTAATGGTGCCAGGACATCATAAAATTCCGACGATTGCGTTCCACCGGCTAAAAACCTTTCTGTCAAACAAACCAAATCAGTATTGCCGTAACGACAAAGGTTAGTGCCGCCAGAGTATTTGCTTACCAATTCCTCCAGATATTCGCCGTCAACGGTTTGAGGAGTTGCTAGTAAAAGAATTTTTCCTCCCGGATATCTTTCAAAGGCAGGCTTGACTGCTGGAACTACCCCTACAATTGGCATAGTATATCTTTGCCTCAAATGGTCTAGAATAACTGTACTAGCGGTGTTGCATGCAACCAAGAGCATCCCATGAGCCCTCAAAGACTGAACCGCATCAACCAAAGATATTACCCGTTCGATTATGTCCATCGGATCGCGATCACCATAGGGGCATCCAGCGTAATCGGCTGCATAAGTAAGGGATAATTCAGGTATTTTTGACTGTATCGCATCAAGTAAGGAAAATCCCCCACTCCCGGAATCCACAATTAACAAGGGTAAAGACATATTAAGTTTGTCGGCTAATAATAACTGATATTGAATCTTAACCCTTGTATCGTGCAACGTTCTATCAAATTGAACTAAAAGTTGACAAAAATATCCGGGAATAACTGCAAGACCAAACATTAAGTGATCGAGAAAGCGCAAAGTTTAGATTTAAGCTTGATCCCTTAACAAGACGTGAGTATTCTGCCGCTCTCTGAAAACAATGCTGCCTTAATATGAAAATGGCAGCTCTTGCTCTAAACCTGAGTCATTAAGGCTAAGAAAATGGAAAACCTCCGAGGGATAGCTTTTATGGTGGCAGCCATGGCTACTTTCTCCTTCGGGGATGTACTTCTAAAAATCATATCTTTGAGTCTGCCAATTTGGCAAATTCTGATCATTACTGGCTTCGGTGGCGGGGTGCTTAATTTCTCCATTCTTTGCCTGACGAAGACTCCTTTTTTTATGCCTGAGTTGCGGGAGAAAGCTTTTCTTTCCCGAACAATGACTGACATGCTTAGCGCACTTTTTTTTGTTTGGGCTATCGCCACGACCCCATTATCTTCCGTCTCAGCAATCCTTCAGACAGCTCCTTTAATCATTATCTTAGCCTCGGTTCTAGTCTATCGTGAAACTGTTAATTTAGGCCATTGGATAGCTATCCTATTCGGCTTTATAGGTGTTCTACTAATATTGAGACCGACGTCCGAGACATATCAACCCTACGCCTGGCTCGCCGTCTTTGCGACACTTTGCGTTGCGCTGAGAGATATACTGACCCGCGCTATAGCAGACGACATTCCTAGCTTGACTATTTCAACACACTCATTTTTCGCAGTGGGATTTGGAGGTTTAATAGTGTTGCCTTTCGGGCCCCAATTTCTGCCGCCCTCATCGCGTCTTTGGGCACTTTTAGGTGCTGCTACATTCTTGGGTGCGCTTGCTAATTACATGCTCATTTTAGCTACGAGACATGGCGATGCATCAGTTATAGCGCCATTCAGATATTCCCGTCTCATTTTCTCAATGCTGCTCGCCATAATAGTTATGAATGAACAACCTCCATGGCAAACGTGGTTGGGCGCCATCGTGATCTTGGTGTCGGGTTGTTACATTTTTTTGACTGAAAGATTTCAACCAATGAATAAACCCTGTAAAAAAACCGATGATTGCAACTAACTTTCAATTGCCTCCAAGAAACCTGTTTCACATACTCGGGGGGTCCAAAAGGTATGATATGCTTGCCTGTAAAACCCCCCTTTCCTGCTGCAATTTTTCTTGCTGCTAACTCGATGACTAAAGGATGTTATGACAAGACCCACACGTGCACTTATAGATCGACAAGCACTAAGAGACAATTTTGCACTTGCAATACGATCTCAAAAAGGCCAGTGCATGCCAATCGTCAAAGCGAATGCATATGGACATAGCGTTGATATTGTCTGTGACGCGTTGGCGCATGCGCCAGCTTTTGGTGTTGCCTCAATTAATGAGGCGTTAGAGCTCAGAAATTTAGGCGTTAAGCAACCCATCTTGCTTTTGGAGGGTACTTTCGATCCGGATGAAATTGAACTAGCCGACAACAATGATTTCTGGTTAATGGTAGAAAATCATAATCAGAAAGATCAAATCTTAAAGGCAAAACCTAATCAACCACTTCGGATTTGGCTTGGATTGGATAGCGGAATGCATCGTCTCGGCTTCGATGCCCTCGAGATCAAGGGGGTTTATCAAAACCTTTTATTATCGGGGAAAATCGATAGTATGTCCGTACTAGCGACCCACTTCGCCTGCGCTAATGATCTATCAAATGAAATGACCACTCGTCAGATCGAATGTTTCGATAGGGCTTCCCTAGGAATAAAATTAACAACCGGACATGTCCTCCAGCAAAGTCTCGCCAACTCAGCGGCGATAATGGGTTGGGAACATTCTCTTCGCGACTGGCAGAGACCCGGTTATATGCTCTATGGAAATAGCCCATTCAACGCCAACCGAATGGCAGAAAGACTGAAACCGGTCATGACTCTTCAGTCCAGAATAATTTCTCTGCGGACCATAGATGCCGGAGAGACTGTTGGCTATGATGCGATCTGGACAGCTGAAAGAAAGTCAAAAATTGCTACCATACCCATTGGCTATGGTGATGGCTATCCAAGGCGAGCAAAAAATGGCACCCCCGTAATTATAAAGGATCAACGTTGTCCGCTCGTGGGACGCGTGTCGATGGATATGATTACGGTAGATGTTACCGATTGTGAACTTGCTCGAATAGGGGATAGCGTTACGTTGTGGGGGTCAGAGCTCTTAGTAAACGAAGTGGCTCAACATTGTGAAACGAATGGTTATGAGCTTTTGAGCGGTATCTCTGTCAGGATTCCCAGAGTTGCAAGAAATTGAGCGAAATACATCTTTTGTAAATTTATTTTCCACCCTTCCACCGAATCAATTCGGACACTTCGATACCAAGCACATCAAGCAATCTTGCCACCGTTTGATCAATGATATCATCGACCGTTTTAGGTTTAGTATAAAAAGCTGGCGATGGGGGATGCACTACGGCACCAAGTTGGCAAGCGCGAACCATTAACTCGCAATGTCCCATATGCAGTGGAGTTTCGCGCGGGACCAAGACCAATCTCCTCTGTTCCTTCAGCACAACGTCGGCCGCTCTTGTTAACAAATTATCGGAATAGGAATTAACAATTCCTGAAAGGGTTTTCATTGAACACGGTGCCACGATCATTCCAGATGTGTTGAAAGAGCCACTAGCAATGTTTGCCGAGAGGTTTTTATTGTTATGCACAACGTCAGCCAGCTTCTCGACATCAGTTGCAGCCCAATCAGTCTCGATTCTGATATTCATGCGCGCGCTCTGTGTTAGGACCAAGTGGGTCTCAATGTCTTGACGCTTTGATAAAAATTGGAGCAATCTTATCCCATATGTAACACCGCTTGATCCAGATATTCCAACAATTAGACGCATTTTTTCCTCAAAAAATAACTTATTTAAAAGTTAATTGCTAAATCGAATCTGGCTTCTTGTATCGGCGCCAACCATTACTAACCCATCGACAAAACAACCTTGCCTCTGGCTCGACGCTCGGATATGCAAGCAAACGCTTTTTGAAAATCATCAATAGAGTAAACTTCGCTGACCAAAGGGGAAAACAAGCCATCGTCCACCATCCCTATAAGCTCATTAAAGTTTTGCTCGGAAGCTTTGGGGTCTCTCGCCATCCAAGATCCCCAAAACACTCCAATTAAGGAGGCTCCTTTCAAGAGAGCCAAGTTTAACGGCATTTTTGGAATCGGCCCCGCCGCGAAACCAATTACCAGGAACCGGCCATCCCAAGCAACTGCGCGAAATGCTTGTTCTGAGAACTCTCCACCTACCGGATCATAGATAACATCTGCGCCTTTACCGCCAGTAAGTTCTTTCACCCTTTCTTTCAGATTTTCTGAGGAGTAATTAATGCGCAGGTCAGCCCCAGCCTTACAAGCGTAATCTAATTTATCTTCACTGCTTGCTGCCGCTATCACTTGGGCCCCCATTGCTTTTGCAATCTGGATGCATGACACACCCACCCCTCCAGCTGCCCCCAGAACAAGCACCGTTTCTCCCCGTTGCAATTGCGCCTGTTGCTTTAATGCATAATAGGACGTCCCATAGGTGACCGCAAAACCGGCCGCCTGTTCAAAAGACATGCTGTTACCTTTTAAGAATGTCGAATCTTCTGAGGTCACTATTTGACCTGCAAAAGCGCCGGTTTGGGTGGTCCCAATCACCTCATCGCCAACCGCACGAGCAGTAACCCCCTCCCCCACCTTCGAAATCACTCCGGACACTTCGGTACCCGGAATAAAAGGAAGGGGTGGTTTAAACTGGTATTTACCTTCAACAGTTAGAATATCTGGGAAATTAACGCCCGCCCCACGAACATCTATTAGCACTTGACCTTTTCCTGGTTCAAGTTTGTTGCAGTCTTCCAACACCATATTTTGTGTCGAACCAAATTCCTTGCACACTAGAGCTCGCATAATGATCAACCCTCTTGTTGTCACGTTATTTGATAAAGCTAACCCTCGAGGCGAGAGCGGCTCGGATACCTAATAGGCCAATCGAGCAATCAGTTTTATTGACGATACCTGTTCAGCTCGCGACGCGCCACTACCATGCGATGCACCGCGTCAGGGCCGTCTGCGAAGCGCAAAGTTCTTTGAGCGCCATACATCACTGCTAACGGTGTATCCTGCGAAACTCCCAGACCTCCATGCATCTGCATAGCTTCATCAATCACTTTCAACGCCATATTAGGTGCTCTCGTTTTGACCATCGATATAAAAGGCTGAGCTGCATCAACGCCCTCGTGATCCATGAGCCATGCTGCTTTTAGGCATAGAAGACGGACCATTTCAATATCCATGCGGGCATCGGCGATAATGTCGACGTTTCCGCCGAGTTTCGAGAGGGTCCTGCCAAATGCTTTTCTACTTTCTGCTCTTTCACAGAGGAGTTTTAAAGCAGTCTCAGCAACGCCAATCGAGCGCATGCAGTGATGGATTCTCCCGGGACCAAGTCTCCCCTGAGCAACCTCAAAACCTCGACCTGGGCCCAAAATCATATTTTCTTTGGGAACACGTACGTTAGTGAATCGCATGTGAAAATGACCATGCGGCGCATCATCTCTTCCGAAAATCGTCATAGGCCGGATTAGTTTAACTCCCGGCGTGTCCTTTGGGACCAAAACCTGAGAATGCTGCGCCTTTCGGGGGGCATTTGAATCCGTATTAACCATCACAATCATTATTTTGCAGCGTGGGTCTCCAACCCCAGAGATCCAGATCTTCTCTCCGTTAAGCACCCACTCATCGCCTTCAAGAGCGCAAGACATCGATATATTCGTTGCATCAGACGAAGCAACGGCAGGCTCAGTCATTACATAGGCAGAGCGGATTTCACCAGCCAGCAGGGGCTTAAGCCATTTTTGTTGTTGCTCTTCAGTGCAATAGCGCGACAAAACCTCCATATTGCCGGTGTCGGGTGCTGAACAGTTGAATACTTCAGGGGCAAGATGCGACCGCCCGGTTTCTTCTGCAATATATGCATATTCAACGGTGCTTAGCCCATATCCTCCCTCATAGTGAGTCAGAAAAAAATTCCACAAATTGCGTGCTTTGGCTTTAGACTTGAGTTCCTCTAATATCTCTGTTTGACGCGAAGTGAACTGCCATCTGTCCTCTTTCTCAATTTCTTCATGGTACTCATGTTCCATCGGCAGTATTTCACCGTCTATAAACTGTTTCACTTCCTGTAGTATCGGTTTTAATTTATCGCTGACACCTAAATCCATTTTTTTCTCCAATTAATTATCTCAACCCCAAGTATAACTCTGCGCATTCAGTGAACCGGCATGACGAAACCAAAATATCCAGTCAGGATTGAATCTAGTAACCAGTCATCAGGGCAAACCGATCGCCATGGTAACTGTAATCACCAAAAAGCATTTGCGCAGGCCTAGCTCGTTTGATGTAGAAACCGATGTCATATTCATCAGTCATGCCCACCCCTCCATGCATCTGGATTGCCTCATTCGTACTTAATTCGGCCACCTCGCAGAGCTTTGCTTTCGCAATGCTGGCCAGTCTCGGGCTCCTGAAGTCGCCTTCATCTATGGCACTCAAGGACTTGAGAACGATAGATTTGCAAAGTTCAATTTCGCTCCACCAGTGCGCCGCGCGATGCTGCAGAGCTTGGAATGAGCCAATCATAGAACCAAATTGCTTTCGTTGTTTCAGGTATTGCAGTGTGCGATCGAAAGACTCATTGGCAATACCAAGCAACTCCGCCGCCAAATGGGCGTTTCCAATATCAAGGACTGAGGAAAGCGCAACAAAGCCCTCATTCTCAGAGCCAAGCAAACTATCGGCAGGTACATTTGTGTCATCAAAATGAATAGCGGCGACGCTGCGACTGTCCACAGTAGACGTTCGCAGAAAGTCTAAGCCAGAAGCTTTGGCATCAACCAAAAACAGTGATATGCCCTCTTTATCCCCAGCATCTCCTCCAGTTCTGGCGGCGACGATTAACTTCTCAGCGGAATGACCATCCACAACCCCTAGCTTCTTCCCGTTCAATCGAAACCCGTCAGGCGTTTTAAGTGCTGACAGCGCAACCGCTTGCGGCTCATGGTGCCGAGACTCATCTATCGCCAAGGCGAGGGTGAGTTCGCCAACTGCAATCGCTGGAAGCATTGTTTCCTTTTGCTCCTCACTACCCAGCAAATTTATCGCGGAGACTCCAAGAATAGCACTGCTGAACAAGGGAGATGATGCAAGTGCACGCCCGCTTTGCTCCATAATTTGGCCCATCCCGACGTGGCCAAACCCCAAACCGCCATATTTTTCTGGTATCAATATAGCAGCCCAACCCATCTCTACCATTCTTTTCCACAGTACATCACAGTAATCACTGCCATCCTCTCTCAATCGGCGCAACTCAGACATAGGAGCAAATTCGGCAAAGAAACCTTGTGCCGATTCCTTTAGCATCTGTTGCTCTTCGTTGACTATCAATGCCACGTTAAACTCCCGCAGTTTCCTATCCAAGACCAAGTATATTTTTTGCTATAATATTAAGCTGAACCTCTGATGTGCCACCCTCAATAGAATTGCCTTTAGTTCTCAACCAAGTGCGGGCAAGCCAGCCTTCTTTTGATGTCTCTCCCTCCCATTCTATGGACTCACCACCTTTGAGCTTCATCATGGTTTCGAATCGACGTTTATTGAGTTCCGTGCCGTAATACTTCAGCATCGCAGACGTCGCGCCAACACCTTGTCCTGCTTTTGATTCGTCAGAGACCCGTTCAGCAGTGAGAGCAAATACGGCTGCATCAACCTCCCAGCGGATAACGTCATTTCGCAAGAGCTGATTAGCTAGCCGTCCTTGTTTCAGGCCCACCGCCTCTGAGGCGTATTGGCCTAGACTTCTGAAGCCCGCATCTCGAGTTCCGAACCCCCCAATCATCTCCCTCTCATGCGTTAAAAGATATTTTGCTATGGTCCAACCATGATTAATCTCGCCCACTACCTGACATTTGTCGACTTTTACATCATCTAGAAATGTTTCACAGAATGGAGAACTCCCAGTTATCAATTTGATGGGCTTGGGCGTGACACCTGGCGTTTTCATATCAAAAAGGATGAGGCTGATTCCCATCTGCTTCTTGCCATCGGAATCTGTTCTTACAAGGCAAAACATCCAATCCGCCTTGTCCGCATATGACGTCCAGACTTTCTGCCCATTGACGACAAAGTGATCCCCCATGTCGGTCGCTTTTGTCTGAAGTCCAGCCAGGTCAGATCCTGCGTTTGGTTCAGAATAACCTTGGCACCATCGGATTTCGCCTCGAACAATTGGGGGCAAATGTTGCTTTTTAAGTTCTTCCGAACCAAACTTGATCAGAGCTGGCCCGAGCATATCGACACCGAAACTGTTCAGCGGACGCCTGGCTTTAATTTTTACCATCTCTTCTCGAAGAATTTTGGCTTCCTCTCTGCTTAAACCGCCTCCCCCATAAGCCGTTGACCACATTGGGGCAGTCCAGCCTTTCGCGCCCATACGCTGCATCCAGAGTTTTTGCTCTTCGCATGAGAAGTTTGGGTTTCTGCCTCCCCAACAAGTGTCCTTTTCGCTTTGCATAGGAACGCGCATACTCGGGGGGCAGTTGTCTGATAACCACTCTCTAGTTTCTATTCTAAAATTTTGCAAGTCAGTCACTGTGAACTCCTTTCCATGAAAACGTCCAAACTACGTCTATTTCGGCTGCAACGATCACTATTCAAATCGGATATCGCGCTGAAAGTTAACTTATGTTTATGTAACTATCAAGCGAGATCGAGGGATCTATCAGTTGAGAAGCGAATAATGTTAAAAGATATGCTTATCAATTTTCTTTTCCCTAATCAGAGCGTGGGATCCGGAGCGACAAACGGACATTGTCATTTTAATACGATATTATGCAGGTTAATTAGAGGGCACAGAGTTGCTAACAACCAATCCCTCTAGCAATGATCTCAAGCTCGATGGGATCGGCACCGGCGTGTTGGTGCCCCTTTTGACGAAAACATGTGTAAATTTACCATGGGCAGATGCCAGAGTCTCATCACCCTTAAAGATAGCAATACCATATTGAACCGAACTATTCCCCAACTTCTCCACCCTCAGACCTGATTGAATGTTGCCTGGGAATGCAATCGGGCTTCGATACTGACAACTGGACGACACAACAAATCCCACGATGTCACCATTGTGAATATCCAAACCTCCCTCTTGAATCAGGAAGTGGTTGGCAATAGTGTCAAAATAGCTGTAGTAAGTTACGTTATTGACATGGCCGTAGACATCGTTGTCCATCCAGCGCGTTGCGATGCCCAAAAAATAACGATAGTTGGCTTTTTCTAAAGCGTCTCTAGTATCCACTCAAGAATCCTAAAAAGCTTGGCGATAGATGGCGAGCGCGTCCGATTTTTCCATGTCTCGCGGGTTATTAATAAGTAATCGTGTCTGTAACATTGCTTCCTCCGCCAACGTTTCCAAATCATGTTCAGGAATACCCGTGTCTCTGAGCGCAATTGGCAATCCAAAATCCTTAGCCAATTCAAAAAAATATTCAGCCAGAATGGCCGTTGCCTGACTTTTCGTCGCCGACCTCTTCCCACAATTAAAAATAGACGGCACTAGCTGATGATAAAGCGAACCAGCGTAAGGTTCATTAAACCGGAGGACATGAGGTAACACCAGAGAATTAGAGAGGCCATGAGGAATATGGTAGTTTCCTCCAAGGGGATAAGCTAACGCATGAACCGCCGCAACCGGAGCATTTGCGAACGCTTGACCAGCCAACATAGCGCCAACCAGCATCTCCTGTCGAGCAGCCAGGTCACTTCCAATGTGGACCGCTTTACTGATGTTGGCCGAAAGCATTGACAGACCTTCTTTCGCAAGCATATCCGACAAAGGATTCTTCAATCGAGCTGAGGTAAATGCCTCGATGGCATGAACCATGGCGTCTATTCCGGTAGCTGCAGTCACATGAGCTGGCAATCCCTCGGTTAATGAGGCGTCAAGAATAATATTGTCTGCGAGAAGGACTCTGCTTACCACCCCCGCTTTAGTGGTTTTACCAGTGGTAATAATAGAAACCATAGTGGCCTCTGACCCAGTTCCCGCAGTGGTAGGGACCTGTATTAACGGAAGTCTGGCGCCATCTATCTGATCGACCCCATATATTTCACTCAGTGACTGATTTCCTAATATGAGGACGGCTAGTAATTTAGCCACATCCAAGGAGCTCCCACCTCCAAACCCAATCACGCCATCACAACCTGCTCCCTGTGCGAACTCCAACCCTGCCAAGACAACTGATTCCGCAGGATCTGCAACGACCTCTGAAAATACGGTCGCAGCAATGCCACTTTTTTTGAGGCTTGCAAGGGCAGAATCCAGCAGTCCAAGCCCCAGTATCTCCGCGTCAGTTACTAAAAGTACATGCTTTATCGAAAGGTTTCTTGCACATGCACCCAACTCACTCGAACTACCTATACCAATCCTCACATCTGGTACAGACGAAAAAGAGAAATCGTTCAACACAATTGACTTTCCTTACTTTAAGAAGCCTGTGTCAAGTTTAGCATGCCTAAGCTCAGGCAACGAATCAAAAAAGATTTCTGGCCCTTAAATTGCCCGCAAATAAGGGCGGCTCAAAAACGCTGCGCGTAGAAAAGTTATGCTAAACTTTAAGCCCTTTGACTAGGGCAGAAGACCTAGAGGCACCAGAGCGTCCAAGAACTTACTGAGTAGGAGTAAACTCTATGAAAAAATCGGCGCATTTCGGAATCACTGCGATATTTATTTTTCATCTGTCGTGCTTGGTAGCGCTAGCTAGTTTGTCAGGCTGTAGTGACGATTTAAGCGCTCCCATCATAAGCAATAGTTCCGATCCAAGAGTGGAGCTATCAGAGACTGAGCAAGTAAATCAAGATCCACCCTCTGCAAGTTGCAGTTTCGATATCATTGTCGGAGACTACCTCAAATTTAACGTCAACGAAATGCTTGTACAGAAGAGTTGTGGCAGTGTCTCAATTAATTTAAAGCATGAAGGCAACCTTGCGGCAAAGATGATGGGACATAATTGGGTTTTGACAAGAACATCTGACGTGACCGAAATTGCTGCAGATGGAATATCTGTTGGGCTATCAAATAATTATGTCAATACTGAAGATAATAGAATTCTCGCTTGGACAAAGATCATTGGAGGCGGTGAAGAGACAAGTATTTCTTTTTCTACTGAGAAACTGATGGTGGGTGACGAATACACCTTTTTCTGCTCTTTTCCGGGCCATTCTTTCGGGATGAGGGGACCGTTATATGTTGAAATTTAGTTACTCTTATCCATTTAAGAAATAATGTTCCAACATTAAACAGCTCCAAACAGTTCCTGAGAAAGTACTCATGTCGGGGGGAGGCTAGGTCCTCTATCTAGTAGCAAAAACCGTATCGGAAGTTTCAACCCAATCTTTGTTGATTCAGAGAAAGTTATGCCATTGATACATCACAGATTCACGCGTCATGACAAGAAGTGAACCCGGAAGCTCCTGTGAGGATAATGCCTATCATGAGAACCTTTAATAGAATGATAATTTAACTTCACTCGCGATCGGGGTTGACTTACTATCTCAAATCGAACCACTTTTGAGGAAATGAAATGAAACAGGTAAAACTGCTGAAACCAGGCGGTCTTAACAACTTGCAAATAAGCGATGCAGACACACCAAGGTTAAAAGAACATGAAGTCCTTGTAAAAGTTAAAGCCAGCAGCCTAAATTATCATGACTTGCTGGTAGCCTTGGGACATATTCCAACAGACGACGGACGAGTTCCCTTGTCCGACTGCGGAGGAGAGATTGTTGAGATAGGGAAAGACGTCTCGATGTGGAAGGTAGGCGATGAAATTATGAGTTGCTGCTTCCACAATTGGATTGAAGGTAAACCACACCCCGAATTATTGAGTTTCATTGGAGATCATGAAGACGGTTATGCAACTGAGTACATTGCTATCGGCGAAAGTTCGTTAACCAGAACCCCAGCAGGTTGGAATGCGTTGCAATCTTCGACACTCCCATGTGCGGGCCTGACAGTTTGGCGAGCTCTGATTGACGAGGGCAACTTGCAAGCTGGAGAAACAGTGCTAGTGCAAGGCTCTGGCGGAGTTTCCGTTTTTGCTCTTCAGTTGGCTAAGGCCAAAGGAGCTCATGTCATCGCGACCACTTCCTCAAAGGAAAAAATGGATAAATTAATATCCCTTGGGGCGGACAAAGTGATTAACTACAAAGAAAATCCTGAATGGGGAAGAGAAGTCCTATCGCAAACCAACGGCGAAGGAGTAGATCATGTAATGGAGGTAGGCGGAGCCAATACCTTTGGAGAATCTGTTCGCTCAGTCAGGATGGGAGGACACATTGCCTTAATCGGAATACTTGGTGGCGCATCAATTAAAGACATATTGTTACCCAGGATTTTTTTGAAACAGATTCGGATTAGTGGAATTGCAATGGGAAATCGCCTATCGCAAGAAGCAATGGTCGAATTCCTAGATCACTCGAGTATCCGTCCAATAATTAGCCATACCTTTGAGCTTACGTCCTTAAGTGAGGCTTTTAAATTACAAATGGATAATGGTCACTTTGGTAAAATTGGAATCACTGTCAGTAATTAGTTCCATTGTGAAAAATCATTCTGGAATCCTTAGCAAACCGAATCTAATGCAATGGATTGCCAAAAAAACGGCATGCTTGTGCCGCTTTTTTGGCACTAATAAGTATTTAGATTCATTAGTTATCGTAACCCCATGATTCTCACTTTGCGATTAAAACTATATCTGAACACCCGAAAGTTTTAGCGAGCGAATAAAATATATAAATTACTGATGTATATACCTATTTTATTTTTTTTGTACATTTAAAAAAAATTGGCATTCGTATTGCATCACCCTAACGTAATGCTGGATTCTTTCCAATCAAACGAATCTAGTGTTCAAACAGGCCGCTCTGCGTTACAGTATATGAAACCTGTTAGCAGGTAAAAGAAACTTTATAGTTTGACGTTAGGCAATTATTTAAAAAAACAGCAATTTGGGAGCGAGAATATGCAAAAAATGATGTTAGTTTTTAGCTCGGTCGTTCTGGCTGCATCATTCTCTTCAATGACCATGTCCGATGGTCATCCAGAGGGAATGGGCTGGCAGCCTCCGCCAGAGTGCGATGAGGCAAAAGCGATGTTTGATGCAGTAGGCATCGATCCAATGCAATTGGATATGACAGCAAGTCAGTTAGCCGACACAGGCATGAGTGATGAGGACGTGGATGCGGAATTAGCAAATACGTTCTTCGGCGGCGACCAAGAAGCCATGGATCAGTTATTTGACAATGCGGAAGCGACGGGAGCTACGTTCGAGACTTGTATGCCACCGCCAGAGATGATGGAAATGATGGAACGGGGTACGATGGGACCACCTCCAGAGCACTGCATGGACAATCCAGATGACCCAATGTGCCATGGCGGACCCCATGATATGGGACCACCCCCAGAGCACTGCATGGACAATCCAGATGATCCAATGTGCCATGGCGGAACCAACATGATGGGACCACCT
>MDTB01154191.1_pt1 | contig 14856 bp, 13 predicted proteins | sample 811161 | NCBI WGS metagenome assembly MDTB01 (sample SAMN05326650, study PRJNA326480) | marine metagenome | isolation source: seawater | place: Mediterranean Sea | collected 2009
ACTGTTACACCCATTCCAAAAAGATACTTGATTACATTGCTAGATTGTTCTGCCATTCTATTCGCTAACTCTCTAACTGTAATAGCCTCTGGGATATTCACATCTCTTTTAATCGGTTTTAAATTTTCTTTATTTTCATCTTTATTTAAATTTTTTTGCTCTTTTTCTCTAGCTCTCTTAACTGATGCTAAACTTCTCTCTCTCGCCTCAATTTCATCACTTAACGCTCTTGATACAGTAAGTTTTGTCTCTCTTTTTTTTGTTCCACCTTTAAGTTTTTTACTATCGCCATCTCCTTTTATTCTTTTTGTAGCTCTTTGCTCTGCAAGTTTTCTTCTCTCAAAATCGTTTGTAATTAAAGGGCTTTTTGTTGCAAATGAAGGTTTTAAAAATCCTCCACGACTAGATAACGATGTTTTTTTTGTTCTAAAATTTGTTCCTGAAGGTCTAAAAGAACTTCCTTTTTTAGCAAAAGTGTTTTTTGATTTTTCAATTGTAACTGAGGTTTTTCCTTTAGCTTTAGCTATCTCAATATTTTTAAACGATTTTTTGGCTGTCCCAGAAATTGTTAATTTTGTTTTTTTGTTTTCCATAACTCATCACTCAATCTTTATAAATAATATTTCTTGCAGACATGATTAACTCATCAGACTCTTGTTTCGATAAAGCAAAATCTTCTAAATATCCTTGAATTTTTACTCTTTCACCTTTAACTACATCATATCCACCTGTTAACTCATCTGATGCTAAATCAGCAAAATCTTCTAATGTTAAAATTTTTTGTTCACCTAGAGTAACGAGCATTCCTGGCGTTAAACCTTTTAGATTAATTAGTGTCTCTTCAAGACCAAGATCTTTAATTCTTTGAGAAATATCTTCTTGATCTTTTTCATGAAATTCTTTAGCTCTTTCAATTAATGCTTTTGCAGTGTCCTCCTCAATACCTTCGATTTTCATTAAATTTTCAGCATTACTATCTTTAATATCATCTATTGTTGAAAACCCTTCCGCAACCAGCAACTGTCCCAAAGTTTCATCTAATTCCAAATTTTTTACAAAATTATCTGTTTTTTCTTTAAACTCTTGTTGTCTTCTTTCAGAGTCCTCGGCATCAGTCATAATATTTATTTCATAATTTAACAATTTTGTTGCTAATCTTACATTTTGTCCTCTTCTTCCAATTGCTTTACTTAAATTTTCTTCAGTTAGGATTACATCTAATTTTTTTCTTTCAACATCAACATTCACCCTTTGCACCTCAGCAGGAGATAACGCATTAGATACAAGTATAGCTAGATCCTCAGACCAATTAACAATATCAATTTTTTCACCTTGGAGCTCATTTACCACTGCTTGAACTCTTGAGCCTCTCATTCCAACACATGCTCCAACTGGATCCAAAGATGTATCTACAGCTTTAACACAAATTTTTGCTCTACTTCCTGGATCTCTTGATGAAGATTTAATCTCAATTAAACCATCATAAATTTCAGGCACTTCTTGAACAAATAATTTTTCCATAAACTTAGGATGAGCTCTTGATAAAAAGATTTGTTGTCCTCTTGGTTCCCTTCTAACATCATAACAATAAGCTTTAACTCTATCCCCCGCTTTAATATTTTCTCTAGGTATTACTTCATTCTTCTGAATAATGGCTTCAGTTCGGCCAAGATCCACAATTATATTTCCAAACTCTAGCCTTTTTACAATACCACTAAGAATTGTTTCTTTTTTATCAATAAAATCATTAAATTGTCTTTCTCTTTCAGCCTCTCTCACATTTGTATTAATTACTTGTTTCGCTGTTTGAGCGGCTATTCTTCCAAAATCAAAGGAAGGTAGTGGTTGTAAAACTTCATCTCCAACTTTTTTATCTTTATTAACTTCATTCAAAGATATTGCATCTTCAAGTTTTATTTCTGTATTCGCATTTTCAGGATTTTGTGAAATTATTAGTTTTCTAAATAGTTCAATATCACCATTTTCTCTATTTATTAGAACTTTGATTTCATTATCTTGCCCAAATTTTGATTTTGCTGCTTTTGCTATTCCAGTTTCCATAGAACTAATAATAAGTTCTTTATCTATAGATTTTTCTAAAGCAACGGCCTCTGCAATCCTTAATAACTCTAATTTGTCTGCTCTTTTATTTAACATCTTTTTGTTTATTCCAAAAAAAAATGGGCTAAAGCCCATTTTGTAAATTCAATAATGTATTTGAAATATATTAAAGTTTTTTTTTAATTCAATAGAAACTATTTTGAAAAAACACTAGTTTTATCAGTCTTTTCCCATGAAAATGCTCCATCACTTTCAGGAGTCCTCCCAAAATGACCATATGCAGCAGTTTTTTCATATATAGGTTTATTAAGATTAAGCATTTCTCTAATTCCCCGAGGACTCAAATCAAAATTATCTTTTATTTTTTCTTCAACAAATTTATTTTTTTCTAAATCGTTATCAAATAAGTCTACATAAATTGAAAGCGGTTTTGAGACACCTATTGCATAAGCAAGCTGAATTAAGCACTTATCAGCAATTTTTGATGCTACAATATTCTTAGCTATATATCTTGATGCATAAGCAGCAGATCTATCAACTTTTGTAGGATCTTTTCCAGAAAATGCACCACCACCGTGAGGGGCAGCTCCACCATAAGTGTCTACTATAATTTTTCTTCCCGTTAATCCACAATCACCATCGGGTCCACCTATAACAAAATTTCCCGTAGGATTAACATAAAACTCATCCTCATTAAATCCCTCTAAAAAAATTTTAGGAATTGAATTTAACATGTAAGGTCTTAACAATTCTCTCACTTTATCTTGACCAATATCTGCAGAGTGTTGTGAAGAAATAACAACTGATTTTATTTTTTTTGGTTTACCATTTTCATATTGGAAAGTAACTTGACTTTTAGAGTCTGGTTCAATATTTTTTAATTTTCCAGACTTTCGATCTTCAGCCATTAGTCTTAAAATTTTATGTGAGTAAAAAATTGGAGCTGGCATTAATTCCTTTGTCTCATTACAAGCATACCCAAACATTATTCCTTGATCTCCAGCACCCTCATCTTTGTTACCTGACGAGTCTACACCCATAGCTATATCAGTTGATTGTGAATGTAAGTGGCTTTCTATTTTAGTTGCCTCTTTCCAAGTGAAGCCATCTTGATCATATCCAATATCTTTTATGCAATCTCTGACTTTTTGAATTAATTCATCTTTTTTAATTTCAGGTCCTCTAACCTCTCCAGCAAGAACAACTTTATTAGTAGTTGTTAAGGTTTCACATGCTACCCGAGAAAATGGATCATTAGATAAATAGCTATCTACAACCATGTCAGAAATTCTGTCTGAAACTTTATCTGGATGTCCTTCTGAAACAGACTCGCTTGTAAAAAGATAATTTTTTAAATTACTCATTATGAAATCTTATTAAATGAAAATATCAAAAAAATATACAATAAAATTGTTATTAAAAACATCTTATTCCCAAGTTGAGAAAACAAAGTTGAATTTATAACTCTTTTTTCAGAAAAATCTATGTAGCCTGAATTACCAAATGGAATTTTTTTTTCAACAAATCCTGTAGGATTAATTATAGCTGTAATTCCATTATTAGATGATCTAATCAAATACTTTCCACTTTCAACTGCTCTAAAAATGCTGTGTGTGAAATGTTGATATGGCCCAATCGAGTCCCCAAACCATCCGTCTTCAGAAATATTTATTATGTAATCAAAATCAAAACTATCAAAAATTTTCCCTGAATAAATTATTTCATAGCAAATTAAAGGTAGAATTTTTATGTTAAAACCGTCTTGGTTAATTTCAATTATTTTTCTATTTTTTCCTCTACTAAAAGATTGATAATTATTAGTTAAGGATTTTAAACCTATGCGCCCTAGTAATTTTTCAAAAGGTAAAAATTCACCAAAAGGAACAAGGTTTACTTTATTATAATCATTAACTAAATTCAGTTCGTGATTATAAAGTGAAAAAGAGTTATAAATTTTTTTTTCAAAACTATTAATACCTATCCCCAATAAATGATTTTTATCAAATCTTTCATTAAATAAAAATTCATATTCTTTTAACTCTGTTTGATTGATGTTAGGAATTATTCCCTCAGGCCACAAAAAAATTGTTTTAGTATCTAAATCTGGCTCACTAAGTTCAATTAATTCATTAATTACTGATATTGTATCTGAATTTCCATAAAATCTATTTAGACTGATTTTTGATCCAATTGTTCGAATTATTTGATCATTTTTAATTAAATCTAATGATTGAAATTTTTTAATTTTTAAATGACCAGTAATATGTAAAATAAGTGGCGATAGTAATAAAAAAATACTTACAACAATTTCTTTTCTATTATTTCTTATAAAAAAAATAGCTGGGCTTATAAAAAAAGATATACACAGAACATTAAAAGCATATGTGCCAATTAAAGATGTAATTTGTATTATTTCAAGGTTATCAGAAAAACTATATGCGATTAAATTCCATGGAAACCCAGTTAAAATGTTTCCTCTTACAAATTCTGTAATACCAAGCAAAAGTGAAAATAAAAATAAATTACTAATTGGTTTTCTTATATTGATAAGAAAGAAAAAGTATACCGCTATTCCATAAAAAATCGCAAGTAGTGCTGGTATTAAAAATAAAACAACAGGAATCAAAAATTTAAAGTTAATATCAAATGTTAATGAAATAGTAATCCAATACAAGTTTGTTAAAAAATATCCAAAACCAAAAAACCAACCATAGAAAAAAGATTTGTTATTATTAATTCCTTTTTTTTTTTGGAAGATAAAAATAAAAAACAAAGTAAAAGTTATAAAATTAATAAATAAAAAATTATATGGTGGTAGACTTAAAGATGTTAAGGCACCTAAAATAATTAAGAATAAAAATTCGAGATAAATCTTTTTTTTCAATTTAATAAATTTTTTTAATAACTGACTGATAAATTTTTTTTTCTTCCTTAATCATCTTTTTATAATCTTTAAATTTTATATGATTGAAATTTAATAAATGTAAAAATCCATGAATAAAAGTTTTAATAACTTTTTCTTTAAAAAAATCTCTAGCCTGATTTCTAGGTTTGTCCATATAATTATAACTGATTATAATATCTCCTAAATATGAGTTATTAGTAAGTTTAATTTTTTTTTCAGAGGGAAACGATAATATGTCAGTTGGCATATTCTTATTTCTAAACTTTTTATTTAACTTTCTGATACCTTTATTATTTGACAAAAGTAATGTTAAAAATATTTTTTTATTTATAAATCTATATTTTTTAGGAAATGATTTACAAATTGAAAAAAAAAAAAAATTCTTTTTTTTTTATTTTTTTAGACCATTTTTTTTCTTCTGATAAAACTTCTAAATTAATCATTATGATTGCTATAAGCTTTAACAATCTTTGAAACTAGTGGATGCCTTACAACATCTGAGTGATCGAAGTCGACAACAGAAATCTCATTTAAATGAGATAAAAGTTTTTTAGATCTATCTAGACCTGACATACTCTTATTTGGAAGATCTATTTGAGATGGGTCACCATTAACTACTATTTTTGAGTTTTCTCCAATTCTTGTCAGAAACATTTTGATTTGCGTATCAGTAGCATTTTGAGCTTCATCTAGGATTACAAATGAGTTTTTTAAAGTTCTTCCGCGCATAAATGCCAAAGGTGCAATTTCAATATCTCCAATTTCAATCATTCTTTGGATTTTTTCAAAATGAAATAAATCATACAATGAGTCATATAGAGGTCTTAAATAAGGATCGACTTTCTCTTTCATGTCGCCTGGTAAAAATCCCAATCTTTCTCCTGCCTCCACTGCAGGTCTAGATAAGATTATTCTTTCAATCTTTTTTTCGAGCAACATTGTTAAGCCAACTGCAACAGCCAAAAATGTTTTTCCTGTACCCGCTGGGCCTGTAGAAATAACAATATCACTTTGTCTCAATGCTCTTACATACTCTTTTTGTTTTTTTGATCTTGGAATAATCGATTTTTTTGGTGTTTTAATTATATCTGTAATATTTTGGTTTTTAACTTTTTCATTTATCATAAATTTATCAACTGATGATAATATGTCTTTATCTTCAATATTTCCATTGTTAATAAATTGATTTACTAAAAATAATATCGCATTTTTAACTATTTCATTTTTATCAGATGATGATTTAATTAATATAGAATTTCCTCTTGAATACAAATTAGACTGTGTAATTTTTTCTAATTCTTTGAGATTTTTATTAAACTCGCCAACTACACCCATTAACAAATCATTATCATGAAAGATAATACTTAAAGTATTATTATCGGAATATACAAACTTTAAATTAGAGTCGAAATTTTTTTTTGTTTTGACGCTCAAGTTTTAAGCTACTTTTTGATTTGATTGAGTTTGAACCTCTCCAAACAAGGTATTTTGATTTGAATTTTGAATTTTAACTTTCACAACTTTACCGATTAAATCATTACTACCACTAAATAAAACTGATGTCATGTATTCAGATCTACCAAAAAGTTTTGATTTGTCTTCCATACGGTTTTCAACCAAAACATTTATAGTTCTGTTTTCCAAAGATTTATTAATCTTTATTTGATTTTCAAATAATTTTTGTTGAACAATCTCTAACCTTTCATGTGATTTTTTTTTATCAATAACTGGTAAATCTGAGGCTATGGTACCCGGTCTCGGGCTAAATATAAATGAAAATGAATTTATAAATTTTATTTCATCTATGAGTTTTATCGTATCTTTAAAGTCATTTTCATCTTCCCCTGGATATGCAATAATAAAATCACTTGAAACCTCAATTTTAGAACTAATATTTTTTAACTTATGAACTATTTCTAGGTATGTTTTAATAGTATGTTTTCGATTCATTAATTTTAAGATCTTGTCAGAGCCACTTTGAACTGGCAAATGAAGAAGTGGCATTAATTTTTTTGAATTTTTATAAACATCAATTAAATCATCCGTCATATCCATAGGATGTGATGTTGTATATCGTATACGTTTTAAACCGGATAATTTTTCTAATTTTAAAATTAAATTTGATAAACGTAATCCCTCAAAATCATAGGCGTTAACATTCTGACCCAAAAGAACAATTTCTTTTGAACCATTATCAACCAAATATTTTGCCTCGTTAATAATTTGATTAAATGGTCTAGAATATTCTGGCCCCCTCGTATATGGAACCACACAAAAGTGACAAAACTTATCACAGCCCTCTTGTATTGTTAAAAAAGATGAAATTTTTTTTGTTTGATTCTTTATTTTGCTAAGATACTGAAATTTATTCATTGCATCAAATTCAGTTTTTTCTTGTTTTTTTTTCTTATTTTGATGATTAATAATTGTCTTATTAATTTTATGATAAGCTTGTGGACCTAAAACCAAATCAATGTAAGGTTCTCTTTTTAGCATTTCTTCATGCTCTGCTTGAGCGACACAACCCGTGATAATAACTAGAGGTTTATTCTTGGATCGAAATATTTTTTTTACTCTACCAATTTCATGATATACCTTTTCTTTTGCTTTATCTCTTATGTGACAAGTATTTAATAAATAACAATTTGCGTCCTCATACTTATTTGTTTTTTCAAAACCAATTTTTTTTACTGTGTCATATATTCGATTAGAATCATATTCATTCATCTGGCAACCAAAAGTTTTTATAAAAATTTTCTGGCTCATGAAATATTATTTTGATTTCTTTTTAACTCCGTAAAGTTCCAGTTTATGATCAACTAGAGTGTATCCATATTTGTCAGCAACTTTTTTTTGTAATTTTTCTATTTCCTCATCAACAAATTCAATTATCTCACCTGACTTTACATCTATTAAATGATCGTGATGGCCTTCATTTAATTCTTCGTATCTTGCTTTGCCGCCTTTAAATTCATGTTTTGCTAAAATTCCAGACTCCTCAAATAATTTCACAGTTCTATAGACAGTTGCAATACTTATTTTTGGGTCAATTTTTGAGACACGGTTATAGAGCTCATCAACATCAGGATGGTCAGATGATTCAGACATAACTTTTGCAATAATTCTTCTTTGATCTGTTAATTTCACTCCTTTAGACAAACATTTCGTTTCTATTGTATCTGACATAATTAATTTTAACTTATATAAATTGGTTTAATCATATTTTTTTTAATTTTCAATTTATTGCACAAATTAGGTATTTTTTCATACTTTTTATAATACGATTTATCAAAGTCATCAAACCTATAACAATAATAATCAATATTTTTAGTAATATAAATTGCCTTTGCTATTGCAATAGAATTTCTAATGCCAGCAAAACTTCCAGGACCACGGTTTACATATAATTTAGAAATTTCATCAATTTTTAATTTATTTTTCTTAATGAAATCGTTAATTAAAATAGTAAGTTTTTCATAATTAGTTTTACTATTTTCATGACTAATACTATAAATGTTTTTATCTTTAATGAGCATTAAAAATATTTTTTCTTTTGTAGCATCAATTATTAAATTATTCATAGTTTTTTTTTTGTTAAACATAAATTCTAAAGCAGAAGATAATAATATCAAACAATATTCATCTGACGAAGGTGTTTTATCAATCATGTATCACAGATTTGATGAAATAAAATATCCTTCAACTAATATTCGAATGGAAGTTTTTTTAAAACATATTCAATTAATAAAGGATTTAAATTATGAATTTATTCATCCCAAAGATTTTCAAGATAACTTTGATGTTAAAAAAAAAGAAAAAAAAATACTTTTAACTGTTGATGATGGTTTTCAATCTTTTTATGAAATTGCTTGGCCTTATTTGAGAAAAAATAAAATTCCATTCATTTTATTTGTCTCCACTGAGCCTGTAGGCAAAAAAGGTTATATGACTTGGGATCAGATAAAAGAAGTTGAAAAAGAAAGTTTTGCTATAATCGGCCATCATTCTCATACACACGAATATCTTATCGAAAAAAGTAATGAAGAATTTGTAAATGATATTAAAAAAGCAAATTCTATTTTTAAAAATAAAATTGGATACATTCCTAATTTATTTTCTTATCCTTTTGGTGAATATTCCGAGTTTATGAGAAGTTATATTTCAAATAATTTTTCACTTGCTTTTGGACAACATTCAGGAGTAATAGACGTAAATAAAGAAAAATTTCAGTTACCGAGATTTCCTATAAATGAAAAATATGGTGAAACAAAAAGATTTACATCAATCATAAAAACTTATCCTCTTGAATATAAAAACTTATTCCCAAAAGAGAAAAGGCTAAAAAAATCAAATAATCCTCCAGTTTTTTTTGTAGAGTTCTTCGAAAATCAAAAAAATATTAAAGATCTTAGTTGTTATTCCAATGAGGGGGATAAATGGGAAAAATCTAACATTATGTTTACTAACAATACTCTAAGTATAATATTTAGAGAGCCTTTTCTTCCTAGAAGAGGCAGAGTTAACTGCTCATTAAATGATAACGGTAAATGGAGATGGTTTGGTGCTCAGTTCATTATTGGTGAAAATTAAATTAAGCTTTTTAATTCAAGACTTGAAGGTAAAAGTTTTGCTTTATCAAAATCTTTTAAGTTATTTTGCTGAATAATTTTTTGTAAAATTTGAACATATTGCTGACCTGTCTCAGCATATTCATTCAAATATTTTGAAAGTTTCATACTATCAAGTGATTCACCTGCATCTCTTAATTTAGCTCTTGCCAATCTAAATTCTTTATACGTTTTATGGGTGTTCAAATTTCTTTGGTAAGCTCTGACAGACGCTTGTAGAACGTTAAATTTCATAACTTTATGTCCCTCTCCTTTATCTGAGTCTTTAGGTTTTAATCCTTCACCAGACCAAGTCCATTGACCAAAAAGTGCGTTTCCCTCTTGTGCAAATCTTGAGGTACCCCAACCTGTTTCTTTTGCAGCCTGAGCAAGAGCAAGAGATACTGGAACCTCATCCATTCTAATTTTGAGACTTGATAGATCTTTCGAAGGAACACCGTATTGTTTATATTTTTTATTTAACCATTTTTTTTCAAGATCAGTGTTATTGCTTTTGTTAATAATGCTAAAAAGTCTTTTTCTATCTATTCGTATATTATTATTTTCTTTAAGTATTAACGGTAATACAATTTGAATAAATAGCTCTTTTCTTTCTTTTGTATTTTCGATCATTGTGATTTCATTGGGGAATGAATCAAGAGCTACTGGTTTTACTAATTTATTTTTTCTAATATCGTCTAATTTATAGTCAGTATCTTCAAAAAGTTGTTTTATAGTTGAGGCATCTAGTCTTACAGCATCAGTTTTTTTTTCATTTAAACTGTAAATGTCTGATAACAAATCTCTCTCGTCATAACCTTCTTTAAAATCTGACGTTCCATTTTTTTGTTTATCTAGAGAATATGCTAAGACTGTTTTTGAATTGTTTCCAATATCTTTAGTATTTAAAATTGTGTTATTTGTGAATTTAATTATTAAAGGTAATGAATAAAATCCAAAAATTATAACAAAACTACTTAAAATTATTCTTGCGATTGAGCCTAGATTATTATCATCTAAGGTTTTAAATACTCTATTTTTATTATTTCTTATAATTTTTTTCATATTAAACTGCTACAACCTCTTTAACTTCGGGTAAGTAATGACATAAAAGATTTTGAACTCCCTGTTTTAGTGTCATTGTTGAACTTGGGCAACCAGAACAACTTCCTTGTAATTGAACCTTCACGACTCCATCTTTAAACTCTTTAAATTTGATATCTCCACCATCTTTTGCTACAGCTGGTCTTATTTTTTGATCTAAAATTTTAACAATTTTTTTTTCAATTTCTCCAAGATTTTCATCAGCTTCAAAAGGACTTTTGTCGACTACAAAATCTTTACCACTAATATAAAAATCATTAATCAAAGATATTACAATATGTTTGATTTCATCCCACGACACATCGTCATATTTATTTATTGAAATAAAGTCCTTACCTAAAAAAATTCCTTCTACACCATTAACTGACATCAAATTTTTTACGAGATCATTTTTTACGTCATCTTTATTTGTTATTTCAAATGATCCACCATTAGAAACTGTTTTTCCTGGCAAAAATTTAAGTGAATTTGGATTTGGTGTTGTTTCAGTTTGTATGAACATAATTACTATATAATCATTAATTGCAAAATTGAAACTTTTTTAAAAAAAAAAAATTAAAAACCTATAATTTCTTTCATCTTTTTTATCTTATCTGAGGCAATATTGCTGGCTTTTTTATAACCATTTAAAAGAATTTTATCTAAAAATTCTTTATTATTAGTTAATTTTTTAATTTCTTTTGAAATTGGACTTATTTTTTCAACTACCACTTGAGATAATTTTTCTTTAAATTCTGAAAAATTTTTACCATTAAATTCTTTAACTGATTTATCTAATGATGAATTAGTTAAACTAGAATATATTTCTAATAAATTTTTTGCCTCAGGCCTCTCTTCTAATTTACTCACATCTGACGGTAACAAAAGTGGATCAGTTTTTGCTTTTTTAATTTTATTAATTATTAAATCCTTGTCATCTGTTAGATTTATTCTACTAAGATCTGACAATTCAGATTTACTCATTTTTTTTGTTCCATCTTTAAGGCTCATTATCCTAGAAAATTGTTTCTGAATAAGTGGCTCTGGGACTTTAAAAAAATCATCAGCACCATAATCATTATTAAATTTTTGAGCGATGTCTCTACACAATTCTAGATGTTGTTTTTGATCTTCTCCTACTGGTACATGAGTTGAATCATATAATAAAATATCTGCAGCCATTAAAATTGGATATGAATAAAGACCAATGCTCGCTTTTTCTTTATCTTTCCCAGCCTTTTCTTTAAACTGAGTCATTCGGTTTAACCAACCCATCCTTGCAACACAGCTTAATAACCATGCTGCTTCTGAATGAGCAGATACAGTTGATTGATTAAAAATTATACTTTTTTCTGGGTTTATTCCGCAAGCAACAAATGTTGCTACTGTTTTCCTTATATTATCTCTAAGTTTATTTGGATCTTGCTTACTTGTAATTGCATGTAAATCAACAACACAAAAAATACATTCGTTTGCATCATTGTTATTTAATTCTACAAAATTTTTAATAGCTCCTAAATAATTTCCTAAATGCAAATTACCAGTAGGTTGAACGCCTGAAAATATTTTTTTAACCATCTTTAATACTTTAAATTAATATCTTCTAATTTAAAAGCTTTGATCAAAAAAGATGTAAATAAATAAAAGCTAAGACCTAAAAAAACTGATAGAATTAGGTATACACTCTTTAAAGAATTTTCAAAAGATAATTGATCATTAAATATTATCATTAGATAGTTAAAAAATAGCCCCATTAATATTGATGAAAATACAATTTTGAAAAAACGTTTTATAAAAATATTATTAAAACTAAATAAATTTTTTTTTTGAAGAAACAATAATAGAACAATCGTGTTAAACCATGAGGAAATTGTAGTTGCTATTGGAATAATAATAAAACCAATAGATCTAAAAAAATAAATACTAATTAAAATATTTAATAAAACTGATATAAAAGAAATATAAAAGGGTGTTTTGGTATCATGATTAGCAAAAAAGAAATTCGAAAAAACTTTAATCATCGCAAAAGCTGGTAGGCCCAAACTAAAGTAGTACAAAGCCTGGGCTGTGTTTGAAACTGAGCTTTCACTAAATTGACCATATCCAAAAAGTGCTGAAACAATCTGATTTGATGCAATTAGAAGTGCAATTGAAGCGGGTAAACTTAAAAACAAACTTAATTCTAATGCTTTATTTTGAATTAAATCTATTTTCTTTTTATTATTTTGACTTATGTGTTTTGATAATTGAGGAAGTATTACAACACCAATAGCAATTCCGGCAATTGCTAAATTAATTTGATAAATTCTATCAGCATAATAGAGATAAGAAACAGCACTTGCTTGAAAAGAAGCAATAATTGTTCCAACTAAAATATTAATTTGGGTGACACCAGAAGAAAAAATACTAGGGAGCAATTTAGTAAAAAAAAAATTTACCTTCTTGGAAATTTTAAAACTAATATTTAATTTTAATTTAAAATATTTTTTTACAAAAAAGTATAAAAATATAAATTGTATTAATCCTGCAAGAGTTACACCATAAGATAAATAATAAACTAACTCATCGTTTAAAGATTCACTGAATAATAAAATAATTATTAAAGCAATATTTAAGATAATTGGTGCAGCAGCAGCTTCAGCAAATCTATTATGAGAATTAAGTATTGCTGAAAAAAATGAAGCTAGAGAAACTAAAATTAAAAATGGAATGGTTATTCTAGTAAGATTAATTGCTAGATTCATTTTTTCATTATCATCAATAAATCCTGGAGCAATTAATGATACGAAAGCAGGCATAAATATTTGTGCCACCAAAACCAATAACAGTAGAATTAAAAATAAGTAGCTAAATACCTCGTTAGCAAACTTATTAGATCTAATTTTTCCTTTTTCTATTTCTGATGAATAACTAGGAACAAATGCAGCGTTAAAAGTTCCTTCAGAAAACAATCTTCTAAAAGTATTTGGTATTCTAAATGCTACAAAAAAAGCATCTGCCAAAAAACCTGTGCCTAGAAATATGGCTATTAAAATATCTCTTAGATAACCAAGTAACCTGCTGATTATTGTAAAAAAACTGAAAGTGCTTGTTGACTTAATTAAGTTCATAAATCATATTAGTCTTAATTTTACCCCATTTGTACATCTAATTAATCAAAATGAAAAAAACAAAGATTGATCATTATACTGACAAAGAAGCTTTAGATTTTCATAGCCATAATAAACCAGGGAAGATTGAAATATCATCCTCAAAAAATATGACTACAAAAAGAGATCTTGCCTTGGCTTATTCACCTGGTGTTGCAGCTCCAGTGAGAGCAATAAGTAATAATCCTGAAACAGCATACGATTATACAAGTAAGGGAAATTTAGTGGCAGTTATAAGTAATGGTTCTGCTATTTTGGGTATGGGAAATTTGGGTGCTTTAGCCTCAAAACCAGTCATGGAGGGAAAAGCTGTTTTGTTCAAAAGATTTGCAGATATAGACTCTATTGATCTGGAAATCGATTCTAATAATACAGATGAAATTATTAATAGTATAAAAAATTTTGCACCAAGTTTTGGGGGGATTAATTTAGAAGACATAGCAGCTCCAGATTGTTTCGTAATAGAAGAAAAACTTAAGGAAATTTTAGATATACCAGTTTTTCATGATGATCAACATGGAACAGCAATTATTACTACTGCAGCATTATTAAATGCACTCGATATCAATAAAAAAAAAATTAATAAAGTAAAAATAGTTGTAAATGGTGCAGGAGCTTCAGCAATGGCCTGTACTAACTTATTCAAAAAAAGTGGTGTTCCTCAAAAAAATATAACAATGATAGATAGAAAAGGCGTAATATATAGAGGAAGAGAAAAATTAAATAAGTGGAAAGCAGCTCACGCCATTGAAACTAAAGATAGGACCTTAAATGATGCTATAGAAAATGCAGACGTATTTTTAGGTCTTTCTGCAAAAGGAGCTTTAACAAAAGAAATGGTAAAAAAAATGGCAAAAAATCCAATTATTTTTGCTTGTGCTAATCCTGACCCTGAAATTAAACCTGAAGAAGTTGAGAAAGTTAGAAATGACGCGATTATAGCTACTGGAAGATCTGATTATCCTAATCAAGTAAATAATTTAATTGGGTTTCCTTATATTTTTAGAGGTGCTTTAGATGTAAGATCAAAAACAATTAATGAGGAGATGAA
>MDTB01017939.1_pt1 | contig 14855 bp, 20 predicted proteins | sample 811161 | NCBI WGS metagenome assembly MDTB01 (sample SAMN05326650, study PRJNA326480) | marine metagenome | isolation source: seawater | place: Mediterranean Sea | collected 2009
ACAGGTATTTCAGCATATGACAGATCTAAAACAATAAAAACAGCCTCGAAAGAAAATGCAAAAAAAACTGATATAGTTTCACCTGGTCATGTGTTTCCTGTTGTAGCAAGAGAAGGAGGTGTTTTAGTAAGAGCTGGTCATACAGAAGCATCTGTTGATATTTCAAAACTTGCTAAGAAAAAAAATTCTGCAGTAATTTGTGAAATAATGGCTGATGATGGCACAATGGCTACTGGAAAAACATTATTTAATTTTGCTAAAAAACATAAATTGAAAATTGGCAAAATTGAGGATTTAATTGCTTACAGACTAAAAAAAGAAAATTTAATTAAACTTAAAAAAAAGTCTATTATTAATATTAAAAATCAAAACTTTAATATTCATATATATGAAAACCTTATTGATGGGTCAGAGCATTTTGCTCTTATAAAGGGGAAATTAATAAATAAAAAAATTCCTAGAGTTAGAGTAATCTCATCTAATGTGGTAGAAAATTACCTTATAAATCAAAAGTTGCCAAATTCATTTAACAAAACCCTAAATTATTTTAAAAAATTTAATAATTGTGTCCTTGTTTTTATTAGAGATCCAAAACTTGAGTCTGTTACACAGACACTAAAGCAGTATAAAACAAAGACTTTTTACAAAAAAGGTAAGGATAAATTAATAAAAAACTATGGAATTGGAGCTCAAATAATTAAATCTTTGAAAATAAAAAATATGATATTAGTTACAAGATCAAAAAAAAAGTAATCGGTTTAGATGGTTATGGAATTAAAATACAAAAACAAGAAATAATAAAATGAAGAAAAAAATATTAATTGTTACTGCGAATTATTATAATGATATATCCAGAGAATTAATTAATTCAGCAAAAAAGGAATTAAAATCTAATTCAAAATTATCAATAATAGAGGTACCTGGTGTATTTGAGATACCCATCACAATTAAAAAAAATATTAAAAAATATGATGGTTTCATAGCATTGGGATGCGTAATAAAAGGTCAAACCCCTCACTTTGACTTCATCTCAAAGTCTACGACCGATGCTATAATGTTTTTAACAATTGAGCACACTAAACCAATTGCTAATGGTATACTAACATGTCTAAATAAAAATCAAGCTAAAAAAAGAACTAATAAAGGTAAAGAAGCAGCAATTGCATTAAAATCGATATTATCTCAATAGCAATGACTTTAAATTATACAGCAAAAAATAATCCACGAGTAATAATAATACAAAAAATTTATGGGAAATATTTTAATAAAGATAACGAAATATCTTACCCTAAACATAGATTTAAAAAATTTATAAAGGATGTAGTTTCAGGAACTATTGAAAGAGATGAGTTAATCTCCGGAGAAATATCAAATCACTTAGAGACTGACTTAAAATTAAACAATATGGACAAATTATTTCAGGTTATTATAAAATGTGCGATATTTGAGTTTTTATACAAACCTAACACTTCTAAAAAAATTATCATAAAGGAATATTTAAATGCATCAAATTTTTTTATTTCAGATGCGCAAACTAAATATTTAAATGCTTTGCTAGATAAAATTTCAAAACATATTAGAGAAAATAATGAATGAGTTTTCTTTAATATCAAATTATTTAAAAAAACTGACAAATAAAAATCCTGGCGCACTAAATCTACAAGATGATGTCTTTTTTGATAAAAAAAAAGAAATAGCTATTTCCATTGACACATACAATGAAAAAATACACTTCCCTAACTTTTCACATCCAGATTTAGTAATTAAAAAAATTTTAAGATCTTCTATTTCTGATTTAATTTCTAAAGGAGTAAGTCCAAAATATTTTTTTATTTCTGCGAGTGGAAACAAGAAACATTTTAATCACAACAACTTAAAAAAAATTTTTTTATCACTCAAAAAAGAGCAAAAAAAATATGATTTAAAATTATCTGGAGGTGATACTGTTAAATCTAAAAATTTGTCCTTTGCAATAACAACAGTTGGTTATTCAAAAAAAATTACTAAAAGAAATAATGCTGCTATTAACGATGATATTTATGTTACTGGTGATCTTGGTGATAGCTTTATTGGATTAAAAATGATCAAGAAAAGTTATAAAGTTAATAAAAATCTAAGAAATTACTTTATTTCAAAATATTATTGTCCAGATTTATCAATGCAATTCTCTAAATATTTATACAGATTCGCAAATAGTTCTATGGATATTTCTGACGGATTGGTCTCTGATCTAACAAAATTAATTAAAAGTCAAAGTCTATCTTATGAATTAATTTTAGATGAAGTTCCGGTCTCAAAAAATTTAATTTTATTTTTAAATAAATTTAATAAAAAAAAAGATTTATTTGTTTGTAATGGTGATGACTATAAAATTCTTTTTACTGCACCGAAATCAAAGAGGTCTCTTATTAAGTCTATCGCTAATAAAATGAATCAAAAAGTTACAATAATAGGAAAAATTAATAATTGTAAAAAAAATAAAATTCTATTCGAGAACAAAGTTAAAAATTTAAGTAATTACGATGGTTATTCCCATAAATTTTAATAAGTTAATGATTGCCTTTTATCCTTTATTTTGTATTGTCCCATTTTTAGAATTTAATAATTACAACTAAAAGGAATTTATGAGCACTTCTGTTGAGACAATTTTGATTTACACAATAATAGCTGGTTTATTATCAATAGTTTATGGTTATTTTACAGGAAAAAGTATCCTTAATTCAAGCTCGGGGAATTCTAAAATGCAAGAAATAGCATCAGCAATTCAAATTGGTGCTAAAGCATATTTAAATCGTCAATATAAAACAATCGCAATAGTAGGTGTTGTTGTATTAATTATAATTAGTATTGCATTTAGTCCATTAGTTGGACTTGGTTACTTAATAGGAGCGTCTTTATCTGGAATTGCTGGTTATGTTGGAATGCTAGTTTCTGTTCAAGCAAATGTTAGAACGGCAGAAGCTGCAAGAAAAGGTTTATCATCAGGACTGTCTTTAGCTTTTAGATCTGGTGCTGTTACAGGAATGTTGGTTGCTGGATTAGCATTATTGTCAATAGCTGTTTATTATTATTTATTACTTAAATTCAACATAGAAGAAAGAGAAATCGTCAATGCATTAGTAGCATTAGGTTTTGGAGCATCATTAATTTCAATTTTTGCTCGTTTAGGTGGAGGTATTTTTACCAAAGGTGCTGACGTTGGTGCTGATCTAGTTGGAAAGGTAGAAGCAGGTATTCCAGAGGACGACCCTAGAAATCCTGCTGTAATAGCCGATAATGTAGGCGACAATGTAGGAGATTGTGCAGGTATGGCTGCAGATCTTTTTGAGACATATGCTGTTACAATAGTTGCAACAATGGTCCTTTCACATATTTTTTTTCATGGTGATTTAAATATGATGATATATCCATTATCAATAGGTGGAGCATGTATTATAACTTCAATAATTGGTACATTTTTTGTGAAATTAGGTAGAAATAAAAATATTATGAACGCAATGTATAAAGGTTTTATTATAACAGCGATAAGTTCATTAATTATTTTATATCCTGTTACTGATACTGTAATAGGTTTTTCCTCAGAATATGTTGTTAATGACAAATCTTTTACAGGTTTAAGTTTATATTTTTGTGGAGTTATTGGACTAATTATTACTGGACTTTTAATATGGGTAACCGAATACTATACTGGCACAGATTATAGACCTGTTAAAAGTGTAGCAGAATCATCAACAACAGGACATGGAACTAATGTAATACAAGGTTTAGCTGTTTCAATGGAAGCAACGGCGATTCCTGCGTTAATAATTGTTGCTGGTATTTTAGTTACCAATTTTATTGCTGGATTATTTGGTATAGCTATTGCCGTAACTACAATGCTAGCATTAGCAGGTATGGTGGTTGCGCTTGATGCTTATGGACCCGTAACCGACAATGCTGGTGGAATAGCTGAGATGTCTAACTTGCCAAAAAATGTAAGAAAAACCACTGATGCATTAGACGCAGTCGGTAATACAACTAAAGCTGTTACAAAAGGATATGCTATCGGATCAGCTGGTTTGGGTGCTTTGGTCTTATTTGCAGCCTATACAGAAGATATTAAATATTTTTCAACTGTAAGTGGATCGAAATTAGAGGGAATTGTTGTAACATTTGACCTTTCTAACCCCTTTGTAGTTGTTGGTTTACTAATTGGTGGAATGCTACCGTATTTATTTGGATCAATGGGAATGCAAGCTGTAGGTAGAGCAGGGGGCGCTGTGGTTGTTGAAGTAAGAAGACAATTTAAAAAAATACCAGGTATTATGAAAAGAAAAGCTAAACCTGATTATGGTAGATTAGTTGATCTATTAACAAAAGCTGCAATAAAGGAAATGATTATACCATCATTACTTCCCGTACTATCACCAATCGTACTTTATATAATTATTTTACCTATAGGTGGTCAAGTAGCAGCTTTAGCCTCAGTAGGAGCGATGCTTCTGGGTGTTATTATTACAGGATTATTTGTAGCCGTATCAATGACAGCTGGTGGTGGAGCTTGGGATAATGCAAAAAAATATATTGAAGATGGAAATTTTGGTGGCAAAGGTTCTGATGCACATAAGGCTGCAGTTACTGGTGATACAGTTGGTGATCCTTATAAAGATACGGCTGGTCCAGCTGTTAATCCAATGATTAAGATTACAAATATTGTAGCCTTACTTTTATTGGCTGTTATAGCAGGTTAATCACCCTGATTTTTTTTCCTAGTTCCGAGAGGATCATTAATCTTTTGTATAAGATTTGTAACAAAATCATATACAAAAGTTCTCTTTCTAAAACCAATAGCTGTGTCATTGGAGTTAAAATCTAGATCCTTCATATCATTAATGTTTTTAAAATCTTTTTTGACAAGCAAACCTTGACTATCTAGCTCAAGGGTTAAAACATTATTAACAAATATTTTTTTTCTACCAAAAGATTTAAATGATGTCCCAGTTTTTTTTCTTTCAATATAAATCCACATGTCATTATTGAAAGTACTTTTTGTAGAAGGTTGACCTAACAGCATAATAATATCATTTTTATTTGATTCATTAATTATTAAATTTTCCTGCTTTTTTTCCAGAAAATGAACACCATGATTATTCTCTATACTGTTGAATTTACAGTTTGATATAATTAGAAATAGTAATAATAATAATATTTTCATGCTAAAAAATTATATAAATATTTATAACAATTTGGTTTATTTAACTAGAAATAAAAGTTTATATCAAAATTTACGCGAAAATGATACTTTTTCTGACAGATTAACAATGCTTCTTTTCCATTTCTGTTTTTTTTTAAAACGTTTCAAAAATGAAATTAATAAAGATGAAATGCAAAAAATACACGATTTTTTTTTCAGGCAAATTGAACTTTCAGTAAGAGAAATAGGTTACGGAGATGCTTCAATAAATAAAAAAATGAAAAACTATGTTAATTTTTTTTATGACCTATTGATTAAAATTGACAAGTGGGATGACAAAGAAATTTTGAAAAAATCATCAATCATTCAAAATTATTTTAAAAATTCATCAGATATGAGGTATTTCGTTCAATATTTTGATAATTATTGGAATTTTTTATTAAAAAGTTCTTTTAATTCTTTTTATAAAGGTGTAATTAAAACTAATTTTTAATTATGGCTGTACCAAAACGTAAAACCACTAGATCTAGAGCTGGAAAGAGAAGATCTCATATTAAATTCTCCTCTAAAAATATTATTGAAGATAAAAAATCTGGTGAATATAGATTGTCACATCATATAGATTTAAAAACCGGTTTTTACAAAGGAAGACAAGTTTTAGATCCAAAAGAATAATATATTTAAATCATGTCAGAAAAAATAAAAATTGCAGTGGATGCAATGGGAGGTGATGGCTCACCTAAAAAAGTTATTGACGGTATCGTACTACACAGCTCTAAATCCAAAAATGTTTTTTATCAAATATTTGGAGATAAAAATTTAATTTTAAATTTAATATCAAATAAATTAACAAAAGATAATTATGATCTGATACACACAACAGACAAAGTTATTGGTAATGACACACCACTAGGTGCAGCTAAAAGAGGAAAAAATACAAGCATGTGGCTTGCAATAAATAGTGTAAAAGAAAAAAAATCTGACATTATAATTTCAGCTGGAAATACCGGAGCATTATTAGTTTTGGCGAAATTAAATCTACATATGATTGAAAATATTGACAAGCCTGCATTATCTGCTCTCTGGCCAAATAAAAAAGGTATGAGCGTAGTTTTAGATTTAGGTGCAAATATTGAATGTAGTGAGAAAAATTTATTTGATTTTTCAATTATGGGTTCATCTCTTTATAAAGCATTATTTCAAAATCAAAATCCTAATGTAGCCCTTTTGAACATAGGATCAGAAGAAACAAAAGGAAGTGAAATTGTGAAGAATACATATAAAAAGTTAAATTTAGCAACAAATAAAAATTTTAATTTCAATGGATATATAGAGGGCAATCATTTAATGGACGGAGATATTGATGTTATAGTAACTGATGGTTTTACCGGGAATGTTGCCTTAAAAACTGCAGAGGGAACTGCTAACTTTATAACAAGTGAATTAAAAAGAAATATGACTAAAAATATAATTGGTAAATTAGCAACTTTAATTAATTATAATAATTTAAAAGCTTTTAAAAAAAAGTTTGATCCTAGGTTATATAATGGCGCTATTCTACTAGGACTTGACAATGCAGTTGTGAAAAGTCATGGATCTACTGATGCTGTTGGTTTTTTTCATTCCCTAAATGTTTGTGAAAAAATCGTAACAGGAAAATTGATTGATAAGATTAAACAAAGTATAGTTTAATTTATGAGAATCAATTTAACAAAAAAAGATATTGTAAATTCTGTATATATGAGAATAGGCTTTTCCAAGAATACCTCAGAAACTATTCTTGAAGATTTAATTTATATTATTAGTAATAATATTGTTAATAGCAAAAAAGTAAAAATTTCAAAATTTGGAACTTTTTTAGTAAGAAAAAAAACAAGTAGAGTTGGAAGAAATCCTAAAACTAATGAAGAAAAGCTAATAAGCTCACGTAATGTTCTTTCATTCAAGGCTTCTAATGAATTTAAAAAGTTTATTAATAGTGACTGAAAAATTTAACCAAGCATATAAGTCAATAGGGGAAGTGGCTAAGCTACTGAAGCTAGTTAACAAAAAAAATGGTTCTTTAAATACTCACACAATAAGATACTGGGAAAAAGAATTTAAAAACATAAAACCAAAAATCTTAACTGGTAAAAGAAGATACTATAATAATATTGAAATTCAAAAGCTTAAAAAAATACAATATTTATTAAAAAATAAGGGTTTAACAATAAAAGGTGTAAAAATGTATCTGCTTAACAATTCATTAGAACTTGACGAAACATCAAATAATTCTATAAATGTTTCTAACAAGGACATTTTAAAAAAAAAAATTACTAAAATATCTAAACTTATTAAAAATATAAAAAAATAGATAAATGGCAAAAAAAACACATGTGAAAATTAGGTTAGTTCCCGAAGCAAAACCTGATAGCTCTTTTTATTATTATGTTAAGAAGCCTGCTGGTGGTGAAAAAGCAAAGATTAAACTAAAAGCAAAAAAGTATAATCCTTCTACTCGAAAACACGAGATGTTTGTAGAGAAAAAATTACCACCACATAGTAAGTAATTATTTTTTAAAATTTCTTCTTTCAAAATCAATATAAGACCAGATCATATTTTTCCAAATTCTATTAGTTATCTTTGGATCAATATTTTTTTTAATCGATAAAGATTTAATCTTTTTTAAAATAAAATTAATTCTTTTCTTATCTACAATTTGTTTTTTAAATTCTTTTAAAGCAAGCACATCTTTGACTAATATAGATCTTTTTTTTATTATATTTAATAGTTCTAAATCAATTTTATCGAGCTCTTTTCGTAATTTATCAAGTTTTTTTATATTTTTTGGCGACATTTATTCAATTGGCTTTATTAAAAATTAATATATTTATCTCATTATGTATACACAAAATACTAAAATAAATCATAGAGTTTCTTTATGGTTAATTGTTATGTTTTTAATAATTTCCTTCATGATTGTAGTTGGTGGCTTAACCAGATTAACTGATTCCGGATTATCAATTACTCAATGGCAATTATTTTCAGGTTTTTTACCACCTTTAAATCAAAATGATTGGGATTATTATTTTGAATTATATAAAAAAATTCCAGAATACTATTTGCAAAATTATTCTATGACATTAGAGGAATTTAAAGTTATTTTCTGGTGGGAGTGGGCTCACAGGTTTCTTGGAAGATTAATTGGCATAGCATACCTTGTTCCCTTAATTTACTTTTCTTTTAAAATAAAGTTAAGAGAACTCGTACCACTATATATAATTTTCTTTTTAATTTGTTTTCAGGGATTTATTGGTTGGTATATGGTTTCAAGTGGCTTAGTAGATAGAGTTGATGTAAGTCATTTTCGTCTTGCGGTTCATTTACTAATTGCATTTATAATACTTTCCCTGATATTATTTAATTATTTAAAATACAAGAATTTTGACAAGCCCTTAAAAAATTTAAATTTATTTTATCCAATATCTTTTATTTTTTTAATTTTTTTGCAAATTACATTTGGTGCATTTGTTTCGGGCATGGATGCAGGAAAAATATATAATTCTTGGCCTTTAATGGGTTCAACTTTTTTTCCTGATGATAGTAAGTTAAATGAAATATTTTTAATTTCATCACTAAGTGATAGGTCCATTGTTCAATTTATTCATAGAAGCCTTGCTTACCTAATACTGGCTTTTTACATGTATATTTTAATTAAGGTTTATTTTTTAAAGTTGAAATTTTTTTTTAATATTATGTTTTATGTGGGAATTCTTTTATTAATACAAATAATTCTAGGTATTGCTACATTGTTGTCTGGTGCAACGATTTTTTATTCATCATTACACCAGATAAGCTCAATATTTCTTGTAAGTTCAAGTATTTATTTTTTATACTTAAACCTAAACTCTAGCCAACAGCTTTAAGATTCGGCTTCCCAGATGCTGTTAACGCTTGATCTAGATCAGCTATTATATCATCTGGATGTTCTATACCAATTGATAATCTAACATAACCAGGTGTTACCCCAGCAGCTAATAGTTCCTCAGGTGTTAGCTGACTATGAGTCGTTGTAGCTGGGTGTATAGCAAGACTTCTTGCGTCTCCAATATTAGCAACATGGTAAAACATTTTTAATGCTTCGATAAATTTTTTACCCGCTTCTACGCCACCTTTTACTTCTATACCCACAAGAGCCCCATTTCCACCTTTAAAGTATCTTTTAGCTCTATCACCTAATTCACCTTTGTGTAAAGTTGGATATATAACTCTCTCAACATTTTTATGTTTTGATAAAAATTCAACTGCTTTCGTTGCATTTGAACAATGTTGTTTCATTCTTAGAGGTGCAGTTTCTAAACCTTGAATAATACCCCATGCATTATCAGGTGCTAGAGGTGCTCCTAGATCACGTAGCAGACAAACTCTTGCTCTAACAGCAAATGCTACATTAGCGCCTGTTAGCTGAGGTACTACCTCTCCCCATACAGCTCCACCATAACTATGATCAGGTTCATTAAACATTGGCTGTCTTTTTGGATCTGTTGTCCAATCAAAATTACCACCATCCACTAGGCAACCACCAATAACTGTACCATGACCACCGATAAATTTAGTAAGTGAATGCACGACTACAGCCGCACCATGTTCAAGTGGCTTACATATAACTGGAGCTGCTGTGTTATCCATGATTAAAGGTATATTATGTTTTCTACCTATATCTGAAACTTCTTTAATTGGAAAAACTCTTAAGTAAGGGTTTGGTAGTGTTTCAGCGTAAAAACATCTTGTTTTTTCGTCAACTAATTTTTCAAAGTTTTTAGGGTCAGATGGATCTGCATATCTACATTCAATACCTAGTTTCTTTAATGTGTGTGTAAATAAGTTCACAGTACCACCATATAAATCTGTTGAACTAATAAAATTATCACCAGCTTGACAAACGTTCATTATTGCAAATGTTGACGCTGCTTGACCAGAACCTACTGTAACACAAGCTAAACCACCTTCTAATGCAGCAACTCTTTTTTCAAGTACATCGTTAGTTGGATTCATTATTCTTGTATAAATATTTCCAAATTCTTTTAGTGCAAATAAATTTGCAGCATGATCAGTATTATTAAATTGATACGAGGTTGTTCTGTACAAGGGAACTGCTACAGCAGTAGTAGCAGGGTCACTTCTATAATCACCACCATGTAACGCTATTGTTTCAGGGTTTTTTATATTTTTTGACATTTAAGACTCCGTTAAGTTAATTTAATCTTAATTTAACAAGATAAATCGTCTGATTTCAAGGTATAATGAATACAATTTAAAATTGACTTTACGTAAAAATCTAAGTATTTATGCGCATCTTATGACTAATTTTATTAAAAAAAGTGAAATTATTAATGAATGGTACCTAATAGATGGGAAAAATGCTGTAATAGGTAGATTAGCATCTTTAATTGCAAAAATATTAAGAGGAAAGCATAAGACCACTTTTACGCCGCATCTGGACAATGGTGATTTTGTAGTTGTAAAGAATGTTGAAGGAATAAAATTTACTGGAAAAAAATTAGAGGATAAAAAATATTATAGACATACAGGATACCCTGGTGGAATTAAAGAAATTAATCCATACAAATTAAATGAAAAAAAACCAGGTGAAAGTTTAAAGTTAGCTGTAAAAAGAATGTTGCCGTCGGGACCATTAGCAAAAAAACAACTTACTAAATTAAAGCTTTATAAAGGTGCAGATCATCCTCATGAAGCACAAAACTTAAAAATTTTAGAAATATCAAAATTAAATAAAAAAAATATAATAAGAAATTAAATGGAAGAAAATCTAGAAATTACAAAAGAAATAAAAATTGACCTTACAAATAGTAAATATGCTACTGGTAGAAGAAAAACATCTATAGCAAAAATTTGGCTTACAAAAGGTTCTGGCAAAATAATTGTTAATGGAAAAAAATTTCAAGATTATTTCTCTAGCGATACGCATAAAATGCAAATTTTAAGACCTTTTGAAATTATTGATCAGGCAACTCAATATGATGTTCGTTGCCAAGTTGTTGGTGGTGGTCATACAGGTCAAGCAGGTGCTATGGTTCATGGTATTTCAAGGGCTTTAATTAAATTTGATGGAAGCTTTAAGCCAACTTTGAGAAAAGAAAAGCTTACCACTAGGGATTCTAGAGCTGTTGAAAGAAAAAAACCTGGAAGAGCTAAAGCTAGAAAAAGCTATCAATTTTCTAAAAGATAACATTTTATACTATTTTTGCTATATTATTAATTATGCATAAATTAAATGTATTAGTTGCTGGGTCCACTGGATATATAGGTATTCAACTTATAAAACTTTTATCAAAACATAAATATATAAAAATTAAATATTTATGTGGAAATTCTTCCATAGGAAAAAATATTTCATTTTATGATAATACACTTGCTAAATATAAATTACCTAAGATTATTAAATTTAGTAAAAAATACTTAAATAATGTAGATATTTTATTTACTGCTTTGCCTAATACTCAAGCACAAATATTATCAAACCATTTAAAACCTAATAATATTTTAATTGATTTATCTGCAGATTTTAGAATTGAAAATCCATCTATTTATAAAAAATTTTATAAAATTTTACATAAATCTAAAAAAAATATAAAAAAAAGTATTTATTTACTTCCTGAACTAAATAAAAATAAATTAAAAGATCATAAAATTATCGCTTGCCCAGGATGCTATCCAACATCACTATTAATACCACTTATTCCTCTTCTTAAAAAAAAATTAATTAATAAGAAAAATATTGTTATCGATTCAAAGTCAGGATATTCAGGTGCTGGGAGAGGTGTTCACAAGAAATTCAAAAATAAAAATTTGTACGAATCCTTGAGCTCTTATGGTGTTGGTTTTCACAGACATAATTCAGAGATAATTCAGGAATTTTCCAAAATAAATAAAAATATAATATATAATTTTACTCCTCACTTATCACCAATGTTCAGAGGTATATTGAGTACAATATATTTAGATTTACCTAATGGTGTTACAGCTAAGAAAATTTATACTCATTTAAAAAATGTCTTTAAGAATCAGGAATTTATTAAATTTGCAAAATATAATTCACCTATTAGCACAAATGATGTTATTAATTCTAATAATTGTTTATTATCTGTGTGTGAAACTAAATATAAAAATAAAATTATACTTTTTTCAGCTTTAGATAATTTAATAAAAGGTGGGGCAGGACAGGCTATACAGAATATGAATATTTATTATGGGTTTAATGAAAGCTTAGGTTTAAAATGAGATGGATATTGATAATTTTATTTTTATTAAATAGTTGCTCATTTACTGATGTTGGGTATTTTTCTAAAAATAGTCGTGTTCTAAATGATTTAAAAGATGAAAGCATTAGTTATGAGAATGATTATACTATAACAGAGTATAAGATTTTATTAAATGAATATAGCAAGAATAACGATTATCCCAACATGAATAAATAATTATTATGGAAATTGGAATTGGTATTGCAGGAGTTGGAAATATTGGGAGTTATCTATATAAAGAGATTAATTCTAAAAAGTCAGAAATATATAGAAATTTAGGATATAAAATTAAAATCTTTGGAGTTTCTGTTAAAAATCCAAAAAAAAAAAGATCTATTAAAATAAATAAAAATTTATTTTTTAATAATCCAGTTGATCTAGCAAAAGATAATAAAATTAATATTTTGTTTGAGTTAATAGGAATGTCAGATGGTATTTCAAAAAAAATTGTGGAAACAGCATTAAAAAATAAAAAACACGTGATAACAGCAAACAAGGCGCTTATTTCAAAACACGGTGAGTACTTATCTAAAGTAGCAGAAAAAAATAATGTAAATTTAGAATTTGAAGCATCAGTTGGAGGGGGAATTCCAGTATTAAGAACAATAAAGGACGGTTTGGCAACAAACAAAATTTCGAAAGTTATTGGGATCTTAAACGGTACTTCAAATTATATTCTCACAGAAATGGAAAAAACTAGAAAATCTTTTAATGATGTCTTGATAAAATCTCAAAAACTTGGTTTAGCTGAAGCAAATCCTAAATTTGATTTAGATGGTAGCGATGTTTTATCTAAAGTAAAAATTCTATCATCTTTAGCATTTAAAAAAAAAATATCTACTCATAATTGCTTAAAAGATGGTATTGAAAATATTGATCTCAAAGATATTGAAATGGCTAATAATTTAAATTTAAGAATTAAATTATTAGGTATTACTGAAATTATAAATAATAAACTGTTTGAAAGAGTTCACCCAAGTTTAGTACCTAAAGAAAATTATGTTGCTAACATCAATGGTGCTATGAATGCTGTTATTTTAAATGGTTCTCCAGTGGGTGAAAGTGTATTACAGGGTGAGGGTGCAGGACCCGGTCCTACATCATCAGCTTTAATGTCTGACTTACTATCTATTTTAAGAGGTAATATTAAATATCCTTTTGGGATTCCTAATAATAAAATAATTGAAATAAACTCATATAATAGTGATTATTATGAAAACTCATTATACTTAAGGCTTGAAGTTAAAGATAAGCCTGGAGTTCTTTCAGATATAACAAAAAACCTGGCAAAATTCAGAATATCCATCGAAAGACTTATTCAAATTCCAGATCAAAAAAACAAAAAAGCTACGATTGTAATTATTACACATAAGTGCTTGGAAAAAAATTCATTAAGTTGCATAAAAAGTCTAAATAAAAATAAAAGCATCTTAAAAAACCCTGTTTTAATCCGTTTATTTTAATAGATGGAAATTTATATAAAACTTTTTGAAGTTCTTTTTCCTGTTTTTTTTGTTATTGGTATTGGATATTATATAGGAAAAAAAGACAAAAAATTTAATACGACTTTTATAACGAACTTTGCAGCTAATGTCGGTTCACCTGCAATGATTATTTACGCCTTAAACGTTAAAAATGTATCCTTTTCTGTTTTTTTGGATTATTTTTTTTATTACCTTTTAGCAATTATATTATTTGCCTTTGTAGGCATTATATTTTTATTTTTTCTTAAATCTAAGGATATAATAAGAGAACTACCGCCATTTATGATGCCAAATACTGGAAATATGGGTTTTCCCATATGTTTATTTGCATACGGTCACGAAGGTTTAGGTGTAGCTGCTGCAATTACTGCACTTATAATTCTTTTTCATTTTACAGTAGGGGTTTTTTTAGCTGACAGAAAAATAAGTTTTGATGTGATTCTTAAAAGTCCAGCATTTTATACAATTATTTTTTCAGTAATTTTGCTTTATTATGAAATAAAACTTCCTGTATTTGTTGAAAATACCTCATTTCTTTTAATGTATGCTACTATTTTTTTAATTTTAATGTCACTGGGTATAGCTTTAACTAGATTAAAAGTTTTTTCGTTTAAGAAATCATTTATTTCATCTTTAGCAAGAGTCATTATTGGACCAGCTATAGGTTTTGCAATAATTCATTATTATAAATTGTCTGGATTTGCCGCTGGTGTTTTGTTAATTCAATGCTCAATGCCAAGCGCTGTCTTAAACTTTCTGGTTGGATCATTGTATTCACCTAAAGAAACTGTAGATGATGTTGCAAGTATGATTTTTGTTTCAACTGTTTTGTCATTTATAACTGTTCCAATAATAGTATTTATAGCGTTAAAATATTTTATTTAATGAAGGCAATA
>MDTB01150739.1_pt1 | contig 14855 bp, 12 predicted proteins | sample 811161 | NCBI WGS metagenome assembly MDTB01 (sample SAMN05326650, study PRJNA326480) | marine metagenome | isolation source: seawater | place: Mediterranean Sea | collected 2009
ATGCATTGGGGCACGTTTACCCTTACCGATGAGCCAGTGGCAGAACCACCCATAAGACTGGCAGCGGAGTTAAAAGCACAAGGCTTAAAACCAAAATTTTTTCGCTCACCCAAGCCTGGTGAAGTACTAAATTTATCAAAATAAATCGTATAATAATTTGATGGATCAATTAAATGTATTTGGCGATGTTCTTCCAATTTGTTGTGAAGAACCTATGACAGGGTTCACTCGCTCTGGTTCATGTGAAACCATGGACCAAGATAGAGGCATGCACACTGTGTGCGCACACATGACCGATGAGTTTCTGGCATTCTCTAAAGCACAGGGCAATGATTTGTCTACCCCCATGCCCGAATACGGTTTTCCAGGCCTCAAAGAAGGAGATGACTGGTGTTTGTGTGCACCAAGATGGGTTGAAGCCTATGAAGCTAACTGTGCTCCAAAAATTTATCTCACTAAAACTCATGAGAAAACTTTAGAGTTAGTGCCTTTAAAAATCCTAAGAGAATACGCCCTAGACATTAACTAGTTGTAACTAATAAAGTATCTAATACTTCTATAGAGTCATTTTTTATATAAGTTTAGGCGTTCTTAAAATCTGTAAAAACCTTTTGATTTGTTTAATTTCTCTAGTTGTATTTTTAGGAATCAATTTAATAAGTTTATTGAGATCCTTGGCTTCCAAGTTTCTATTTCTAATAATTGTTAACCATTCGCATTCAGGTAAAAGATTGATTGGAAAGGTTATTCGATTTGAAAGTAAATCATTTAATTTATCGGCATCAGTTTGAGCCTGGAATTGTTTGATCTGCTGTTGGAATATTTTAAATCTCTCTGCGTTTTTAATTTTTCTTTCTTCATCTCTCTTTTTAATTAATTCTTGTTCTAGCTTTCTAGTTGCTTCTGCAGCTTGCATTTGCATTTTTTCAAGCTCTCGATGATTGATAGCATTCCTTCTATCAGTTTCCTCTATTCTATCTAATTCAGCTATAGATCCTACGTTCGAGTATTTTCTGCCACCAAATGGTGTATATGAATTCCGACCTTTATTAATAAAAGTCCATTTAATTAATTTATCCAAATTTCTCATGGCCACGGGAGACTTTGAACGTCTGCGGATGATTTGCATGATCTTTATGTTAGAGGCAACCGAGCCGCCACTCCAGTCAAAGTCTCTTTCGCAAATGACCAATCCTTTAAAAAGAAGTTCAAGCCCAACAAGAGTTTTCGGAAGATAAAAGTATTCATCATCATCATACTGTGCATCATCACCCATTCTAAAACTTAACTTATCTTCATAAATGACAGCACAATCTTTATAACGATAACTTGAATTTGCCAGACCTATGTCTTGCATAACCTCTATAAACTCCAGTTTATCAATTTGTTTTTTAAGTAGCATATTATTATATTTGTATATTTAAATGTTATTATTTACAATATATAATATTAATTATGAAAAAATCAATAAGAAAATTAAGATTTGAAAGAGTTTCTCAAAATCGTCTACAAAGAGCACTTGATGCCATCGACTCATTAGAAAATTTATCAAATAAATCTAACTATGAATGGGACCAAGAAAAAATAGATGAAATCTCAGGCATTCTTATGTCTAAAGTTAAACATGTAATGGCATCTTTTGGAAGTTCCTCACCAAAGGATAGATTTGATAAATTATTAAAGCAAGATCAAATTCAACACAGACTTCTTAGATTGTCTGACCCTGAAGTTGCAAAATTGGTTGATGATCATTTGCGCAAACATGGGCAAATGGCATCAGCTGTCGTTGAAACAGATTCAGATATTGTGGAAAAATTTAAAAAACTTTATTTAGAATTAACTCAAAATAAAATTAAACAACCCATACAGCAGAGCCATCTTTCAAATTATCTATATAAGTTAGATCCAAAGTTTGATGTGTCTCGGCTCTCAGCTAAGCACAACATAGATCGATTAAATTGGCTTGGTGCAGAGGGTAAAACTTATCACGAAATCATTGGCCCAAATAGTAAATACAGAGTTCATCCTGATCCTGCAAAGCAAAATCCACTCACAAATTTAAAATGGGATATTAATCAGGGCAGAGTTATAAAAATTTCTAAAAACGCATAGATTTATAGCATCTTTTTATCAAGTGTAAGTGTTAAGATTTAATTCAAATGAAGCAAGCTGAACTCATCCCCTCAATTTCCAAACAAGACTGGCAAAAGAAAAAATTTCATTTTCCTAAAAACACTATAAATGTAGCAACACTTTTTTCAGGCATTGGTGCAGTTGAGCATGCCTTGAAGAGATTGAAGTTGAAATCAAACATTGTTTTTGCTGGTGACATAGATCCTCATGTTAAAGATGCCTATTTTGCAAATTACAATATCAATCAAGAAGATTGGCACGATGATGTAACTGAATTCTCTGCAAAAAAATATAAAGGCAAGGTTGACTTGTTAGTTGGCGGCAGCCCATGCCAATCTTTTTCAATGGCTGGAAGACGAGGTGGATTAGATGATGCTAGAGGCACTCTATTTTATGATTTTATTCGTGTCGTTCAAGAATCAAATCCCAAAATCTTTATTTTTGAAAATGTCAGAGGCGTCATCAATCATGATGGGGGTAACACATGGCGAGTTATGAAAGATATATTTAACAGCCTTTCAAACTATTCTTGGACGTTTAAAATTCTCAATAGTGCAGATTATGGCATGCCTCAATCAAGAAATCGTTTATTTGTTGTTGGCATCAGAAAAGTTGTTAAGGGACTAAGAAATGTAAATAAACCTTTTTTATTTCCCCAACCAATCTCGCTCAATAAAACAATGCAAGACTTTCTTGAAGATCATATAGATTCCTCATATTACATGGGAGAAAAAGGAGTTAAATTTGTAACAAAAATCCAAAACCAAAGAAAGCATTACACTCAGGTCAATGGTCAAATAGCCCTGTGTCAAAAAGCCAATCAACAAACAAATTGGCATGGCGATTTTATTTTTGAAGAGGTTGAGAATAAATTAAAATATGATGAATTCATCTTCGGTGTTAAGCAGGTTGATGATAAATATTATCTTTCTGAGACTGTTAAAAAGTATGTCCTTTCCTCAGGTACGAAAAACTATAAAGCTGCTCCAGGTACCGATCCAGAGATAGCGCGAACATTGCTTCAAAGCATGCATAAAATGCATCGATCTGGTGTAGATAATTATGTGTCCCATAAAGGCAGGCTTAGAAGATTGACTCCTAGGGAGTGTTTAAGACTGATGGGTTTTAGAGACTCTTTTAAAATTGCAATCAGTGATACCCAAACCTACAGGCAAGCAGGTAACAGCATTGTGGTTGATGTGTTGATTGCCATATTAAAAGAATTAGATATTTCTCGATATGGACGTGCACCTTAATACTTTCGATCATCCATTCTCTAACAAAGAGATTGCTTTGGTGGATTCATTTGTTTTATCTAAGTTAGGAGAAGGTCACGGTGAATCAACCTTGTACCTTGGCGGTAAAGGGGCACATGGAGATATTTCAAGTTTTTTTGATACCCCTTACAAAGAAAAAATGTTTCAAGTATATTTTTGCAAAGAAAATCTACTTAAGGTGTTAAATTTTTATCAACCTTTCTTTGATAATCCTCATAGCTTTTATATAAGTGATGGCCGTTTAATTGAGTTTCAAGGTGATCTTTCGCAGCATTATGAAAAATGCATAAAAAAAATTAATGCATCTGATGAATATATTTCTAATGAAGTTGAATTATTGAATCCTGACTCACAAGATAGGCAATATTTACGAGTTTTTTCAGGCTCCATACTTAGAGAGATGTTCCTGCCTTATTCTGTTAAAATTTGTTTTAAAAAAATACATTTGCACAACAATCCTGATTTAGATATCGTAATTGAATGCAGTCCATATATAGCTGCAAAAAAACATAATATTAAAGTAGGGGGCAAAAGCGTTAAGGTTGAATTCAATTATCTTAATCCCTCAAATGAATGAACTCGAATGCCTAAAATAGAACAAACTCCCCCAAATGCTGCTAATTTTATTTATAGCTTGAGGAAACTTGGATATAGCTTCTCTTCAGCCTTAGCAGACATTATCGATAATTCAATTGGTCATGGTGAAGCCAATAAAATATTTATTAAATATTATCCTCAAGAATCTTGGTTATCAATTCAGGATAACGGAATAGGTATGGATAAAAAAGATTTGTTAAATGCAATGACACTAGGCAGCTCAAGCCCTGAATCTATTAGAGGTGAAAATGATCTAGGTAGGTTTGGATGCGGCTTAAAAACCGCTAGTTTTTCTCAATGCACAAAATTAACAGTTATCTCAAATCAAAAAAATACAGTATCTGCTGCATGTTGGAACCTTGAACGAATTAAACAATCTGGTACTTGGGATCTAGAAATATTAAATAAAAATGAAATAAAAGATCTAACAACAAAATATGATCTCACAATTGATAAATCTGGAACAATTATTCTTTGGGAAGATATAGATTCACTTCGTGGAAAAGATGATCAAGAAATAGAGGATGATCAAGCAGCTAAAATAGATGAGAGCAAAAGCCATCTAAGTTTAGTTTTTCATAGATTTATCGAGGAGAAACTAATAAGTATTAACTTTAACCATGAAGCCTTGAAGCCCCTCAATCCTTTTCTTGAAGGTAAGGCAAAAACTCATCAAACACCGATTCAACATTTTTTATTGCCATCCTCCTTTGTAAATCAATCTGATAAAGATAAAGAGCAACAAAGTATTGCATTTACAGGATATACATTGCCTCCAATGAACAGTATTAAGGAAACTGACCAAGAGGTAGCTGATCTTGGCGATGGATTGGCTCAATCACAAGGATTTTATATATATAGAAATAGAAGATTGATTAGTTTTGGTGGTTGGTTTGGACTTAAGAAATATCAAGCCCTGACTGAATTAGCAAGAGTAAAGGTTGATGTTCCTAATAGTTTAGATGAAGATTGGGCAACAGATGTAAAAAAAACCAAAATGGTGCCACCTCCATCTGTAAAAAAAATGATGAAGACATATCTCCAAAAGCTTATTCAACCATCTTTAGATAGACAAAATGGGGCAGGTGCAGAAGCAATTAATAAATCACAACATTGGATGCGTGCTTTTGCTGATGGTTATGCAAAATATTCAATCAACAAAGATACTGATGAATACAAAGAACTCATATCTACATTAACAAAAGATAAGCGTTTGCTCATAGATAAACTTACTCGAGAGGTTGCTGCTGATCTTCCTTATGATCAACTATATGTAGATATAGCAGATAAGCAAATAAAAAAATAAATTATGAGCATACAAAATTTTTCATTAATCATAGAAGAAGCAAAACTAAAACGATCTAATCAAGAGAGAATTAACGAATATTTGATGGATGAAAATGAAATTCGTAATTTGTGCGAAGAAGTTTGCAATACATATAGAGCAAGTTTGGGAGATGATTATGATGATGTAGAAAGTGAAGTTATTCAAACTTTGCTACGAGATGCTCCAAGAAGAATTAGCTCTCATGTAACCATTGATGAGGGTTTCACGCCATGGTTCATTCAAAGAAAAGCCAATATAGACTTAAAATATTGGGACAAGTACGCTTCTATCCTTGGTAAAGAGCATCCCTCTAACGTTATTTATGCAACTGATGATGACACTGATCAAATTATGGATCGAATTGGTGATCCTGAAAATAATGCTTTTAATAAGAGAGGATTAGTAATGGGTAATGTCCAAATGGGCAAAACAATGAACTATATAGGCTTGATAACTAAAGCAGCAGATGCAGGTTATAAATTTATTGTTGTTATTGCAGGTGCTACTGAGGCATTGAGGCAGCAAACTCAAAGCAGGGTTGATGATGGATTTCTTGGAAGAGAAAGCTCACCTGACGGGGTCATTCCATCTGTTGAAGATCTCTCAATTAGACCTAATTCTTTAACAGGAAGAGATAAAGACTTTAATAGTATTACCGGACTTGATAGAGCAAATCTGTATAGAAGCGATATGCCCATGGTTGTCGTCATTAAAAAAAATGCTAAAGTTTTAGAATCCTTAATTCATTGGGTTGAAAAAGCCCATTTTTTAAAAGGCCATTGCGTGCCTTCTCCTGAAGGTACTCATTGTCCAATTTGTCGGAAAAAAACCATAAAATCTACCGAGGGTTCTTCAGCCATAGAAAATGAGCCCATGCTCTTATTAGATGATGAGGCAGATTATGCAAGTGTTAATACAAATGATGCAGCAAAAAGAATTACTAGAATCAATGAATTACTCAGAATACTCTTAAGTAAATTCCATCAAAAAAGCTATGTTGGCTACACTGCCACACCCTTTGCAAATATATTTATTAACCCTGAGTCATTGGGGGATGAGTCTGTGGAGGATGATTTATTTCCAAGACATTTTATTCATCAAATTGGTACGCCGTCCAATTATCAAGGCCCCTCAACATTTTTTGGTCCTGATGCAAATTGTAATTTAATCAAACCTATTGGTCTTGAAACAGATCAAAAGATTGAAAATTTTTATCATATTGAAAAAGAAATCAATCCTGATACTGGAAGGCCTGGTAGAAAAGTTTTAGATGCATCTTTTTCAGGAATTCCCGATGAATTAAAAGAAGCGATTAGAAATTTTGTTTTAAATATCGTTGTTAGAAAATTGCGTGGCCACATTAATCCACATAATACTATGATGATTAATATTCATTATTTAACCAAGGTAAACAATGCTTTGTACACGGAGGTAAGGATATATTTAGAAGAATTAAAACGAGCTTGTAACTCATTTTATAAGCTTCCCTATAGCAGTGCTATTAAAAATAGTCATATTTCTTCTTTAGAAGAGACCTTTATAAAAGAGTTTATAAATAAGGGAATCAACATATCTGATGGCAATGAAGGATTTAAAGAGATTCTTAAAAATCTAAATCTATCAAAAACAATTCAGACACTTTCTATCAACTTTCATTCTAAAAATGAACTAGATTATGAAAGTTATCCCTCAGGAAGAAATGTTATTGTCATTGGTGGATTCTCACTATCTAGAGGTCTCACTTTGGAGGGATTGTCTGTAACTTTCTTTGATAGAACAACAAAATTTAGTGATACCTTGCTGCAGATGGGAAGATGGTTTGGGTATAGACCTAGATATGAGGATATTTGTCGGGTGTATATAGATAATCAATCATTGAACTTTTATGAAGATATTACTGAAACAATTACTGAGCTCTCTCATGAATTGAAGTTAATGAATCAAAGAAAAAGAACTCCATTAGATTTTGGTTTGGCTGTCAGGGAGCATCCTGGATTATTGCAAATCACGGCCAAGAACAAAATGAGAACTGCAACAATTTTAACTAGTTATTGGTCATTTTGGGGAACAAAGTATCAGTCTAAAGATCTTTATAACGATAATGAAAACAATCAACATAATTTAGAGATAACTAGACAGCTGGCAGAAAAATTAACAAATCTAGATGAACAATTCACCGAGGGAAATAATGGGGCATTGTGGCGAAATATTGACTCTTCTCTAATTGAAACGTTTTTGGAAGAATTTATCGAACCTCCAGCAACAGATACAAATCATGATGTAATGGTAAGAAAATTTGTTGAGGATATAAAAGTGCATTATAACAAATGGTCTGTTTGGATATACTCTAATCAAAATCCAAGCACTAGGGTTGCGCAAATCTTTGATATCAGTGAGCAACAACCAGTTCATATTACCGAAAGTTTTGCGGTTTATCCTAGTTTGAGAATCTTCTCAGTTAAAGGTGGAGATAAACTACTGCCAGAGAAAGAAGATATTTTAAGTGTTAATAGAGCTCAAATTTTAGCAACCGATGTAGAAAGTAAAGTTTTAACTGATACAGAAAAAGAGAGATTTAATTCACTTAAAGATAATGACGAATTTGATTCTCCAGATACGCTTATTGCTAGAACTGCTATGAAATCACCATTGCTAGCTATCTTTCCATTAGCTGGTTATGTTACTGGTCGAAATGATGAAGACGAATTCCCCTGTAATGATGATGTAGATTGTCATATAGGATTTTCACTTTCTTTTCCAAATGAACTACCTAATGGCATGGATCCTCCCCATAAGAAACATCAATATGCATTTACTCAGACTGCAATTGATCAGGGAAGAGATATAGTTGAACTGGAAGATGAGCAGCAAGTTTATGAGGCTGAGGTAACTTAATTATGAGCGATATAGATAAATGGCGTAACTTAGATCCGTCACTCTTATACCCCGAAAGCGGAATGCCGATTTATGAAAATAATACAACTTTTTTGGCAACAAGAAATTCTAAAAATCAATACATGTTAGCAGCAAGAATAGCGTTTGATCGAGAGATAGAGGACTTACCTGTATTGAAAGGTATTTCGTTAAATTTAGATCCAGATGGCTCTAATCAAAGCATTTTATCTCTTACATTGGATGAATCTTCTGTGGATTTGGATATTTTTTCTATCTTTTGTAAAGAACTAGCAGACAAAACAATTGGGCTTGAGGGCGCCAAGCTAATAAATGAATGCGTTCAGATTATTAAAAGATGGTCTGACTGGTTTTCTGCAGTCAATGATGGCTTTTCAAATATTAAGATGATCGGTTTGCTGGGAGAATTGTATGCATTGAATAATTATGTAATCCCAATGCTTGGAGATGAGCTCTCAATTAGAGCATGGCTAGGACCTGAAGGAGCTCAACAAGATATAGTTGCAGAAAAATTTAGCATAGAAGTCAAAGCTCATCATGCTGGTTTTAACGACAAAATTCATATTTCTTCAATAGGTCAGCTTGATTCAGTCATGACAGAAAAATTTTATCTTTTTAAAGTTGATTTTTCTCCTAGTCAGGATCCTTCAAGTTATTCTCTGACCTCATTGCATGAAAAAATATCTTCTCAACTTTCGGAGCATCCATTAGCTCTTGAAACATTCAATGAAAAATATACTTTATTAACAACAGGAGCATCCAACGGAAAGCTTAGTAAAAAATTTAGCCTTGTTTCTGAGGCTGTTTATGAGGTTACAGAAGCATTCCCAATGATTGATTCTGATGATATAGCTGATGCAATCATTAAAAATACCATTGAATATGCAATAGATGTCTCTCAAATTAAAGATTTTTTAATTGATAAAACTTTGGGAGAAGTAATTGACGATACAAGATAATCTTTCAGATATTCAAGAATTCAGAAACATATTTTTAAATGAAATTGCACTTGAGGCTCAGGCGGATGTAATTTTTAATGAGCAAAGGTTTATAGAGAGAGCAGTAAATATTATTGCTGAAGATGGTTTGATTGATGACAATCCAGCATTCATAGAGCATTCAAAAAAACCTACTAAAATACATGCTTATACATTTAGCGAGCTTGATGGTTCATTGTCATTATTTATAGCAAATTTTTTTCATGTCGATCAATCTTGGCAAAATCCTCAGCCATTATCGGAGGTAAATAAATTTATTGAGAGACCAAAAAGATTTGTTGAAAAAAGTCTCAATCAGACTTTCCTGGATGGAATGTATAAAGGTGATTCTGATTATGAGGCGGCCAAAACAATTCAGCGCTTACTTGAAGCTAAGAAAGTTAAATCAATTAAAATTTACTATTTAACTGATGGATTTCTTTCAGAAAGGACTAAGCAATACAAAAGCGATGCAATAGCTCTAACTATTGATAATGAATCGTTGCAAATACCTATAGTTGTAAAGCCATATGGTATTAGAAGATTTTATGATATGGATTCTACAGATGCAGGCGTAGAGGACTTTACTATTAATTTTAAAGAAAATTGTGGAGGTTTAGATGGTCTTGCAACTAACTTAGAAGGCTTGCAATCATTTATGGTTGTTATGCCTGGAACGGTTTTGAGAGAGGTTTATAGTGAAATTGGTCAGAAATTATTGGAGAGCAATGTACGTAATTTTTTAAATTTTACTGGGAAAACCAATCGAGGAATTAAAGAAACTTTGCTTAAAGAACCGGAGAAGTTTTTTGCATATAACAATGGTTTAACCGTTACTGCAACAAATATAGAAGCTGAATACTCTGGCACTGCAGTTAAAATTAATTCACTTGAAAACATGCAAATTGTAAATGGTGGACAAACGACTTGCGTGATATTTTTTGCTCCCACTGAAAAAAATTTTAAAGACATTGATCTTTCACAGGTATATGTCCCAATGAAATTAACGATAATTAATGCAGGCTCAGATGCTACAACTGAATCATTAGAAGAAGCTGATTTATTTAAATCAAATGTTGCTAGATATGCAAATACTCAAAACGCTGTTAATGAGGCTGATTTAATGTCAAATAGTCCTTTCCATATTCGTCTAGAGCAAGCAAGCAGAAGAACGGCATCTCCATTGAATGATCTAGGGATAAGCAATCATTGGTTTTATGAAAGAACCAAAGGTCAGTGGAATACGCAAAAAAGACTTAGCCCAAGCTCCCCTCAATTTGTTAAAAAATTTCCTAGAAATCAAGTCATTCAAAAAGCAGACCTTGCACGTTTTGAAAATACATGGAGAACAAAACCCTTTGATGTAAGTAAGGGTGCAATGAAGAATCTAAAATCATTTTATGAGGGAGTTCAGAAAGAGTATCGTGATAATGAAAATCGTTTCAGAGATCAATTTTTTAAAGCCCTGGTTGCAAAAAAAATTATTTATAATAAAACTGAGAGAATTATCAGTAATAGTGATTGGTTTATCTCAACAACCTACCTAAGACCTTTTATTACGACATACTCACTAGCTTTAATGCTCTATAAGCTACGTGAAAATCAACAAGATCTTAATCTTGATTATGTATGGTCCAATCAATCAATAAGCCCATCTCTTGAAAGACAGCTATCTGTAATAACCAAGTTAGTTAATGATAAATTTATGGATGATAATTTTAGAAACCAAACAACTTACCGTGAATGGGCAGTAAAAGAAGATTGTTGGAAAAAGTTTATAAAAGTTGATATTGATCTTTCTTCTCTTGTTGAAGGAGATATTCTTTCCGTACAAGAGTTACATGATAAAGATATAGAGGATAAAGAAATTGGTGAACTGGGAGGCACCATTGAAAATATTGAAAACTTAATCAAAGTTACTAAAGAAGAATACATAGCCTTGATAGATTTTCACTATGAGAAGGGATTTAAATTAACTGATAAAGAGATTTCATTACCTACAGCAGGTTTAAATATGCATATTAGTGGGAAAATACCCACTGATAGGCAATTAAAAGCACTCATGAATATTTACAATAAAGCATATGAAGATGGCTTCATGTTTCATATAAAAGAAAGTTAGTGTATGGCTGAATATAAAACACTCGTTAACTCAGTATTTACTGATAGAGCAGTTCATGTAAATGATCTGTTGAGTACTTTGTTTCTTGATATATATGATTCAATTAAAGATAGCGTCGATGTTCATGATGTTTATCTAATTGACGAGCTTAAAGGTTTTGCTGATGAGTTAGATCTCAGTAAAACTGCTAAACGTTTTTATCATAATCATTTTGGGATTAAATTTTTACCTAGAAATGAATCAAAATTTTCAATTTCTTCAATTCATGGTTTTGTAGAATCCCCAAAGATGGCTAGAAAAGGAGATCAAAAAAAGAAAATATTGGCAGTTGTTGAAAAAAAATATAAATGTAGGCAATTTGATCAATATGCAAACATCGCCTCTCAAATTGTAAAATGGAGAAATGTTTGGGCGCATGATGGAGGCTTTCAAAACACGTCACAGGCATTAGTTCTGCAATCAAATTTAGCATTGTTGCTAAAAATTTATCCAGATGAGCTGCAAGAAAAAATTAGTAGCTTTCAGACATACCAGCAATTTATCAATGAAACATTTTTAAGATCAATTTTAGATTTGCAGGAAATAAATGAGGAAAACATTGATGAGGAAATCGCAAAACATATTCAGCAGGCAGATGTTGAAGACCTATCGAGTAATTTAGAACAATTTTCAGACAACATAGATGAAAAACTAATTTCTTTTGAGCAAGAATCCAAAGAGGTCATGAAGAAGGTCGAGCAATCGATTGCAGGAGTTGAAAAGGTGGAAAATAGAATAGATGAACTGAATGTTTCAAACAATTCTATTTTAAGTGCATTGGATTCATTAAAAGACATTATTGAATCAAGTCATATGCCAAATGCAGAAATTCAAAGCCTTCATAGGGCAACGCCGGAACCTCCAAAAGAAATATTGGAGGAGATAGATAATATTTGGAATAGTACTGATAGCCAAATTGAAAATGATGGAACTTCAACCAATAAGCTAACCAAAGCTGAAATGAAAGATAATTTAATAGAGTTACGTCAGTCCATTAAGACAAACATGAAGGCTAAATACGCTGATTTTCAAAATTGGCATAATATATTAATGAGACCTATAACTGAGGATCTAATTAATAATAATTACACCACTCAAGAAGAGTTTAAAAGCAGCTCAATTTTTAGTTATTACTACAACTCAGAGCAAATGACTGGCAAGATTTTAGAGCAACCTGGCGCTGCCAAGCAACAAGAAGATGCTAAAAAATTCATGGATGAGCAGTTAAAAGAATTTTGGCCAAAAATAAGTCAGTTACTTGCTTCTAAAGCTTATTAATCTATGGATAGAATTTTTTTTAATTATCAGGTAAATGAAAAAATGCCTGAATATTTAGAGCCATTGGTAGGGTATTTGCATGCCAGCATACCTGAAGATTGGGAAATCTATGTGCAGCCTTATCTGAACGGACTTCGGCCAGATCTATTGCTGCTTCATGAAAATAGAGGTATACATATTATTGAGTGTAAACCTAGAATTGATATATCTATTAGAAGGCTGAAAGATATCTCTGAGAATATAAAGGATATTTATTGCCCTAGAATGAGCTTGAATCAACAAAAGGGCCAAAGAGGGGGCGCAAACATTTTTACCAGTTTTGCGGATCTAAGCTCAAGCTATGACGAGATTGAAGAAACCCTTCGTGCATTCAACAAACTACCCTCGTATTATTCAACCATTTCAAAAGAAAATCTTAATTCAGGTTTTGAATCATCTTTAAGGCTGTTAAATGAAGATCATAATTTTAATTTTGATCCTCTTTATGCCGAGGATCTTAGAGCTTGGTTGAGACCCTCAGAATTCAAAATAGATAATGTTGCGCCCCTTCCAAACTTAGATCACAAACAGCTAGAACTCGTGGAAAAAACTACACCTAAATTTCAACGTTTTACAGGCTCGGCTGGATCAGGCAAGACATTTGTGTTGGCAGCCAAGGCAGCTCATTTAATTTCTGAAAATAAGAAAGTTCTATTTCTAACCTATAACAAAACATTAATTAATTATATTTATGTTCTTGTGCAAAGAAATCTATTTGCAAAAGGAATGGATTATCTTGAAAAAATTGATTTTCTTACAATTAAAAACTTTCATTTATTCACTAAGGAATATTTAACGGATAGGGGTTGGAGAGACGCATACGATAGTTTGTGGAGAGGGAATTACACTCATGCTGATAGAGAGACTGTCTTAAATGAAAAGCTTGCTAATTTATTGCTTGAATACATAAACAGAGAAACTCTATCAAATGAAGATACATTTGATGCATTATTCATTGATGAAGGTCAAGATTTTCATCCATCTTGGTGGGAATCAACTAAACATTTATTAAGAGACAATGGCCAAGCATGCTTTGTTTATGACTTTACTCAAGATCTCTATAGGATGAAAGCATTATGGCCTGGAGAAAAGTTCACGGGAACAGGTTTTGTTGGTAGGCCAAGTAAATTAGATATTTCATATAGACTCCCTAATCAGTATCTACCAAAAATTAGAAAATTCCTTGATTCTTTTAAAGGCGAGATTGACACTTCTAATTTTGAGATCAATCTTCCTGAGATCAACCCCCAAGCAAACTTGCTTGAAGAATGTAATACCACTTGGCTTCAAGTGGGTGAAGATGTTAACGAACAGCATTGTGTTGATTCAATTGCGCAATATGCTGCTCTTGATGTGGAAGATTTTGCCTACGGGAGTATATTATTTTTGGCAGAGACAAAAGAATCTGGTTTAGAAGTCTGTAAAAGCCTAAATGAGAGGAAGATTAATGTTACTCATACCTTTGGGCCTGGGAATGCCGACAGTAAACAAAAATTTTTATTTAGTCTAGTGAATGATCCTGTAAAAGCCACAACCATACACAGTGGTAAGGGCTTAGAGTCTTCATTGTTAATAGTCCAAATTCAAACTGGAGCAAAAATTGCTCATGTCTATACAGCCCTAACAAGATTGAGGATGGGGGCAAATAATCAATGCTCAATTATTGTCATTTGCTCAGACCCGAAATATGCTGAATACGGCACAAGCTGGTAATAAATATTTGAGCTTGATAATAGATTTTGTAGGTTGGAATATAATGATCCTTATAGCTGGGACGATTATTTTTGCCCTAACTTTTCCATTCTATGAAATGATTGAAGAGCTAAACATTAAGATTCCTGAGTGGTTTAAAATTTTACTTCTAATATATCTTTTGGGGTCATTTGGACTATTGCTTCTTTTTCAATTTGCACCTGCATGGCAATAAAATCTATCTTGATACGTACAGAACTACATTTTGTTACAAAATATATTAAGTTTATTTGTAATTTTACTCTTCCATTGCTGTCTAAAAATTAGGTAGTATTAATTAAGTACATGGATGCAACCAATTCAATCAATATATTCACCCCAGCGCAGACTCGTGTTGTTGAGGTTGAGACTCCACCTAAGTTAAATCCACCATCACTTAAAGAAGCTTTATACATTGTTAG
>MDTB01176572.1_pt1 | contig 14855 bp, 12 predicted proteins | sample 811161 | NCBI WGS metagenome assembly MDTB01 (sample SAMN05326650, study PRJNA326480) | marine metagenome | isolation source: seawater | place: Mediterranean Sea | collected 2009
CAAAAAAAATGAAAAAATACCTATTTTTATTAATACCTATAACTATAATTTTTGCGTGCAAAAAAGAAATAACAACACACAATAACAACGCAATACTACACTTTTCAAATGACACAATAACATTCGACACAATATTTACCTCTATTGGTTCAATAACTAAAACTCTTACCGTATATAATAATAATGAATTTAATGTGACAAGTAATATTGCTATTAAAGGAAACTCTACTGCCTACTTCAGAATGAATATTAATGGCTCACCAGGAAATAACCAAAATAATATTGAAATTCCTGCAATGGACAGTATTTTTATATTTATAGAAGTTACCATAAACCCCTCTAATATTGCTACCCCATACATTTTAGCGGACTCTCTAATATTTACAACGAATACAACCACACAAAACGTTAAACTAGTAGCCTGGGGGCAAAATGCATATTTTCATACAGCAGACACTTATGGCAACATAATTGATGGAGAGGACACTAATAGATTTCACTATCATCGACTAGATTGCTCTACCCCTTGGACAAATGACAAACCCCATGTGATTTATGGATATGCTATCATAGACCCAGGAGAAACATTAGAAATAAATGAAGGATGCAACATCTATTTACATAAAAATTCAGGAATCATAGTAGGCAATCCATTTAGTGAATATGCTGGAGGTAGCATTAAAATCAATGGATCTTTAGGCAATGAAGTAACTATAGAAGGAGATAGATTAGATTCTTGGTATCAAAATATGCCGGGTCAATGGGACAGAATCTGGCTAACTCCGGGAAGTATAAATAATGAGATAAATTACGCAATTATAAGAAATGGCAATATTGGTATACACATAGACACCGTATTTAATAACAACCCTACTGTGACAATTAATAATACGATTATAGAAAACATGTCTGGTATAGGAATTTTAGGACAAGGAGCTCATATTGAAGCAAATAATACAATAATAAGTAAATGTGGACAATACTCTTTAGTGTGCAATATTGGAGGAAATTACAACTTCACACATTGTACATTTGCTAATTATTGGAACTATAGCAACAGAAGCACACCTTCTGTACTTCTAAATAATTATTACGAAGCTGAAAATGGAAACATCTATATTAGAGATCTAGAAAAAGCAAATTTTACAAACTGCATTATAGATGGGTCTTTATCTACAGAAATAAGCTTTCAGCAACAAGAATTAGGAGAGTTTAATTATAATTTCAGCCATTGTCTTATAAAAATTGACACTTCTAAAATAGAAAATGCGTATTATAACGAAGTAATTATTAACCAATCCCCAGAATTTATAAATAATGAAAACCTGCATTTAACAGAAAATTCTCCCGCTATCAACACAGGCAGTATATCAACTCAAAATAGCTATGACATTGAAGGAAACAATAGAGATCATCCAGATATGGGCGCATATGAGTATATTGAATAATTACAATGCTTTTAAAAAGCCTATTGTATCTACACCATCTGCATAATCCCAAAGATTAGGATTCTGGGTTGCACCAAATGGAACAGAATCTTTTGAAACTATACATTGTAATTGATCTTTATTATCCTTAAGATACCGCTCCACAGCAGATATATTATTATAATATTCATAAAACAAAACTGAAATAGGAGAAAACAACGACTTATCTTCTTTTAATATTAAAAAAGCATTCTCAAAAAGAATATTTCTACCTATTAAAAAAACAGTTTTATTATAATGATAATTATTAATATACTTCTGATGATTAATTAAATCTTTAAAATGATAAAAAGCTTCAAACAATATATTTAAATCATATCCTTCAGGCAAAAAAACTTTAGACACATTCCTACATCCTAGACCAAAATATCTAAAAACATCATAAGAAAGCCCTTTCAGCTGCAAATCAGATTCTGTTCCATCTAATACAGCAACTGACCTTCTGTTTCTACGAATAATAGTGTTTGTATTCTTAAAATAATACTCAAAATATCTTGCAGAATTATCACTACCTGTAGCAATTACACCATCAAATTTTTTATCTTTTACATCATCTATAAATTCAATATATTTTCTAAATTCTGGGTTGATATCAAATAATTTATTAATTAACAACGGAAGTAATATATTATCATTAGATGACATTTTAACTATTACCTTATGGCCAAAAACAACAACAGATAAAAAGTCATGAAAACCAACTAAAGGAATGTTTCCAGCCATTATTACCAAGATATTTTTTGTGAAATTAACTTTGCTTAACTTGTATGGATTCAACCAGGCATTAAGCACATCAATATTCAACTGTTGTGACCAACTATTTATTGACAGTTTAATATTATCCTGAGTAAACCATGGATTAGCTAATTCTGCATCATGTAATTGATCGATTTGCTCAATATAAAAATCATGGCTTAAATAATCTCCTAAATACGCAAAAGCTTGTATTCTAGATTCTAAATTCATACAAATTATCTTAATCTAATAAAATATAATCCAATAAACGTTAACATACCATTTAGTATTAAAAGTTCGAAGCCAAAAGGAATATATAATTTTAAAATATAGCATATTACTGGAGAAAGAATTGCAATAAATGGAACAAAATTATCTTTAACATTATATTTGGTAAAAAGTCCAAAAGAAAACATTCCAAGTAAAGGACCATAAGTATAACCCGCAACTGTAAACAAAGATTTTATAACACTTTGATCATTAATAGCATTAAATAACAAAATTACAACTAATAAAATCAAGGAAAATAATAAATGTACATATTTTCTAGTCGTAATTTGCTGTTTAGGATCTTGTTTTTCAAATTCAATAATATCAACACAAAATGCAGTTGTAAGAGAAGTTAATGCTGAATCAGCGCTAGAATAAGCAGCAGCAATTATCCCAACTATAAATAAAATACCCACATAAAAAGGGAGACCAGAATTTAATGCAATATTTGGAAATAACATGTCCGCATTTTCAGGAATAACAAGATTAAATAAATCTGAATATATATATAATAATGCACCAAGAGACAAGAATATTAAATCGACAAAAATTAGTATTGAACTAAAAACCGTCATATTCTTTTGAGCATCTTTTAAATTTTTACAACTAAGATTCTTTTGCATCTGATCCTGATCTAAACCAGTCATAACTATAGCCATAAACATGCCAGAAAAAAATTGTTTGAAAAAATATTTTTTATCTGTCCAGTCATCAAAAAAGAAAGTCTTAGAATAATCAGACTCACTAATTAATAAAAAAACTGATGAAAAGTTTAAATCCATTCTTTGCATTAAGGTATATGCAATAATAATAACAGTAGAAAGCATGAATGTTGTTTGAAGTGTATCTGTCCAGATAATTGTTTTCATACCACTCCTGTAGGTATAAAGCCAAATTAAAGCTATAGTAATTACAACAGTTACATAAAATGGAATATTCCATGAATCAAAAACTGCGAATTGCAGTACTGTAGCGATTAAAAAAAGTCTAAATGAAGCACCTATTGTTCTAGAAAGAAGAAAAAATGATGAACCTGTCTTGTAACTATTATTTCCAAATCTATCTCTTAAATAAGTATATATCGAGGTTAATTCAAGCTTATAATAAAGAGGGAGTAGTATCCTTGAAATAATAAAATAGCCAAAGAAAAAACCAAAAACCATTTGCATATATGAAAACTGACTTAAAGCAACCCAACCTGGTACAGAAATAAACGTAATACCTGATAAAGTAGTACCTATCATTCCATAGGCTATAATGTACCATGGAGATTCTCTATTTCCTAAAAAGAATGTATCATTACTATCATTTTTGCCAGTTATATAAGAAATAAAGAATAGAACTACAAAGTAAGATGCAATAACGCTAATTAAAATAATTGGTGACATGTTTTTTTTTTGTGCAAAAGTAAAAGTATTATACATAAATTTTAAATTTGCAAAATGAATTTTCCATCTAAATTTGTTGAAAATGCAGTAGAACAACTTTCTAAACTACCAGGCATTGGTCGCAAATCAGCATTAAGACTAGTATTACACATGTTAAAACAAAAAAAATCATCTGTAGAAGATTTTGGAAATGCATTTATTGAGCTAATTAATAACATTAATTATTGTTCAGTATGCTATAGTATATGTAGCTCTAAAATTTGTGAAGTATGCACTAATCCTAAAAGAGATAAAACTACGATTTGCGTAGTAGAAGATATTCGTGTTATGATAGCAATTGAAAATACTATGCAATATAATGGTGTCTATCACATATTAGGAGGATTAATATCACCAATAGACGGTATTAGTCCTAGCGATATTAGAATTAAAGAACTAATTGACAGAATACAAGACAATGATATAACAGAAATAATTTTTGCAGTTAGTACTACAATGGAGGGTGATACAACTAATTATTACCTTTTTAAAATACTTAGTAAATATGATATCAAAATATCATCAATAGCCAAAGGAATTGCTATAGGAGATGAACTAGAATATACAGATGAAATAACTTTAGCAACAGCAATATCTAGCCGAATGCCTTATAATGAATAAGTTAGGTAAATAATAAAAACTAAACATCAAAAGGAAAGTAAATTACTTTCTTTTTTTAATTTTGCATAAAAATTAAAACTATGGCAAAAATTGAGCTAATAATGCCCAAAATGGGAGAAAGTGTTTCAGAAGCAACAATAATATCTTGGAATAAAGAGATTGGTGACAATGTTGAACTAGACGAAACAATTATAGAAATTGCTACTGATAAAGTAGATTCTGAAGTCCCATCAACACATGAAGGAAAACTAATTGAAAAACTTTTTACCATAGATGATGTTGTTCAAGTTGGCAAGCCATTTGCTATATTAGAAACTGAAGGTGAAGAAGAAGTAGAAGAAAACAATAATTCTATAGATTCAAAAACATCCAATATTTCAGAAAAAACAACTAAAGAAAGTGTTATAGAACAAACTAAGCCAGTAGAGGTCAGTATAACTAAAACAAAAGAAAAAATCAAAAATATTGGAGATAAATTCTACTCCCCTCTTGTAAAAAGCATGGCTTCAAAAGAAAACATTAATATTAGTGTACTTGATAATATTAATGGTACAGGAAAAAATGGAAGGGTAACAAAAGCTGACATGATTTCATATATAGAAAATAGAAAAAAATCTGTAGAATCAATTTCTCAAGAAAATACAAAAGAAACAACAGAAGATATTGCTAATCAAAAAATTGCCAATACGCCTCAACCGAGCTCACAAAATTTTGCAAATACTGGAGAATATGAAATTGTTGAAATGGACAGAATGAGAAAGATAATTTCATCTCACATGACTATGTCGAAACAAACTTCAGCGCATATAACTTCATTTGTAGAAGCAGATATGACAAATATTGTTAAATGGAGAAATTCTATTAAAGAAGATTTTAAAAATAGAGAAAAACAAAATATCACATTTACTCCTATTATAATTGAAGCAATGGCAAAAGCTGTCAAAGATTTTCCAATGATTAATGTATCCGTTAGCGGAACAAATATTCACATCCACAAAAATGTAAATATAGGTATGGCAACTGCACTACCAGATGGCAATCTAATCGTACCTGTAATTAAAGAATCTCAAAACAAAAATTTAATTGGAATAACTAAAGCAGTAAATGACTTAGCAATTAGAGCTAGAAAAGGAAAATTAAACCCAGACGATATACAAGGAGGCACAATCACAATGACAAATGTTGGTACTTTTGGAAATCTTATGGGAACTCCTATTATAAATCAACCGCAAGTAGCAATCATGGCATGCGGAATTATAAAAAAGAAACCTACTGTTTTAGAAACAGAATATGGTGATGTAATTGCTATTCGTCATATGATGTTCTTATCATTATCTTATGACCATAGAGTAGTTGATGGAGCACTTGGTGGTCAATTTGTAAGAAAAGTAGCAGATTACTTAGAACAATTTGATACAAACACTATAATATAAGATATTTATTTTTAGAAAATTTTACTTTCACATAATGAAACTAAAAATAGATAAACCTATTATATTCTTTGATTTAGAAACTACTGGTATACAAATTGCAAGTGATAGAATTGTAGAAATATCATTACTAAAAATATTTCCTAATGGAAATAAAGAAAGTAAAACTTGGCTAGTTAATCCAACCATACCTATTCCTAAAGAAACTACCAAAATACATGGTATTTCAGATGAAAAAATAGCAAATGAACCTACTTTCAAGCAATTAGCACCAGAAATTGAAAAAATTATGCACAACTGTGACTTAGCTGGATATAACTCTAATAAATTTGACATACCACTAATTGCTGAAGAATTTCTAAGAGCAGGTTTTAATTTTAAAATGAATAACCGAAAATCTGTAGATGTACAAAATATTTTTCATAAACTGGAAAGCAGAACTTTATCAGCAGCCTACCAATTCTATTGTGGTAAAGAGCTACAAAACGCTCACTCTGCAAAAGCAGATACAATAGCAACTTATGAAATATTAGTAGCTCAATTAAATAAGTATAAGGAATTAGAAAACAATATCGATTTTCTAGCAGAATTTTCTGAAAAAGGAGGTAAATCAGCTGATATGGCAGGACTTATTAAATTTAATGAGCAAGGAGAAAAAGTTATAAACTTTGGAAAATATCGAAATATAACGCTAAAACAAATATGGAAAGATAATCCTGGTTATTTCTCATGGATAAATCAAGCTGATTTTCCTTTATACACTAAGAATATTATGAATGACTTTGCTGTGAAGATGAAGCTAGAACAAAAATTTAACTCATAAAATGAAAATAATTTGTATTGGAAGAAATTACATTAAACATGTTGAAGAATTAAATAACAGCATTACTAAAGAACCATTATTTTTTCTAAAACCTGATACAGCTATTCAGCCTAAAGGACATCCATTCTTTATACCCCATTTCTCTGAAAATATTCACTATGAAGTTGAACTAGTTATAAAAATCAATAAAATTGGAAAACATATAGAAGAAAAATTTGCTCATAAATATTACTCGCAAATTGGTCTAGGTATTGATTTCACCGCAAGAGATATACAAGAAGAATGCAAGAAAAAAGGCTTACCCTGGGAAAAATCAAAAGGATTTGATGGATCTGCACAAATTAGTAAAGTATTTCTTAATAAATCTGATTTAAAAACTAATAATATTGACTTCCATCTAGAAAAAAATGGAAACATAGTACAGTCAGGAAATAGCTCTAACATGATATTCAGTTTTGAAAAAATAATATCTTACATTTCAAAATTTTATTCTTTAAAAATAGGAGATCTTATCTATACTGGAACTCCGGCAGGAGTTGGAAAAATAGAAAAAAACGACATATTAGATGGATTTATTGGTAACAAGAAAATGCTTACAGTTACTATAAAGTAAAGCTAGCGAAAAAACCTCATTTTGTAGGAAACTTTCACCTTACCTCTGCTAATATTAACAAGTTTTCCTTTTATCATTCTTTTTCTTAAAGGTGATATCTTATCAACAAATAAAACACCATTTATATGATCATACTCGTGCTGAATAACACGTGCATTAAGGCCATCAAAAACATCAGTATGTTTTTCAAAATTTTCATCAAAATATTCAATAGTAACTAAAGCCTTTCTAATAACATCCTCTCTTATATCAGGAATAGATAAACACCCTTCATTAAAATCCCAATCATCTCCCTTTTCTTCAATTATTCTAGGATTAATAAACACCTTTTTAATTGCATCATTGTTTGAGTTCTCTTGATCTTCAAAAAAAGGAGCAGTATCAATCAAAAACAATCTAATTGCTTTGTTAATTTGAGGAGCAGCTAGTCCGACACCGCTAGCCTCATACATAGTCTCCCACATATTAGACAATAAAGAATCTAGTTCAGGATATTTGTTTGAAATATTTTCACATTTACTTCTTAGTATTGGTGATCCAAAAGCTACAATTGGCAATATCATTATAGAATAGAATCAATAATATTTTCAATACTAATTCCTTCAGCTTCAGCCTTATAATTCTTAACAAGCCTATGCATCAATATAGGTTTAGCAACGGATTTAACATCTTCAATATCAGGAGAATACTTACCATTTATAGCGGCATGACATTTTGCAGCCATAATCATATATTGTGATGCTCTTGGTCCTGCACCCCATTCAATATACTCTTTTACAATATCTGCAGCTTTATCAGATTTAGGTCTAGTCTTAGCAACTAAACCTACTGCATATTGTAGAAGGTTATTAGTTATAGGCAATTTAGTAATTGCGTTCTGAAACTTTAAAATATCATCAGCTGAAATAATAGCTCTTAAATTAATATCCTGCTTAACTGTTGTTTGATGTACAATCTTTAATTCTTCCTCATATGAAGGATAATCTAAAACTACGTTAAACATAAATCTATCAAGTTGTGCTTCAGGTAAAGGATAAGTACCTTCCTGTTCAATAGGATTCTGAGTAGCTAAAACAAAGAACGGTTTATCTAAATCATATTTTTTTCCTGAATTTGTAACAGAACGTTCTTGCATGGACTCTAATAAAGCTGATTGAGTCTTAGGAGGTGTTCTATTAATCTCATCTGCTAATATAATATTTGAAAACAAAGGTCCTTTAATAAACTTAAACTCTCTTTTTTCATCTAATATCTCTGAACCAACTATATCTGAAGGCATTAAATCTGGGGTAAACTGAATACGATTAAAATTTAATCCTAAACAATTTGCAATAGTTTTAACTAATAGTGTCTTAGCTAATCCGGGAACACCTACTAATAAGCAGTGCCCATTAGAAAATATAGAAATTAAAACCTGCTGAACAACATCAGACTGTCCAACAATAACTTTCTCTATTTCTTTCCTGAATTCATTATACTTTTCAACAAATTCATCTATAATTTTTACTTCATTAACCATAATATTACTTTATCCATTTATTTTTAAACAAGCAATTTAAAATTCCATCATTAATTTTAATATAAGTTTTATCTATTGTGTTTTGAATCCATATCATTAAATTATCTTGCTGCTTTACCTGTTCAGCAAACCCCTTAATCATTGAAAAATCATCCACTAAATTTGCTTTATGTGAATCAACTCTTTTATGCAATTTCAAAATTCGATAAGCTTGCAAATCATTAGGCAAATCTAAAATTACAGGTTCAGAAATACTATCAGTATCCAATTTTTCAACTATATATTTTAATTTCGGATTCATTTCTTCTATAATATGCATTGAAGACATTGTATTAACATTTAGCAGCATACCTCCATTTTTTTTATTATCATCATCACTATATTTTTGAATCGCATTATCAAAAGTAATAATTCCACTCTTAATATCTTTTTCAATATTCTCAATCTTAATTTTTGCATTATACAATGCTGTAGAACTAACCCGATTTCTCAATAAAATATGACGCACATTAATAAGATCACCTCTTCTTTCTATCATTTGAATAATATGGAAACCAAATTGTGACTCTACAACTTCTGATATCTCACCTTCCTTTAACCTAAAAGCAGCCCTCTCAAACTCAGGAACTAACTCCCCTCTATTTACAAACCCAAGATCTCCACCTTTTGATGAAGAGCCTTCATCGTCAGAATATAAAGCAGCTAACATCTTAAAATCCTCCCCATTATATACACGTGTTCTAAAACCATTTAATTTATCTATCAACCTATTTTTTTCTTGCTCTGAAATAACAGGTCTGACTAATATTTGTAACAATTCTACTTTAGCAGGAACCAAAGGTATATCATCTTTATAATCAGCAAAAAAATCTCTAACTTCAACAGGATTTATTTTTATATCAGATGAAATAGAACTTTGAACTTTCTGTGCTAAAAACTGCTCCTTAATTATTCTAGCCAGTTCTATTTCAATATCAGCCTTAGATTTTCCAAAATATTCTTCTACTTTTTCAAGAGATCCTAATTGGCTTTCAAAATAATTTAGCCTCTTATTAATCTCAGAGTAAATGTCTTCATCATTTACCACAACACTATCTATTTTAGCCTGATTAACAAGTAATTTCTGAAATAATATATCCTCTATTATCTCACACCTAACTTTTGATGATTTAATATTCCCTTGAGCAAGATACTGAATGTATTGAGATTCAATATCAGAAGATAGAACTATCTCATCACCAATGATTGCCTCGACCTTATCAATTGACTGTGCATTAATACACAATACAAAAAAGCTAAAAAGAATAATCTTAAAAATCTTTAACATATCAATAAATTTTAATTTTTTTATTTAATAAAGCATTGTGATATAACTCGTCTTCTATCTGCCTTAAATATTGCACCTTCTTTTTATTAAGTAAAACATCTTTAATCTTGTCTTTCTCAATTTCTAACGGACTTCTACTTCCTTTTATTTGATAATCTTTAACAAAAAGATAATATCTAAATACTTCATCCTCAAAAAAAACTGAATCAGTATTTTTTAAAAAATATTCTGCATCAATAAAATTTGGCAACTTATTATTAAAAAATGAAAAGAATTGCCAACTACTATCATCAATATAATACTCTTTAGCAAATTGCTTGCAATACTCATCTAGCCTGTCTACTAAATTTTGATCTAATGACTTATACCATTTATCTAACAAACTTATATTAGGAGCTGTCTTATCAATCACAATAAATCTTCCTTTAAAAATATTATCAAGTAAAATAAACTCATCTTTATAAATATCATAATAATCTTTTATCTCAAGGTAACTAACTGCAGTATCAAAATTCTGACCTAACAACTGTTTTTGATAAGCGTGAATTAATAACGAAGCACGATATTCCTCAATCTGTTCTTTATATTCAATAAGATCAGTATTTAAGTTCATTTCTGCATATGAAATCATCAATTCTTTCCTAATCCAATCATTAATAAATTCTTTAATAAAATATGTAGAATCTTCAATCTGATCTGGCATTTTTTCTAAAACATCAGAAAGAAATAAATCCTTATTATCCACACTAGCTAAAATAATTGATTTTTTATTAGATATACAAGACGTATATAATAAAAAAAATACCAAAATTATAAAACACCTATGTATCAAAATTATTTAATTAATGAATATAATACTTGCTTATTAAGCTTTATAGAATATTTTGATCTAAGATTTGAAATCCATTCTTTTTCTAAGGCATTCTGATAATCAGAAATAACTTTACCTCTAGCTTCGTTTAACTCTTTAAAACTTGGAGGAATTACTTGATGAATATTTATTAAAATATATGTACCATCAGTTAATAAAACATCTCTTGCTATGCCATTTTTCCATTTAATCATATCAATGTATTCATTATCTCCTTTAATAAATTTATTCTCAGTAATTTGTAAACTTAAAGGATTATCAATATTTATTTCTTTTAATATTTCCGTATTAGTAATATTACCTCTCTTTTGCTTATAAATCAATTTTTTTACTCTCTTGGCAGTTGCCAAATCAATACACTTATAAATAGTAGCATTTACCCTCTCAGGCCATGAGTAAGATTGCCTATTGTTAGAAAAAAACAACTCTAAACCAATAGAATCTTCAACAGCTTTACCCCATACCTTCTTATTTGTCAAATCAAATAATAATATTCCCTCTCTATACTCCTTAAGTAAAGCCTTATAATCCGGATATTTCTCCTCTAACTTACTATCTTCATAAAACAATAATTTTTTATTAACAAAATCTACATACATCTCATCAATATTACTACCTATAGACTGATTTTCTAATACATATAAAGCAAAATCATGAACCGAAATAGATATGTTATTTATGTAAAGAAGTATCTCTTTATTTTTGGAAGAAACAGAAAATTTTCCATCTTTAATATCTAAAGCAGCTCTTTTTCTAAAAGAAGAGTATATGTTAGGCCTATTAACTACTTTATAATCAGTACGTAATTTATCGTATAGCGCATGCTCACTAAGTTCGCTTCTACTATCTTTAGCAATCATTGTTTTTAAATCACCTTCAATTTCATCAAATTCAGGAATAGATTTACGCTCAATCAACTGTATGATATGCCATCCGTAATCAGTTAAAAAAGGATCTGATATATCACCAATATTATTAAGAGAAAATGCAACACTTTCAAATTCCGGAACCATTTTTCCAACACCAAACATTGGTAATACACCTCCTTTTACAGCTGTAGATCGATCTTCAGAAAATCTCTCAGCAACGTCTGAAAAATCTTCTCCACTTTTTAATAATTGATTTACTTCAAGTATTTTATCATAAGCTAATTTAACCTTATCTTTATCTGCTCCTTTACCGGTTTTAAACATGATATGTGAAACCTTTACCTGACCTACAGCATCTCTTATATCATTTACTTTAATTAAATGATACCCATACTTTGTCTCAACTGGCATAGAAATTTGCCCAATTTTAGTCTCATATGCAACAGTTTCAAAACCATATACCATCATAAAAACAGTAAAATATCCTAAATCGCCACTATTAGACACAGCTGAATTATCATTTGAATAATTTCTAGCAGCTTCAGCAAAAGACATCTTACCATCAATAATACTTTTTCTTATATCTAATGCTTTAGCATATGATTCTTTCTTATCCTTATCAGATGCTTGCTGATCAAAAGAAATTAAGATATGACTTGCATTTACATCTTTTTTCATTCTTTTATAAGCCTCGCTAAGCATCTGAGTGTCAAAATCATTATTTTTTAAATAAGGTTTCGCCAACTGTTTTCTATATCCCTCTAACTCGGAAACAAAAGAAGCTGCTGTATCCATTCCTAACTCTTTAGCCTCATAAACCTTTAGTTTAAAATTTATAAATAGATTAATATATTCATCTAAATAATTTTTTGTAATCTCTGTATCATGATTGTTTTTATAAAAAATATTCTCAAAATCCTCCAATGAAATATTTTCATTTTCAATACTTAAAATATTTTGAGCACTTAAATAAAAAACAAAAAATCCTAAAATAAAACTTAATGTTAATCTCTTTTCCATCTATTTAATTTTTAATTTATTTTCGACTATAATTTGGTGCTTCCCTTGTAATTGTAACATCATGGGGATGACTCTCAACTACACCAGCAGAAGTAATTTTTATTAATTTTGCTTTTATTAAATCATTAATAGATGAGGAACCCGTATAGCCCATACCTGCTCTTAATCCGCCTATCATTTGGTGAATAACTTCAGAAAGATTACCTTTATAAGCTACCCTACCAACAATACCTTCAGGAACTAATTTCTTAACATCTACCTCCTCACTTTGAAAATACCTATCTTTTGAACCTTTTTCCATAGCATCAAGCGAACCCATCCCCCTATATGATTTAAATTTTCTTCCCTCAAATATAATAGTTTCACCTGGCGCCTCTTCTACACCTGCAATAATTGACCCTAGCATTACAGTATTTGCACCACCTACTAACGCTTTCACAATATCACCAGAGTACCTTATACCTCCATCAGCAATTAATGGAATATTATTTTCATGAGTTACTTTTGCAACATCCATTACTGCCGTAAGTTGTGGCACACCAATACCAGATATAACTCTCGTTGTACATATAGAACCAGGGCCAATACCAACCTTAACAGCATCAGCTCCAGCTTTGATTAACTCTTGTGCTGCTTTTCCAGTAGCAATATTTCCAACTACAACATCTAAGTCTTTAAAAGAATGTTTTACTTTATTCAAAACATTTAAAACACCTTTAGTATGTCCATGTGCAGTGTCAATAATAATAGCATCTACTGATGATGCTACCAATGCTTCAACCCTTTGCAGAACATCATCAGTCACTCCAACAGCAGCAGCAACACGTAATCTACCATATTGATCCTTACAAGAGTTTGGACGTAATCTATTCTTTATTATATCTTTAAATGTAATAAGCCCAACTAATTTGTTATTTGAATCAACAATAGGTAATTTTTCTATTTTATTATCTTTTAATATTTTTTCAGCATGATCTAAATCACCTAAACTAGCTGTAATTAAACCTTCAGTAGTCATTATTGATGATATCGAGAGATTCATATCCTTCTCAAACCTTAAATCTCTATTTGTGACAATTCCTAATAGTTTTGAATGCTCATCAACGATAGGTATACCGCCAATTTTATTTTCTTGCATCACAGAAAATGCATCTCCAACTTTAGAAGTAAGAGAAAGAGTAATTGGATCTAAAATCATACCACTCTCAGAACGCTTTACTTTCTTTACTTCTAATGCTTGTTGTTCAATACTCATATTTTTATGTAAAACACCAATACCTCCCTCTTGAGCAATTGCAATAGCCATTTTTGATTCGGTCACAGTATCCATTGCAGCAGATATTATAGGAATATTTACAGTAATATTTCTGGTAAATTTTGAAGAAACATTTACCATATGTGGTAAAACATCTGAATAAGCAGGTTCAACTAAAACATCATCATAAGTAAAGCCTTGTTTTAATGTTTTATTATTCATAAATAGAAATTTAAAAATTATACAAAATTAACATTTTAAACTAAAATAGTCCCTAAAAAGGGACTATTTACATTTATACTAAATCTATTACCTTACTAAACTAATAACATCTATTTTTTCTGTCAAACCACCTACTCCATTTAGAAACTGAATATGATACACATAGTTACCATCTTGAACTTGAAATCCTTTATAGCTTCCATCCCATCCTTTCTGAGGATTATCTGTATCAAATATCTTTTCTCCCTCTCTGTTGAAAATAGTAAAAGAATAACCTTCATCAGAAACAAAATATGTTATTGGTCTAAACACCTCATTGTGTTCATCTCCATTTGGTGTAAAAGTATTAGGAACAAAAACTACTGG
>MDTB01238191.1_pt1 | contig 14855 bp, 14 predicted proteins | sample 811161 | NCBI WGS metagenome assembly MDTB01 (sample SAMN05326650, study PRJNA326480) | marine metagenome | isolation source: seawater | place: Mediterranean Sea | collected 2009
AAACCTAAATCATTATTATTTGCTCTTTTTATAACTTCATCTAAACTTTTAAACGATAGAATAGGAATTAATGGTCCAAAAGGTTCTTGGTGCATAATAGTAAAATTATCTTTGATGTTATCAAATATTGTAGGTTCATAAAAATAACCTTTGTTGAATTTAGACGGCTTTCTACCTCCACAAAGAACCTTTGCACCTTCTTTTTTTGTAGTTTCAACCAAAGCCTCCACCTCTTCTAATCTTTTTTTTGTGGTTAAGGGTCCCAAAATAGTACCTTTATCCATACCATTTCCAATTTTAAGTTTTTTTGTTTTTTCTACCATAAGTTTTGTAAAATCATTTTTTTTACTTTCGTGAATATAGAACCTGCTTGGTGAAATACATACTTGACCATTATTTCTAAATTTAGCAAAAATGGCCATGTCTGTTACTTTTTCCAAATCTACATCATCAAAAACTATAAAAGGAGAATGACCGCTTAATTCCATTGTAACTCTTTGAACTTTGTCTGCAGCCTTTTTTAATATAATTTTTCCAACACGCGTTGAACCAGTTATTGAAACTTTTTTAATAATGTCAGATGAAAGCAATTGATCAGAAATATATGCAGGATCACCAGATAAAAGATTAACTACACCTGGCGGAACACCTGCTTCTCTGCAAATATCAACTAGTTCCATGACAGCGCCTGGGGTAATAACATCTGGCTTAACAATTACAGAACATCCTGCAGATAAAGCTGTGGAGATTTTTCTTGATGCAAGTGTTATTGGAAAATTCCAAGGAACTAGAGCAGCTACCACTCCTACTGGTTGATAGTAAACATGTATTCTAGTATTAGGAAGTCTACCTTGTAATGTTTCACCATAAATTCTTTTGGACTCCTCAGAACTCCATTCAAAAATATCTGCAGATCCTGATGATTCAGCAACACCCTCTGCCAAAGGCTTTCCAACTTCTAAAGCCAGCCATTTAGACAAAACATCAGTTTTTTTTCTCATTAAATCAGAAATTTTTCTTATTACTTTTGACCTTTCCCAAGGTGAAGTATTTTTCCAAATTTCAAAACCTTTTTGAGCAGATTTAAGAGCTAAATCTATATCATTTTTATTGGCTTTTGATGCTTTTCCAATTATTTCTTCAGTAGCAGGATTAATTACATCATAGGTTTCCCCGCCTGAAGATTTTTGCCATTTACCATTAATAAATTGACCAAATTTATCGTACATATCTATTCGCTCTTATAAGGTTTAACCTTATGATTTTGTTCTCCTAGTTTATCAACTCCAAGTTTTACTTCTTCGCCTCCTTTTAAAAAGACAGGTGGTTTCATATTTTCACCAACTCCCGGAGGTGTTCCAGTACAACAAATATCTCCTGGATGAAGACTCATACAATGACTCATGTAGGAAACCAAAGATTTAATACCAAATATCATCTCCTTAGTGTTTCCAGACTGCATTCTTTTGCCATTCACATCTAAATACATGTTTAAATTTTGAAAATCAGGGAGTTCATCCACGGTTAATATATATGGGCCAATAGGCCCAAATGTGTCAAAACCTTTGCCTTTATCCCAAGTAAGGCCTTTATTTTTTTGAAAATGTCTTTCGCTAATATCATTTACAAGAAAGAATCCTAGAACGTGATCTAAAGCACTATCTTCAGAAACATATAAAGTTTTCTTTCCTATGACAAAACCCAATTCTACTTCCCAGTCTGTATGATTTGAATTTTTTGGCACAATGATATCATCGTTGGGTCCTGTAACACAATTTGTAAATTTTGAAAAAATAATTGGTTCTTTTGGAATTGGTAAATTTTGTTCTTCTGCATGGTCTTTAAAGTTTAATCCAATGCCAATAAATTTAGACGGCTTAGAAACGCATGCCCCTATTCTTTCTTTGGGATTTAATATCGGTAATTTTGAAATATCTGTCTTTTTAATTTTTTTAATAGTATCAAAATTAAGTGTGTCTGGATTAAAATCATTAACAATTGTAGATAGGTCTCTGTAATTATTGTCTTTATCTATAATTGCTGGCTTCTCTTGATTTATTTTTCCTATTCTACAAAGTTTCATTTTTCCATTCTAATAAGTTGCCCTCCCACCACTTAAATCAAAAACACCAGCGGTGGAAAAAGAATTTTCCTCACTTACTAACCAAGAAACTAAAGAGGCTAATTCCTCAACTTTAGCAAATCTATTTCTTGGAATCTTAGATAACATATAATCAATATGTTCTTTTGTCATCTGGTCAAATATTCTTGTTTTGGCCGCTGCCGGAGTAACACAATTAACTGCTATATTTTTATCTGCCAATTCTTTTCCCAGTGACTTTGTAAGACCAATGACTCCAGCCTTAGCTGTGCTATAAGCAGAAGCATTTGGATTTCCCTCTTTACCGGCAATAGATGAAATATTTACTATTCTTCCATAATTATTTTTAATCATAAAAGGGACAACTGCTTTGCAACAATAAAATGTAGCATTTAAATCTAAATTCATTACTTTTTCCCATTCTTCAACGGGATATTCCCAAACTTTGGCATTCATTCCCGTAATACCAGCGTTATTTACAAAAATATCAATTTTTTTATGCTGAGATTCAATTTCTTCAAGTTTTTTTTCAATAATAGAAAAATTAGTTACATCTACATTTTGATAAAAACATTTTTTTGAATTTATTGCTTTTAAAGATTCATCTGTTGCCTTTTTGTCTATATCCCAAATAATAACACTTGCTCCAGATTCAATAAATTTTTTGCTTATTGCTAAACCAAAACCTTGTGCCCCTCCAGTGACTACAGCGACCTTATTGGATAAATCAATTTTATTCATTTTTTTTTCTCTTTAATAAAGGAAATAATAGTGCAATTAAAGCTAAAATAAAAAAAGTTAAAGCAATTGGTCTGCTCAAAAACATCAACCAATTTCCATCAAAAATAACTAAAGATTGTCTTAAAGTTCCTTCAACTAGCTCACCTAGTATTAAACCTATAATAACAGGTACTACAGAAAATCCATACCTTCTCATAAAAAAACCAAGAACGCCAAAAAACAACATTATCCAAACATCCGTTAAAGATTGGCTTAATGAATATGTTCCACAAACAGATACGGCGAATATCATTGGCCACAATAATCTATTTGGAACAAGAGTAATTCGAGCAAAGATTTTTGCACCAAAAAAACCGAGTATAAAAAACAAAATATTGGCTACTAACATTGCTCCAAATATTCCATAAAGAAAATCAGGTTGTTCTCTAAATAAAGAAGGGCCAGGCCTAACTCCATGAATAATTAAACCTGTTAATATTACTGCTGTAGTTGCGCTTCCTGGGATACCTAAAGCTAAAGTAGGTACCATTGCGCCTCCAGTTGCCGCATTGTTTGCAGCTTCTGCTCCTGCCACCCCTTCTATTGAACCTTTTCCAAATTTTTCTGGATTCTTAGACCATCTTTTTGCTTCAGAATAACCAATTAAAGAAGCAACTGTTCCACCTTCTGCTGGAAGAACGCCTATAAAAGAACCAATTCCTGAAGATCTCAAAATTGTCTTCCAGGTTAACTTATAATCATCAAAGGTAGGAAGCTTTACAGCTTTTAGCGCTACTCTATTAAATATTTGTTTTAATAAAGTTGATTGAATTAACATTTCACTCATTGCAAACAGTCCAACAACAACCGGAATAAAACCAATTCCTTCCGTTAATTCATTTATTCCAAATGTAAATCTGTCAATGGAAGTCATAAAATCTTTTCCTATTGTAGAAATTAAAATACCAAAAGCGCCTGCAATTAAATTTTTAATTGGACTGCCTTCTCCAATAGAAGCCAGCATTGTTAATCCAAAAATTGCAAGTGCAAAATATTCAGGCTGACCAAATTCATAAGCAAGCTTAGCTAAAAAAGGTGCAAAAAAAACAAGAACTATTACACTAAATATTCCTCCAAACGTGCTTGAAACAGTTGCCATACCAAGAGCTCTGCCAGCCTCTCCTTTTTGCGCCAAAGGATAACCATCTAAACAAGTTGCTGCAGCTGCTGGAGTTCCAGGAGTGTTAATTAAAATGGCAGTAATAGCTCCTCCATAAGTACCAGCACAGTAGATTGCTGTTAGAAGAACAATAGCTGACAAAGGATCTAGTGTCATAGTGAAAGGTAAAATTAATGCGCCTCCAGTAGTTGGTCCTAAACCAGGCAGAACACCTAGAATTAAACCAAAAACTGTTCCTAAAAAAAGAACAATAAATAATTTTGTGCTTAATAGAGGAGCAAACATTAAATAAAAATTTTCCATACTAATTATAATAAAGATTTGTTATTATTCCTCCTGGAAATCTTAATCCTAATATTGTTTCAAAAAAGATAAAAACAATGATGGGAAATAGTATGCTTACTAGTAACAGAAATAGTATTTTTCTTTCACCCCAAAAATAAGAAACTAAAAAAGACAAAGTTCCTATGGCTAAGAAAAAATCAATAAATTTAGCTATTAAAATAAATAAAATAAAAACAAAAAGTGTTAGAAAGAAAGGCTTCTCTAATTTTTTCTTTTTTGTCCAAGGTGATTTAAATGAAAAATAATAAACCAAACAAGTTAAAGAAATTATTAAAATCAACAGTGCCTTTGGAAAAGTAGCTGGTTGGATTCCTCTATTTAATATTGGGGGAACTTCATCAAATGTAAAAGTTATAAAAAATGCAAAAATGGAAAAAAATAAAATTACAAAACAAGCCTTAAATTCAGTACTAAAAAAAAGGGACGAATTTAACTTCGTCCCTTTATTTTTTCTATCGTGCTTCATCTTATTGATTCCGCACTTTATGATTACTTAATATATCCTAAAGCTTTTAGTTGAGCAGTCATTTCTTTAAGCATACTTTCCATTTGCTTACCCCACTCATCAGCTCCAACAACACTGCTTTGATCTAAACCAATTTCAGTTAAGAAATTTTTGTAATAGTTGTGGCTCATAGCTTTTAGCATTCCTGCTTCTAAAGTTTTAACTCTGTCAGCTGGCGCTCCTTTTTTAGTTACAAATCCTCGAACTGTAGATAGTGCAACATCAATTCCAAGTTCTTTTGCAGTTGGAACATTGCTAAGTTTTGCCATTCTGTTGTTTGCTAAAACTACTGAAACACAAAGTTTACCTTCATTAATTTCAGTTAATGCTTCTCCAAGATTAAGTACGCCAACATCAATGTCTCCTTTGATTAAATTAGTTTTAATTGGAGCAACACCTTTGTAAGCAACTATTTTAGGAGTTTTTAACCCACCTTTTTTAGTAAAAGCGATTGCACTTACGTCATCGATACCGCCTGTATGAGTAGTACCGTAAGACAGAGCTTTCTTTTTTTGCTTTGATACAAATTTTTTCGCATCTTTAATATCTTCTTTGCAATTAACTACAAATAGTTGAGGGTCGTCTGTTCCTCTTGCTAAAGGTTGCATATCGCTTAATTTAACTTTTGTTTTTCCTAAAGCCATAGAAACTGCATGACCAGTAGTCCAAGTTAAAGTGTGTTGACCATCTGCAGGTAAGCTCATCATGTAATCCATCGATGCAGCTCCACCGCCACCTTTTTTATTTACTAATTGCATGTCTTGTTTAAGAACTCTTCTTGCTCTAAGCAACATCATTCTAGTCGTAACATCTGTACCTCCGCCAAAACCAGCATGCGTTATCGCCTGAATAGCTTGATCAGCAGAAGCAATTGAGCTTAAAAATGGTACTTCCACTATTAAGAAAACTGCAGCCAATAAAGCTTTAAAAGTTTTTTTCATATATATTCTCCGTTGATTTTTAATTAATATTAATAAATTAAACATAATCTGATACAAGAAGTCAAAACAAAATAATGAAAAATAAAAAGCCAAATATAGCAGTATTAATTGGAGACCCTTCAGGAATAGGACCTGAATTGATCTCTAAACTTCTAACAAAAGAAGAAATAAATGACGCAAATATCCTGGTTATAGGAGAAAAAAATATTCTTGAAGATGCAAACAGAATAACAGGATGTTCGGTAAATTTAAAAATTATCGATAGTATTGAAGATATAAAGTTTGATAATAAAACAAAATTTTTTTTAGATATATCAAAAGGTAAAAATAAAAAATATGAAATTTCAAAATCTTCAAAAGAATCAGGTAAGACTGTTTTAGACTCACTTAACCTTGCGCTTGATTTAGTTAAATCAAAAAAAATTAATGCTATTAATTTTGGTCCTTTTAACAAAACAAGTATGCACCTTGCAGGAAGTAAATATGAAGATGAATTACACTTAATGGCTGATAGATTAAATGTAAAAAAATTCTTTTGTGAATTTAATGTTGTTGATAATTTTTGGACAGCAAGAGTTACCTCACATATACCAATAAGAGAAGTTCCCTCACACATTAAAAAAGAAAAGATTATAAAACCAATAAAACTAATTAATGAGTCTATGAAATTAAATGGTGTTAAAAAACCTAGGGTAGCTGTTCAAGCTTTAAATCCGCATGCAGAATTTGGAGATGAAGAAAAAAATGAAATAATACCTGCAATTAAAGAAGCAATAAGTTTAGGCATAAATGCAAGCGGTCCTTTACCTTGTGACACTTCTTTTATTACAGCTTATAAAAATAAAAATCATGATTGCATAGTTGGAATGTATCACGATGCTTTACAATCCGGTCTAAAAGCTTTTGGTTTTGATAGAGGGGTAACAGTACAAGGAGGTATGCCTGTACCTATTACCACTCCAGCACATGGTACTGCCTTTGATATAGCTGGTAAAAATATTGCTAATTTAGAACCAACCTTACAATCTTTTAAAATTGCTTTAAAAATGAGTAAGAGTTTATTGAATGAGTAAAATAAAAGAAATCAAAACTACCGTTTATAAATGGACTGGACCTGTCGTTCCTCCTGTTCAAAATTTTTGTACTAATCCCACAGATCTCTTAAAAGAAAGTAAAGACAAAATGAAGTCCTTTAGGTTTCATAAATGGTTAATTTGTGAAGTAATAGATGAAAATGGATTAGTTGGGATTGGAAATGCAGCTTTAGCTCCAGAAGTTACAAAGAAAGCAATAGATTGTTATTTAAAAAATTTAATTTTAAATGAGGATTGTTTTGATTATGAATATCTTTGGGAAAAAATGTATAGACATACAATGGCATGGGGAAGAAAAGGAATTGGAATGACCGGAATATCAGCTATTGATTTGGGAATCTGGGATTTAATGGGAAAAATTAAAAAAAAACCTGTTTTTCAATTAATTGGAAAAAGAACTAAAGAAAAAATTCCTGTTTATGCTTCTAAACTTTACAGTCAACCCATAAAAGATCTTCAAAATGAAGCAGAAAGCTATTTAAAAGAAGGTTTTAAAATGTTTAAAATGAGATTTGGTTGGGGCCCTAAAGATGGAGATGAAGGAATTAAAAAAAATTTAAATCTAGTAAATGCAGTAAGAGAAGTCATTGGTTATGAAAATGATTTAATGCTTGAAGCTTACATGGGTTGGAATCTTGATTACTCAAAAAAAATTATTCCAGACTTGGTTAAATTTAAACCTAAATGGTTAGAAGAACCAGTTATTCCTGATGACATTGACGGTTATATTGAGCTTAATGCTTTAAGCTCAATACCTATAGCCGGAGGTGAACATGAGTTTACTTTTTATGGTTTTAAACATCTTCTAAAGATGAAAGCAATAAGCTACATCCAATATGACTCAAATCGAGTTGGAGGAATTACCGCTGCAAATAAAATAAATGATTTAGCAAAAAAATATAATGTTCCTGTTGTTCCTCATGCAGGACAAATGCACAATTATCATTTAACAATGTCACACGAAAATTGTCCTTTTTCAGAATATTTTCCAGTGAGCAAAGTAGAAATTGGAAACGAATTATTTTATTATTTATTTAAAGGTGAGCCTAAACCCAAAGATGGATTTATCAATCTGGATGATAATGTTCCAGGACTTGGTATATCAATAAATGATGAATTTAAATCAAGCTTTGAAGTTGTTGAATAGATTGGCGGTCCCACGGGGAATCGAACCCCGATTAGATGATTGAAAACCATCTGTCCTAACCGTTAGACGATGGGACCACTTTTTTGATGTTCTTATTAACAGAAATATCATCGATAATAAACTCTACATTTTTTTCCCCTTTCCACTCATTCAAACTTAATTTACCAGCAATGTTGAAGGGTTTTTTGTTTTTTTTTAGAAGATAGGCTCCTATGTCATTCTCTACTGAATTAAATGCTATAGCTTTTATATTTGAACCATCCGCCCCTAAAAGAATAGATTTAATATGTTTTTCTCCAACTATTTTTGAGTTAACAGATGTTAGATTTTCGATAGCAAATTTTGGTTCTGGATTGCCGGATCCAAAAGGAGCTAAAATATTAATTTTTGAGTAAAAATCAAGATTCAGTGCAGACGGAGAAAGAAAACTGTCTATATAAAAATTTTTTTGTTTATTTAAATCTAAATTTAATGTTTTAAATTTTTTTATCACGTACTCTTTAAATTTTTCAATATTTTGAATTTCAATGGTAAAACCTCCTGCCATTTTATGCCCTCCTCCTTTTAATAAAATACCCTTTTGAACAGCTCCTATTATAACAGAACCAATATCGAAGCCAAAAATTGATCTTGCAGAAGCTTTTCCAATATTGTTTTTTGTTGAAATAATGATAGTTGGTTTATTATATTTTTCCTTAATCCTTGAGGCTATAATGCCTATTATGCCTTCATGCCAATTCTCTCCCCATAATATTAAAACTGGATCAGTTAAGTTTTTTATTTCTTTGCCTAAAATATTTTGAAGTAAATTAGATTCTAACAATTGTCTTTCTTTGTTATAAGAATCAAGTTCTGATGCCAATTTAAAACTTTGTTTAGAATCAGAGTTTAGTAATAAATTTGCTCCATGTGAGCATTTTCCAACTCTGCCTCCAGCATTAATTCTTGGACCAACAATATAACCCAAGTGATAGGTAGATGGAGTATTTTCAATTTTACAAATTTCTAAAAGTGTTTTTATCCCAAGATTAATTTTATTTTTTATAATTTTTAAACCTTGTTTTACAATAGCTCTATTTAATCCGATTAAAGGAACTACATCACAAACTGTTCCTAAAGAAACTAAGTCTAAATAACTAATCAAATTAGGTTCGTTTATTTTGTTATCTATAAACCAATTACTTTTTCTTAACTCTTTATTTAAAGCAACGAGAAACATAAAGCATACTCCAGCTGCACATAAATAATTTAGATGAGATTTGTCGTCTAAACGGTTAGGATTAATTATTGAATAAGCTTTTGGTAGAACAGTTTCTGATTGATGATGATCCAAAATTAAAACATCTACACCCTGTTTTTGAGCAAAATCTACAGAGTCAAAAGCCATCGTTCCACAATCAACAGTAAAAATTAATCTTACATTTTTTTCTATAAGAGTCTGAAAGCCTTTTTTGTTTGGACCATAACCTTCAGTTTTACGATCAGGTATATAAATCTCGAAATCTTGATTGATGTTTTTAAAATATTGGCCAAGCAAAGCTGTTGACGTGGCTCCGTCTACATCATAATCTCCAAAAATTCCTATTTTTTCTTTTTTTAGTATTGCTTTAACAGATCTTTTAACGGCTAGATCCATGTCTTTTAAAATTAAAGGATTTGGCAAGATGTTTTTTATAGAAGGGTTTAAATAATTTTCTACTTCATCTTTTTTTATTTTTCTTATTGCTAGCAATCTAGAAGTAATATCGTCTAAATAATGATTGTCCTTTAAGTACGTAATATCTTCTTCATTGAATTTTTTTAAAATCCAATTCTTACCAGTTACGGAATCTAAATTCATTTTTTATGACTATTAGTAACTTTTTTATTTATCTTAAAGTCCTTATGTAAAGCAAATGTTGATGCTTTAAAACTATCTCCTTGATCAACTATTCCTTTAACTAAATCTCCATCAGTAACAGCTGTGGCACAAAAAATAACATCACCTTTGATCATTTCATCAATATTAAATTTCTTTTTTAAATCTTTTATGCCTAATTTTTTTGCTCTATCACTTTGTTCCTTATTTAAAACCAATCTTGTTTGAATCTGACCTCCCAAACAGCTTAAAGCTGCTGCTGCAAGAACGCCTTCTGGCCCTCCTCCTATTCCGATATAAATATCATTCTTAGAATTTTCATCTATTACAGATATTGCCCCGGTCACATCTCCATCAGAAATAAAGTTAATATTAACTTTCATATTTTTTAAACTGTTAATGATTTTGCTATGCCTTGGCCTGTCTAAAACACATGCAGTTAATTTTTCTGGTTTTGTGTTTTTTGCTTCTGCTAAAAGAGATATATTTTTTTCAACCGTATTGTCAAGATCTAGCAAATTTTTAGGAAGATTTGAACCAATTGCAATTTTTTCCATATATGTGTCAGGTGCAGATAAAAGATGACCTTTTTCAGCAACAGCTAAAACAGAAAATGCATTTGGGAGATTTTTAGCTACAAAGTTTGTGCCCTCAAGAGGATCTAGCGCTATATCTAATTCTTGACCCTTTTTCAAACCAACTTTTTCTCCAATATATAACATTGGAGCTTCGTCCATTTCGCCTTCGCCGATTACCACAGTGCCCTTCATTTCAATTTTGTTTAATTCATTGCGCATAAGATCAACCGCACCTTTATCAGCAGCATTTTTATCTCCTTTTCCAATAAACATGTATGCTCCATAGGCTGCCTTTTCTGTTGTTCTAATAAATTGATCTAAATATTTTTTATCAAGACTCATCTAAATATTTTCAATTCTAATAAATTTAGGTTTTTGTGTTAAATATTTTTTTCTAGATAGCTGAGAAACTGTTTTATTTAACAGAGAATTTTTAGCTTGATGAGTCACAATGACTATAGAAGAATATTTTTTGGATTTGTAAGGATTCTGCACTAATCTTTTTATTGACAATTTGTTTTTTGACATTGTTTTTGTAATATCTGATAAAACGCCACGTTTATCTTTTACATCAATTCTTAAATAAGCTGAAAATTTTTTGTTATCGATATTTTCAAAATATATTTTTTTTCTTTTTTTATTTGGTATCATAAATGGAAGTTTTTTATTACCTTTTAATATGGATAAAATATCAGAAACAAGAGCTGAAGTTGTTGCCTGTGGCCCTGCTCCTTCACCTTGAATAACAGTTTCTCCTACAGGTTTTCCTTCTACTATTACAGCGTTTAAAACTCCATTAATGTTTGCAATGTAAGATGATTTTTTAACCAAACAAGGGTTTACACGTTGAGTAACTCTATTTTTTTTTAGTTCAGAAACTGCAAGCAATTTTATTTTATAGCCTAACAAGTTTGCGTTTTTTATATCTATACGATCAACTTTGTTTATGCCTTCTACACTTATATCCTTATTGTTTATATAAGAATTAAACGATAGAGCTGTAAGTATCTTTAATTTCGAAGCAACATCTTCACCGTTTAGATCAGAAGATGGGTTGCTTTCCGCGTATCCTAAAAATTTTGCTCTATTTAAAGCATCTTTAAATTCAAGGTTATTCTTGTCCATAGAAGTTAAGATAAAATTAGAAGTACCATTAAATACTCCATAAATTTTACTAATTGAATTTGCTATTAATCCTTCTTTCAAGGATTTAATAATTGGAACACCACCACAAACTGCTGCTTCAAATTCCAAATTAACTTTATTTTTCTCAGCAATTTTTGATAATTGATCTCCGTATTTCGCAATCAATGCTTTGTTTGCAGTAACAACATTTTTTTTATTTTTTAAAGCAGCAAATACCAATTTTTTTGCTGGGCCTTCTGCTCCTCCAATTAGTTCAACTATTATATCTACGTTTTTATCTTTTGTTGCATCAATATAATTTTTTAACCATTTAGATTTTGGAATAGAAAATTTTCTTTTTTTTGATTTATTTTTAGCTGAAACGTATACAACATTTGGCACAACGTTACTTTTTTTAAAAAGATAATTTTTATTCTTTAAAAGATATTTGTAAAGATAGGATCCTATATTTCCAAGACCTACGATTGCAATGTTAGTTTTATTTTTCTTACTCATGAGAATTTAATATTTTGCTATATTTGGATAGTTTTTTTCTTTTCCAATTTTTATTAAATATTCTGAAATTTCATCAATATCACATTTTTCTGGAATAATGCAAAATTTATTTTCTTTTTTTGTTTTTTTAATATTTTTTTTGTTTTCTAAATTAGCTTTTTTAACAATCAATTTTTTTTCTTTTCTTTTTTCAGATTTAATCGCCTTTTTCTCTTTTTGAATTCTTTTTCTTTCTTCTTTAACACGAATTTTAGCTAATCTTTTTTGTTTTTTTGATTCTTCTTTTTCCTTAAGTTTTAACAATTTATTTTTATCTGAAGCTTTAGATTTTATCTTTTTGTTTTGATTTGAATTAATATTTAAATTTACTAAGTTTAAATCTTTTTCTTTTTTTTTATCAAAAATTTTTACTTCCAAAGAAAGATGTTTCTTAAAATATTCTTCTGATTCCTTTTTATCTACACATTCTCTATCACCACATATATATGAACTTTTGTTCGGCATAGAGCAGTTTGTAAAAAATAAAAGTAAAATAAATAAAAAAATTTTCATAATAAAAGGCCTAGAGATTCTTTGAATCCATAAGCAAGATTCATATTTTGTATAGCTTGTCCAGATGCTCCTTTGATTAAATTATCAATAGCAGAAAAAACAACAATCTTGCTTTTTTCTCTAGTTTCACAGACAGATATTTCACAAAAATTGGTATTTATAACATTTCCGGTACCTATAGGTTTATTAATATTTAAAACTTTAACAAATTTATTTTTTTTATGAAATCTTTTTAGCTCTTTGTGAATTTTTTTTATATTTGATTCTTTTTTAATCTCTAAATAAATTGATGACAACAAACCTCTAAACATAGGTATTAAATGAGGATTAAAAGAATATTTAATATCTGATTTTGTAACTTTATTAAATTCTTGATCAAGTTCTGACATATGTCTGTGTTCTTTAATTGAGTAAGCAAAAACCGATGTATTTATATTTTTATGTGTAAATTTTTTTTTAAAATTTTTTCCAGCTCCTGAATATCCAGATTTTGAATCTATAAATATATTTCTAAGGTTGACTAGTTTTTTTTTAATTAAGGGAATTAGTGCTAGCTGTATTGAAGTTGGATAGCAACCAGGGTTTGCAATAATTCTATACTTGCCTATTTCTTTTTTAACAAATTCAGATATCGAATACAAAGATTGTGATATTAGTTTTTTTGCAAAATGTTTTTTTTTATACCAATATTTATATTTATTAACGTTTTCTATTCTGAAATCTGCTGACAAATCAATGAATTTAAGATTTTTATATCTTATATTTTTTTTAATAATTTTTTGAGCCTCTCCGTTAGGAAGAGATAAAAATACTAAATTTAACTCTTCCCACAATACATCGTGAATTTTTGAAATTTTAGGTAATTTTTTTTTTATTCTTGAATCAAATGATTTTATTGATTTTCCAATATTTCTTTTAGCGCAAAGATATTTTATATTTGCCATTGGGTGTTTTGAAAGCAAATAGAGTAAATCTAAGCCAACATATCCAGTGGCTCCAATAACGGCAATATTAATTTTTTTTCTCTTCATAGGCTCTTATATCACTGAAGATGAGATTAATAAATTTAAATGATTTATCGTTTTGAAAATTGGAAACTTCTTCTAGCTTTTCTGTGGCCGTATTTTTTTCTTTCAACTACTCTAGAATTTCTTGTAATTAATTTTTCCTTTTTTAATCCTTTTTTTAAGCCTTCTTCATGAAGAACAAGAGCTTTTGACAACCCATGAATAATAGCTCCTGCTTGTCCTGAAAGGCCACCTCCTTTAACAGAACACTTTACGTCGTAAGAGTTCAAAACTTTTGAGACTTCTAAGGGACGAGTTACAATAATTTGATGAACGGGTCTCTTAAAATAATCAATCATTTTAAGCCCGTTTACAAAAATATTTCCTGAACCTTTTTTTATCCAAATTTTAGCTATAGATCTTTTTCTTTTTCCTGTTGCGTATTTACTGTCTTTGAAATCCAATTTTATTTTTGATTTATCTTCTAATTTTTTATCCTTTAAATTTAAATTTTCCATTATTCTTTAACTATATTTTTCTTGTTAAATTCACTAAACTTTAATTCAGTTGGTTTTTGCATTTCATGAGGATGTTTTTCTCCAGTATATATTTTTAATTTAGTTAACTGTTTTTTTGCCAAAGGTCCGCCTGGTAACATTCTTTTTACAGCTAATCTTAATATACTTTCTGTTTTATTTTTTTCTTGAAGCGTGATCGGTCTAGACTCTTTTATTCCTCCTGGATGACCTGTGTGTCTATAGTAAATTTTATTTGTTAATTTTTTGCCAGTAAACTTCATCTTTTCTATATTGGTAACAACAACAAAATCTCCATTATCTATATGTGGATTAAATTTTGCTTTATTCTTTCCTCTTAAAACTTTTGAAATATAAGCAGCGAGTCTACCAACTACTGCGTTTTCGGCATTAATAAGGTACCAATCATTTTTAATTTCTTTCTTTTTTATAAAAGGTGTCATTGTAAAATATGGCGATAAATAATCAGAAAAGTAAACAAAGTCAATTAATTAATCGATTTATAATAAAAATTAATAGAAATAATTATTAGAAGAATACTTGATATTTGATGCATAGAAGCAATTATTATGTTCAAGCTGGTAAGGAGAGTCAAAATTCCTAGGAAAATTTGTATAAAAATAAAAATTAACAAATAATAGTATGATTTA
>MDTB01103163.1_pt1 | contig 14854 bp, 15 predicted proteins | sample 811161 | NCBI WGS metagenome assembly MDTB01 (sample SAMN05326650, study PRJNA326480) | marine metagenome | isolation source: seawater | place: Mediterranean Sea | collected 2009
CAGATACGTCTTGGACTGGCTATCGCGAAATACCGATGCAAATTATGGCAGGTTATTCCGTTATGTCGAAGGAAATAATGGACCAGATGGGCTCTTCGAAACCCAGTCATATATTCCTGCCAATAGGAGTTGGCGGGCTTGCTGCAGGTATTGTCGCCCCAATGTGGGAAGCAATGAATTTAGAATTGTGCAGGCTTATTTCAGTCGAGAGTCACTTTTCTCACTGCTTCTTGAAAAGTATCGCTAATGGAACACCAACACCAGTCAATATAAAAAAAGAAACTATTATGGCTGGCCTATCTTGTGGCGAGGTATCTGAAATTGCCTGGGAAATATTAAGACCTACTCTCAGTCACTGTATGAGTATTGGAGATCATGGCATTCCAAAAATAATGCGGTTGTTTTCAGATGGGGACTTTGGCGATGGTAGCATTGAGGCAGGCGAGTGCGCAGCCTCGGGACTGGCGGCCCTACTAATCGCAAAAACTAATGCACATATTTGGGATAACCTCAATTTTGATAAACACTCTGATGTGCTTTTAATTGGAACTGAAGGAGCAACTGACCCTATTCTTTATAGAAAACTAATTTCAGGGATTGAGTAGATGCAAACTCAATTTCCAAAACGTGGTTTTGAACTCAGAGAATATGTTGATCGGGTAAAAAAAGTTCAAAAAATATTGTTAGATAAGGGGCTTGAGGCAATGGTAATCTCCTCTGAAGCCGATGTTAGATATTTTACTGGTTTCATGACCCAGTTTTGGCAAAGTCCTACGCGACCTTGGTTTATCGTAATTTTACCACAGGGTTCTCCTATCGCAGTTATTCCGTCCATTGGAGTACCGCTTATGGAAAGCTGTTATGTTGATAAAATCCATAGTTGGAGTTCTCCACAGAAAGATGATGATGGAATTGGCCTTCTACTAAAAGTTTTGCAAGAAAACTTTTGCTATAAACGTGCTAAGATTGGACTCCTCATGGGACGAGAAACAAGTTTTAGAGCTCCCTTAAATGATATCATCCGTTTAATTGCACCAGAAGCAAACCTAGATATTTTCGATATAACTGCAGACGTTCAACATATTCGTATGATAAAATCGACGGCTGAAATACAGAAACTTAAGTTTGTTTGCGGACTAGTATCAGAAATATTCAAAGATTTACCCTCCTGGCAATTAAAAGATATTCCATTGTCCGAACTATTTAGAATGTTTAAGATCAACGCTTTAAAAGTTGGCGTTGATGACGTAAGTTACCTTGTAGGCGCGGCAGGTAGTGACGGCTATTTTGATATTATTGCTCCTCCAACCGACCGTAAATTGAGAGAGGGTGATGTTTTTATGCTTGACACCGGTTGTGTTTGGGACGGCTATTTTTCAGATTTTGATCGAAACTTCGCCTTAGGTCACGCATCAGATGAGGCGTTTGAAGCCCATGAGAAATTAATTGACGCAACTAATGCTGCTCTTGAAAGCATTAAACCCGGTTTTACAAGATCAAAGGATCTTTTTAGAAAAATGAATGAAATTCTTTATCCCAACAAAAATTTATCTGGACTCAATCTTGATGAAGTAGGAAGATTTGGTCACGGTCTCGGTATTCAACTTACTGAACCACCCTCGCATACTGATTGGGATGAAACGGTAATTTTACCAGGGATGGTTCTAACAATTGAACCTTCAATAACTTACGGAAAAAAAAATTATCTAATGGTGGCAGAAGAAAATATTGTGGTCAACGAAAAAGGTTTTGAGTATTTATCACAACCGCATGGTCGCGAACTTAAAATTATTTCTTGAATTAAAAAAAAAGAGTAAAAGAATTTATAAAGAAATTTGTTGGAGTATCTGATGCAATCATTTGAAGATGAAAAACTAGAGTTCGTGCATATACCCTTCAATACAATTAGTGAAGAGAATCGAGCACCACAAATGGGACTTATAATACTTGAAACTGATTTAACTATCGAAACTGAATTTAGAAAATTTTTGTCGCAAGATGAAAATTGCAACCCAAAACTTTCTCTTTTAAACACACGAATACCGTGTGATGATCAAGTGACACCAGATAATCTAACTTCTATGGAGAATCATTTCGTAGAGTCGCTGGCTCTTTTCCCGAATAATTATAAATTTGATGTAATAGGTTATGGATGTACATCCGCATCTCTTTTAATTGGCGACAAAAAAATTACTGAGATCGTAAAATCTAATGCGCTAACAAAAAACGTCTCAACACCAATGTCAGCAGTGAAAAAAGGATTAACGGCACTTGGGGTAAACAAACTTGGGTATATAGCTCCCTATGTCTCAGAGATTGCCTACAAGATGTGCTTGCATTTAGTTGAGGCTGGCTTCGATGTACACACCGCCGCCACTTTTTCTGAAGAAAGGGACTCAGTGGTAGGAGTAATTACGCCAAAGTCTATATTTAATGCGATTGAGACTTTAGTGAACCAATCTCCTGATTTAGAAGCCGTATTCGTGTCTTGTACCTCATTAAAATGTGCACCAATTATACCCCTTGCGGAAGAAAAATTTGGAATACCCATCTTATCTAGCAATTCAGCACTCGCGTGGGATATGGCGAAACTTTCAAAAGCGGTAGTATCGGCTACAGGCAAAGGAAAATTATTTCAACTCTAACGGGAGTATACAATTGGTGATAAGAGCATTGTTCAAAGTTCGTCGTACACAATTTTGGAGCCTAGCTTCAGCATTAGTATTTGCAATCATTTTAACTGGCAATAATGGTTTTGCGCATGATCCAAAAAAGAATCCTGTAGCAACTAAAATCTTTAGTAATCTAAGCCAACCGACTCAAACCAGAGCTAGTGCTATTGGGTCGTATGCAAAAGGTTGCCTAGCTGGAGCCGAACAATTGCCGTTCAATGGACCAAACTGGCAGGTGCTTCACCCTCAACGAAAACGAAATTGGGGCCACCCGGAGACTGTAGCGCTTGTGAAACGTGTAAGTAAAGCGGCGGCTGATATTGGATGGACTGGTTTATTCATTGGAGATATCTCCCAATCACGCGGAGGACCTATGCCATATGGCCATAGATCCCACCAGATCGGTTTGGATGTAGATATATGGCTGACACAGCCAAGAAAACTTGGTTTAACGAATGAAGAGCTCAAAGCGATTAAACCAATCTCAGTGCGGGCAAAAAATGGAAAGAAAACGAATGCTAATTGGACGACAGAGCATATGGACATTTTAAAAGTTGTAGCATCAGATGAGGCTGTCGATAGAGTTTTTATTACCGCACCGGCAAAAATTGCAATGTGCCAAAATGCAGAAGGTGACCGAAGTTGGTTACAGAAAATACGCCCACTTGGGGGTCATCATCAGCATTTTCATGTGCGTTTGCATTGCCCAAAACACTCAACTGACTGTATTCCACAAACTCCGTCAATCACAAAGATATCACAATCAGCTGACGGTTGCGATCATACTTTGGAATGGTGGGTAACAACTGCGTTAGCACCATATAAAAAGCCAGCAAAGCCCGCTAAAAAACGTCCTGCCAAAAGAAGTACTTTAGATTTCACTATGAAGGATTTGCCCAAACAGTGTCTTTCCGTAATTCACGCGGATTAAACCCTTATCAGTTAAGAAATTGATAACAATGTCCATTTACTAATTGAAATCTGATTGCCTCTTGAGGACTCGCTCCTCGATTTTCTAGATTTAAATAAAAATTATCTACCATTCGAGTAACCTCCACAACTGTTATCTGGAGATTTGTTAGGCAAGAGTCAAATTTTCTAAACGTGTCATTGTGATAATCTGACAGACCAGGCGGTTTTGTCATTGTATCCAAAACCCCTGCAGTGTAAACTGTTTTTAAGACTGAGTTAAGATTTTTCCATTGTCCATAATTAGAAATACTAGCGGCATCTGACCAGGAGAGAAATAACAAAAAAAAAGCTACAAAAAAAACCGAGCTCTTAAAAACTCGGCTGTAGTAGTTTTGGAATGGTAGTACATGAAACATTCGTTATACCTTCAACAACGACAAGTTAAAAAAAAAATTTAGTAGGTTTTAAAAATACTTTACTCATTCATAATCAGTGTTTGACTTTATTTACATAAAGATTACCTAATTCTAAGTTAAGTATGTTGAGTATTAATACAATCAAAAACGCTATTTATATTTAATAAGCGGTTTTATTGGTAAACTATTCGAAAAAAAGGCGCTGCTCGATACCAACGCCTAGTCCTTCTGGGAGGAAGACTTTAATTGTCTTTTGTACACGTAAGAGAATCACAAAAATAAAAACATTGCAATAGTTTATTTAAAAACTACTTATCAGCAAGAATTATTGGAGAAAAAAATTCATGATCAAAGTATATTTCGATGGTGTTTGTGGGTTGTGCTCGAAAGAAATAGCCCATTATAAAATGATTGCAAATGAAGGAATATTCGAGTGGATCGACGTGGCCAGAAATCCAAACGCATTGATTGATCACAATGTGACTCAATACGATGCTCTGCTTTATCTGCGTTTGGTAGATAATAAAAATAGAATGCATATTGGCGCAGAGGCATTCGCAGTAATATGGAAACATCTGCCAAAATGGAAATATATGGGCTACGCCATTTCACTTCCAGTTATTAAAACTTTTGCGAAATACATTTATATTTGGGGCGCAAAACGCAGGTTCAATAGATATACCCATTGTCAACTCGCAAAACAAAAATTTTAACGAACTGTAAATTCTAGGTTACATGGGATATGCGGAAAATAGTTGACGTATGGTAAACTTTGTATACGCTAGCAGTATTGTAGTGATGGAAAAAGAGTTAGGTACAACCCAAAAACCAAAAGAAAATGGGATGACATGAGCCAAAAAAACTATTTAGACCATAATTGTCCAATCGCCCAAGCAATGGCCATTCTTGGAGGACAGTGGACATTATTAATAGCAAGAGATTTAATGAACGGCATAAATAAATTTGACAACATACAACGAAGTTTGAAAATTTCCCGAAATCTATTAACACAACGGTTACAACAAATGGAGCAACACGGCTTAACAAAGAAAGTTGTGCCATCTGGATTTAAGAGAGCAATATATATACCTACTCAAAAATGCCACGATCTAATAAACACTCTTCTTGCTTTAAGCGAATGGTCCGAAAAATGGATGCCTGATCCTAATGGACCTAGAATCAGCGTCAAAAGTCCAAAATCCGGAAAACGCTTGCAGTTAGCATTGCTTACGACTGACAAAGTAGAAAAATATGCTCAAAAAGATATAAATATAAGTTATGTTAGCAGTTGAAAAAATGAAAACCGCTTGCAACTTTAAGCAATCACGGGCTGAACTACACACACCAAACAAAAAACCTTACTGTTTTAATGGTAAAGTAAGACAAAAATAAAGATAATTAGGTTGTTGAAATAATATATTACCTGTAAGACTCAAACAAGCTGAACTTTTAGTCTACGGTACTACAAAAATGGAAAACAGTAAAAATCGTTTTGTGCTTAAATTATCGACAAAAATCGTTTCATCATACTTAAAAAACAATAAATGCGATCCAAAAAAAATTATTGATCTCTTCGACAGTATTTATTCCCAATTAAAAGATATCGAGAATAGAGACATAGCCGACAACCATGCTAGAATCCCCGCAGTTCCTATAGAAGAATCAATTCAAGAAGATAAAATTATTTGCTTAGAAGACGGAAAAGCGTTCAAAATGCTACGGAGACACCTTGCCAGCAATTATGATATGACCCCAGACCAATATAGGTCTAAATGGAACCTACCCGCTGATTATCCAATGGTAGCTCCAGCTTACTCAAGGAAGCGCCGCCAATTAGCAAAAGAATCAGGCCTAGGAACATCAGCGTGAGTGTATGATTTAAGAAAAATTTTATGAGGATAAACTTAATGAAAGTAGGATTCATTGGCCTAGGAAATGTTGGAAGTAAATTAGCAGGAACGTTAATTCGAAACAAAATTACTACATTTTTATATGACCTTGAAGAATCAAAAAGCAAAGACCTCATCCAATCGGGCGGAATTGCTACCAAGTGTCCAGCCGATCTAACCTCAAACGCTGATATAATTATTACCTGTTTGCCATCTCCAGCTGCATCAGCAATGGTCGTTGAAGGAGCCCTAGGAGTCTTGCAGGGCGCTTCAAAAGGAAAAATATGGATTGAAATGAGCACCACTGTAGGGTCAGAGGTCGAACGCCTAGCGACAAAAATTGGAAAGAAAGGAATGCTTTCCGCAGATTGTCCAGTCTCGGGAGGGTGCCACAGAGCTGAAACAGGTAATATTTCAATATTTGCCGGATGTGAACGCTTTGTCTTCGAAAGAATAAAACCTATTCTTTCTATTTTAGGAAAGAAAATTTTACATACCGGGAGGCTCGGTAGTGCCTCAACTTTAAAAGTAATGACAAATTTTCTCGCAACCACGAATCTTGTTGCTTGCTGCGAAGCCTTGGTAACTATGAAAGCCGCTAATCTAGATCTTGCCACAGTCTATGAGGCAATAAAAATCTCTTCCGGTAATTCTTTCGTTCATGAAACCGAGAGCCAGGTAATTTTGAACGGAAGTAGAGACATCAATTTTACCTTGGATCTTGTTTTAAAAGATATCTCGTTATTTCAAGCCATTGCAACTAAAAATAAAATCAGTCTTGAAATATCTCCAATTCTCAATGAACTTGTGACAAATGCAATTATGGAACTAGGACCAAGAGCAAATTCGCCTTCGATTATTTCATTACTTGAAAAGCAAACTGGCTTGGAAATTCTCGCTCCAGGCTTTCCTGCAGAGATCAAAGATGCGGAACCTGAAAGTGTTGGTTATGAAGTGATTCCCAAAAATATAAAATATCAGTCATAACCTAAAAATCTGTTAAACGTAACATTTGGCGATTAATACCGTCTTTTAAACTCCTCAATCCGTACATTAATTCTGCAGCAAACGGACCGAACTTATACCCATTCCAATGTAAAGGAATTTTTTTAAAGACATTAACCCTATCTGATAGCCCTAACAAATTTTCACTTAAAACTTTCGCACCCGCAGGTGCGGTATTCATCCCATGACCACCAAACCCCATTAATGAATAGGTACGTGAAGTCAATCTTCCAACATAAGGCATCATACTTTTCGAATAAGCCATTTTGCCAGACCACATATATTCAAAATCGAACAAAGCTCCTCCCGCTTCATCGACGATGTTAGGGAAGAATGTCCTAATATCTTTTCTCACTGATTTCTTTAATGTTTTAAAATTAGGGCAGCAAATAGCATTTATACCCCGCCCCCAAAGTAACCGATTTTTTGAAATTAACCTGTAGTAATTCCCGGCACGTCTGTCATCACTGAATGCGAACTGCGGATTTATTATTTCAGAAACATTTTTTTTCAAGCACGATGTAACGGCAATGGAGGTTGTGACAGGCAACCATCTAGTTCGCAAATAACCAGATTCATAACCTCCGTAACCACCCGTAGCAATTACAAGTTTCTCCGCCTTAATAGAACACCCATTAGTTAATTTGATGGTACAACTGTCATAATTTTCATGAAAACTGACCATTTTTGATTTTTCAAAAAGTGAATTTGGTTGTTTCAAAGTTATTTCATTTTTTAATCCATTTAGGAAATTTAAAGGATTAAAACTAAACCCAGATTTAAAAAAAATACCGGAACGATACAATGGAGAGTTAACGTAGTTAATCAATCTTTTTTTTGGAATAAATTCAGCCTCACTCTGAACAATTGGATTGTTAGCAAGAAATTTTTTACGTGCAGACATCTCACTTTCGAGGAGTGACAAATTCATAATTCCACTTCTACATTCCATGGATTGAAAGTTTTTATTATTTTTAAAAGAAGAAATCCATTGTAATCCCTCCAGTGATATTTGATAAAAAACTTTTGCCGTCGCGCTACCGTATCGGCGGACTAAAGTTTCAAAGTCAATTGACCAACCTGGTGAACAAAACCCGCCATTTATACCTGAGGCGCAATCACCAATTTTTTCTGATTCTATTAATATAAATTTTTTTCCATGCTGAGCTAAATGATACGCCAGGCTCAATCCAGCCAAACCACCTCCCACAATGACAATATCACATTCTAAATCTTTGGTGACGGAGGGACATGCGACTGATGCAACTTTAGAGTCGGCGTAGACCGCTTTAGATTGCAATGTATCTGGATTGTTAAAGAAATACGGCATGTAACGCTTTCAAGTGACAACAATTCCTATATTCAAATACTGAAAATGTCCTTTTTAAGTTAAAGATTGACTTCTTCACCATTCAGATTACCTGTAAACTATTAGATTGGAAGAAAATTGTCATGCGTAAAATAGATCAGACTGAGAGACAGTTAAATATTTTTGGCAAGCCGATGTCGGACTGTTCTTACAATCCAGTAACGGGGTTTTTCCGGGACGGTTGTTGCAATACACATCTGTCGGATGTTGGAAGTCACACTGTATGCGCCGAGATGACTGAAACATTCCTTAATTATTCTAAAAGTAATGGAAACGATCTATCAACACCGCGACCTGAGTTTAATTTTGAGGGATTGAAGGCTGGAGATAGCTGGTGTTTGTGCGCGTCCCGCTGGCTACAGGCTGAAAGAGCAGGGTGTGCTCCTATGGTTTATGGTGATTGCACTAACTTTCTAGCTCTGTCAATAATTCCGGAAGAAATTTTACAAAAATATCTAGTGCCAGTAAATTAGTTTGATGTTAACCCTAAAAAACTTGTCTAAATCTTTTAATTCATCTGAGGGAAGACTGGAAATCCTGAATAATGTGAATTTTTCAGTTTCTAAAGGTGAAAGTTTGGCAATATTGGGAGAAAGTGGTAGTGGCAAAAGTACTCTTTTACACATTATAGCTGGCTTAGAAAAACCAAGTAGCGGGTCCGTGGCCTTTGAAAAATATGACATTTGGTCAAGTAGCGAATCCGAAAGAGCAAAAATGCGACGGCAAAACATGGCTGTAATCTTTCAGCAATTCAACTTAATTCCATGTTTGAACGTTAGAGACAATATTGAGTTTCACTCCAAAATTATTGGAACATTTGATCCAGAATTTGTTGAAAAAACCATAACATATTTAAAACTTAACGATATAATTAATAAGTATCCAGAACAAATTTCTGGAGGCCAGCAACAACGTACTGCCATTGCCAGAGCTGTCGTAGCCCGACCAAAAATAATTTTAGCTGATGAACCAACTGGTAATCTGGACGAAACCAACTCAAAGACAGTCATAAAAATGCTCAACAAACTTGTTGAGAAAAATCTTACCACCTTATTAGTAGCTACTCATTCACAAATTTTTGCAAAATCATTAAAGGTGCAAGTATTATTAAAAAAGGGAAAACTAAAGCGGAATGTTTCATAACCGATATCTGATTCCCTTCGCTGTTGTTATTAAGCATTGGAAACTTAAACCACTACAACTTGTTCTGTTACTTCTTGGTTTAACCACAGCGACAGCACTTTGGAATGCCGTTCATCTTATCAACGACGAAGCTAAGAAAGCCTATTCAGACGCTCAAATTTTATCAACGATATCGGCTGAGAAAATAATAATTTCAAAAAATGATAATGATTTCAACGATAAGTATTTTGGTGAACTACGTAAGCAGGGATGGTTAGTTACACCTCAACTGCACGGAGTGTTAGACCATAATTCATATTATGGAAAAACGTCCATCCAAGTTATCGGACTTGATCCTTTGAGTGCGAATAAAGAAAAAATTGCCGATGCCTTTCAAGTTGCGTTAGATTTCGAGGAATTTCTTAACGGAACCCGAGCAATAGTTGCGGCACCAAAAACAGCAAACATAATTAGGACACTTATTAAGTTTGAAAGTATAACTGTGTCCCAAAGTTTACCAGAAGGCTTTGCAATAACCGATATTTCTATTGCTCAACGCATTTTAAATAAAAAAAATAAATTATCAAACTTGCAAATCGTTGGACAGATACCAAAAAACCAAAGGCCGCTCAACACTCGAGGGCTTAAACTCACTATAAACGAAACCAATGCCGATCTAGAGAAATTAACCGAAAGTTTTCATCTAAATTTAACAGCTTTCGGTCTACTATCATACATAGTCGGACTATTTATAGTTTATTCTACAATAAACTTAGCGTTTGAGCAAAGAAAAGGCCTTTTAAAAGGTTTAAGAAGTTTAGGATTATCTTCAATTTCAGTCACCGGTTTGATGCTACTGGAAATACTATTGATGTCTGGTATTTCTGGCATTTTTGGTGTGATATTAAGTTTTTTGCTAGCAACGACTTTATTACCAGACGTTGCAACAACACTTAACGGACTTTTTGGAGCAAACGTCAAGAGTAGTTTGTCCATTGACTTTATGTTTTGGTTGTCTAGCATCGTTATTTCTTCAGTTGGAGCTATGTGTGCAGCCCTACCTACTTTAGTAAAAGTTTCAAGTTTAAGTCCAATCGACTCAGCAAAAAAAATTGCTTGGTATTATAAAACTAAAACTAATTTAAAATATCAATTAGGAATGATAGCCATTCTAGTGTGTCTTACAATGTATTTTATAAATTTTGGCACTGGTATTGTTGATGCCTTTCTCTTGCTGGGCACCACGCTTGTATCCGCAACATTAATGTTGCCAATATTTCTTTGGTTTACCCTGTCAATAATTTTAAAATATAATTTTAAAACACCTTTAATAAAATGGTTTTTCGCCGATAGTAAACAACAAATCAACAGTCTATCCGTCAGCCTCATGGCATTACTTATCGCTCTTGCCATCAATATAGGTATTGGGGGTATGGTTGGAAGTTTTAGAAAAACATTCGACGGGTGGTTAGATCAACGGTTAGCTTCTGAACTTTATATTCGAACGTCGAACGCAACTATATCAAAAAATCTTAAAAATGTTTTAGATGGGAAAGTTCAAGCCATCCTCCCAATTGTAAAAGTTTCAAAAAATATTCATAGTCTTCCAACCGATCTGTATGGTTTCATGCCGCATGAAACATACGAGTCCAATTGGCCCCTGATTATGAAGCACAGCAATACTTGGAAAGAACTAAAAAAAAATAAAGGCCTAATAATTAATGAACAGATGGCAAGAAAACTCGATTTAACTATCTCTCAAACAATTGAATTTGAATCAAAAATGGGTGCTAAAATTCGTCTTAAAGTATTGGGAGTGTATAGTGATTATGGCAACCCAAAAGGACAACTGATGATGCCTCTTGGCCTCTTTAATGAATATTTCCCTGATAAACCAGCCCTGAGTTTCGCACTTCGAGTACCAACCCAAACTATTCCACAAATACGCAAACTACTAAATACAACCTTTTCTCAAAGTGAGATTTCGATAACAGACCAAACCGAAATTAAAAACCTTTCTAGACGGATTTTTGAAAAAACTTTTTCAATAACAAGAGCACTTTCAATTTTGACACTGGGGATTGCGGGTATAGCCCTATTTACTTCAATTACTGCGTTGGGAGACAATCGAAACTCCCAACTTGCACCATTATGGTCTATTGGTACAAAACGGCGAACACTCGCTCTTTTAGAAACATTACGTGCTTTATCTCTTTCAGGTCTAACCTTCTTATTTGCATTGCCATTAGGACTTACCGTAGTGTTTATCCTCACAAATTACGTTAACCTTCAAGCATTTGGTTGGAAATTGCCGATCTTTTACTTTCCAATGCAATGGATATACCTATTTTTATTAACTCTGCTGATGACGATTTTTGCTACGTGTTTTCACGCTTTCAAGTTATCAAAAACTCATCCAGCGGAACTTCTGAAAGCTGCCCAGTATGAAACTTAAATTAAGCAACTTCGCATTGTTTTTCATTAGTCACTTGATGCTCAATATTATGTGTGCAAACGCACAAGTTAATATTCAAAATAATAATGACTTACCTCTGTTCCCGACAATTGAAAAAAATTTATCTCTTAACTTTCCCAGGGATCATGGCGCGCATAAAGACTATAGAATAGAATGGTGGTACTTAACAGCTAACCTCAAGGACTTGAATGACAAACCAGTGGGGCTCCAATGGACGCTGTTCAGGGCTGCTTTAGATAACGAAGTTCAAAAGACTGGTTGGGAAAGTTCTCAAGTTTGGATGGCACACGCTGCTGTAACTACTGAAAATGACCATTTTTTTCATGAAAAATTCGCAAGAGGAGGCACCATGCAGTCAAATGTGGTCGTAGAACCATTCGAAGCATGGATAGATGACTGGTATCTTAAAGGTACTGATTGGGGAAACCTAACAGTTACTGCCAAAGGGGAAAATTTCGAATACTTTTTAAAATTAAAATCCTACGGACCTATAGTGAAACACGGCGACAATGGGAGAAGCATAAAATCTTCGTCAGGACAGGCCTCTGCTTATTATAGCCAACCTTTTTTTCAGGCTAAGGGTTGGATCAAACATAACGGTCAAACACTTTCCGTAAAAGGGTTTGCCTGGGCTGACCACGAATGGTCCAGCCAATTTCTTTCAGAAACTCAAAATGGCTGGGATTGGTTCAGCCTGCACTTTGACTCTGGAGAGAAATTAATGCTATTCCAAGTCCGCGAAAAAGAAAAAAATCACTTTTATTCAGGAACTTGGATTGATCGTTCAGGTAACAGCCGTCCGCTGGATCCATCTCAAATTATTTTAATGCCTGTCAAACCAGACAAGTCCCTAAATTATGCTACTAATTGGAATATTAAAGTTGTGAATATAGGCATAGATATCAACATTAACGCTATTAACTCAGCATCTAAAATGCCCACACTTTACCCATACTGGGAGGGTCCTATCTCGTTTAATGGAAGCCATTCAGGTGTTGGATATTTAGAGATGACTGGATACTTGGATGAAATAAATTAGCCAAATTATGCCGCTCTAGCCTCCAAAACTTGGTCTACCTTAGCCTGAGCTGCACTTTCCTCAACACCATCCACTACCGCTAGCTCTCGTGTCAACCGCTCTAAAGCTGCCTCATAAAGTTGCCTCTCTGAATAAGACTGCTCGCGTTGCTCGTCATTCCTATGCAAATCTCTTACAACTTCGGCAATAGCTATTAAATCACCAGAATTAATTTTTTGTTCATATTCTTGCGCTCGCCGCGACCACATAGCCCGTTTAACCCTAGCTCGGCCTTTCAAGGTCTCCATAGCTTTAAGTATCAACTCGGGAGATGAGACCGATCTAAGCCCAATAGAAGACGCTTTTTCAATCGGAATCCTCAAAGTCATTTTATCTTTTTCAAATGAAATAACAAACATTTCCATTTCAATTCCAGAAACTTCGTGTTTATCAATTGAAACTATTTGACCAACTCCATGTGCGGGATAAACAATGTATTCATGGGTATTAAAATCATAAGTTTTTTTAGATTTGTTCATCATATATCCTTTACTTCCTTGAGCAATTGTTGAAACGCGCGTTAGTAACAGTTTACTTTCTGTTTAATTGCTACTAATCATAATAAATCTTTTTGACAAAAGTGGTGAAACGCTCACAAATTAAACGCTGAATTTACAGTTATTTAACTATATCAAATTTACACTCTAAACTGAAGGCTTTTAACCTAAAAAGTAAAAAAAAGAATAACTTTCATACAATAACCAAAATCTATTTTTTGAATTTATTGTTTAATCGCCCTCACCTGGATTTTCAGAGAAATACTTATCTAGTTTTCCTTCCTCGCCATTTCTTTCTTCCGCATCTGGCAACGGATCCTTTCTTATCGTAATTACTGGCCAGATTTCCGAATATTTTCTGTTGAAAGCTACCCATTTTTCAGCATCTGGCTCGGTATCAGGAGTTATTGCATCCGCCGGACACTCGGGCTCACAAACACCACAATCAATACATTCATCGGGGTGAATCACTAAAGCATTTTCACCTTCATAGAAGCAGTCAACTGGACATACCTCAACGCAATCAGTGTACTTGCACCCAATACATTTATCGTTAACTATGTATGTCATAGATCACTTCCATTAAAATTTACGAATCTGTTTAAATCCCGAACTTTGAAGTCTAAGTCATAAAACAAATAATAAGAGCGTATCAAGTCCTGAAATATTAATTCATTAAAAATTTTACAAGAAGTGTAGTAGTACTGCAAACTTAGTATTATTTGCTAAAATCTTAATTGTTCATTTGATATGTCAAGGTACAGTTTTCTTGCTTCGAGAGACGAAACTCTTCGGTTCCCAAGACCAAGAACTTTTATCGCTAGAAGTTCTTCAGCTTTTGCAAAAATTATCACATCATTCTGTTTCAGCAGTAGCGACGCTCTGAACACTTTGACGCCGTTCACCCGAAATTTACCAAACTTAATTTCTTGAGACGCGAGAGACCGGCTCTTGTAAAACCGCGAATACCATAACCACTTGTCTAGCCGTATTGTTTCGTTAAGATGTTGCAATCTTTCTAAAACTTATTTTTTAATTCGAGCAACGCCGAAAATGGATTATTGGGGTCAAAAGAATGCCTACGCTTCTTTTCCTCTTGTCTTGACGCAGAAACATTTATACTTGTATTTTTTGGTTTTCTATCACCAGAAGGTCTTTTTGTGGATGAATTAATGTTGTTGGCTTTTCTATTCGATTTGAGTCTCTTTCGAAGTTTAAAAATATACACTACTTCTTGTTCTTTTGAATCATTAGTGTCTTGCAAGCCATCTTTTGAAGTAATTATTTCAGCATCTATCTCAGGATCCATAACCGTAGTAATCTTGGGCCTGAGGCTCTTGGTAACCTTGTAACCAATATTTTGCAAAACACCTGAGAACTGCTCTAAAGTAAGACCCGTTATAGATAACATGTCAACA
>MDTB01152092.1_pt1 | contig 14854 bp, 6 predicted proteins | sample 811161 | NCBI WGS metagenome assembly MDTB01 (sample SAMN05326650, study PRJNA326480) | marine metagenome | isolation source: seawater | place: Mediterranean Sea | collected 2009
GATCAATTCGCCTTATCTCTATTTTAACATATGTCAGCATCAGAAGCATCTAGTTTTGAAGAACTTACACTTGAGTCAAATGATCAGGAGAGAACCGCTGATTTAAGGTCTGGTGTTGTTAGTGTTGATTATTACGAGGATATTCTCTCACCAACTGTAACTGCAAAAATAAGAGTTATAAACACTGGTGATAGTATTTCACCCAAAGATCCTATTGATCCAAAGAAAACGGATGGTGCTAAACAATCAATTTATAATGGACTTCCTTTAAGAGGTGGTGAGAGATTGGTGATGAAAATAATAGATCAAGGTAAAACATTTAACAATGAGGAAAAAACTGGACTCGACTTTTCATCTGATCCTAAAAAATATTTGTTTGTATCAAGTATCACTCAAGTTCTTCAAGAGGAGCAAAGAGAAAGTTTTTTACTCAATTTAGTGTCAAGAGAGGCAATTACAAATGAGACTACCAGAGTAATGAAAAGATATAATGGAACAATCAGTGGTTCTGCAACTAAAATCTTAAAAGATGTTTTAAAGGTAGATGAATCAAGATATACTGTCGAAAATACAAGGGGATCTTATGATTTTATTGGTAATTTAAGAAAACCTTTCTCAACGTTAGTTTCATTAGCATCCAAATCAGTTCCTGATGTTTCAAAAAATGCGACAGCTGGATTTGTGTTTTTTCAAAATCAAGATGGATTTCAATTTGCATCAATTGATTCTCTCATTAAGAAAAAATCAAAAGCAACATACACATATACAGATATAAATGAAAGTTCAATAACTAAAAATAATGATTACAAAATTCTACAATATAGTGTAGATAAAAATCAAAATCTTGTAGAAAATTTAAGAATGGGAACATATTCATTTGTTAGATTGGCATTTAATCCTTTAACATTTACGTTTTCACAAACAAAATATAATTATGGGGAAAAGGAAGGTATAAAAAATCTTGGTAGAGATTTAGAACTACCTAAAATATCTGATGATGCAAGTCAAACATTAGATCAACTTCCAACAAGAACAGTATCCCAAATTATTGATGTTGGTGCAACAGTTGGTGTATCTACCAATCTAAATTACTCTCCTGAAGAATATCAAGGACAAAATATTGTTAGATATAATTTACTAATGACACAAAGTTTAAGTATGACAGTTCCTTGCAATACCAATTTAAGAGCAGGGGATGTTATAACTTGTAGATTTCCTAAAATATCAAGAGAAGATTCTACAGAATTTGATCAAGAGACTGGTGGTAAATATTTAATAAAAGAATTATGTCATCACTTTGAAGCAAAAAGATCATTTACTTCTATGACATTAGTAAGAGATACATTTGGTGGAGGTAGTTAAATGATAGATGAGGCACTATTAAAAAGTAATTTTGTAGGAAAAGATGGTTTCCGTTGGTGGGTAGGACAAGTTGCACCATCGACAGTTCAAGGTGAACAACTTGCACCAAAAGACGGAGTAAAGTCATGGGGTAATCGATTAAAAGTCCGTATCATGGGGTATCATCCTTTTTCGAAATCAGACTTAGCAGATGAAGATTTACCTTGGGCAAATGTTATGCTTCCTTCTACGTCAGGCACAGGTGGATCGAACTTTGCATCAACTGTCGTATTAAGACCAGGTGATGTCGTAATTGGATTTTTTCTTGATGGTGAAACTGCACAACAACCTGTTATATTAGGTTCTTTTGCAAGAACAGATGATGTTCCACAAGGTTTACCTTCTGAATCTATTGGATTTATACCATTCACAGGATATACTGATAAAATACCACCACCAAATGGAACATTAGATGCAGGTGAAGCAAATGGTGCTAGTGTGAATGATCAAAAAAGTGTACGAACACTTAGTCAAAAACAAATTAATGAATTAAATAAAAATAAAAAAGAAGGAGATCCTAAAGAGATTGCAGCATCATCCACTTTTGGAAAAGCAGAAATACCTGCTGATGCTTGTGCTGATAATTTTATAGGAAAAGTGTCTGCGAGTTTGGATAATTTATTATCAGTTGCAACTGAAAGCACAGACTTTTTATCAGATGTTGCGAACGTAACTAAAAAAATACAAAATTTATCAAATAGTGCAGTATCAACAATGATGGAATCTTTGTATTCAGGTATGATTCCTGAACTTCAGGGAGGATTGGATTCATTGTATAATAAAGTATATGGAACTGTACTTGCAACCACCCAAAATAGTGGTCTTGCAAAAATTGCAGGTATTGAAGCACAAAAAGCACAAGTATCAAAAGTAGCATCTCTTCAAAGTGATCTTAATTGTTTAAGTGGTAAAGTTGTTAATGGATTAGGGCAAACAATTCGAGATATGATTACATCAGCTGTTTTTGAAGTTGTAGATACTGGAACATGTATTACTGAACAATTAGCTGGTTCACTATTAAATGGAATTACAAATGATATATCATCGGCTCTTGATGCACCACTTGAGGGATTGAGTGATATTGTTCCAAAAAGTTTTAAAGTTCAAGATTTTCTTCGAAGTAGTTCTGATGTGTTTAAATCAGTTGGTGGAGTTTTAGATTGTAATCAACGTGATGGTAAATGTGTGGGTCAAGTTAAAAAATTTACTCTTGGATATGGTGCTGCTAGAACATTTGATTTACAGGATGCTTATGATAATGTTTTAAAAAATATGAATATCGCAGATACACTTGGTGCTGATAGTGGTCCTTTAACAAAACCAGATTGTGCTTCTAAAACTTTTTGTGGTCCTCCAACTGTTAGTTTCTTTGGTGGAGATGGTATCGGTGGATTGGGTCGAGTAATATTGGGTGGTATTGTAGATAATACAGAGGGGTTATCTGATGTTACTGCAGATGTAAGTCGAACTGCAAGTATCATTGGAGTAGAGATTACAGATCCAGGATCAACATATTTCTCAACTCCTCCCGTTGTAAGTTTTGAAGATCCATGTGGACAAGGATATGGTGCAGTCGGTAGAGCTGTTATTGATTACGATTCAAATTCAAATACTTATGGACAAATTATTGCTGTTGATGTGATTTCTGACGGTGAAAATTATCCGAGTGCGAATACTGATGATGTCATAAATTCTGATGAAACTCCTGTGGGTGTTATTGGCACTAGAGTAGTAGATGGTGGACAAGGATATGTTGATGCGTTTGCAGATGGATATAATTTAACTATTGATAATGGTGTAATCATATCTGCGAGTCCAATAAATAACGTTAAGGTTACTGAAATACCTAAAATTATTGTATCTTCATCCACAGGTGTCGGAGCACTTATTAAACCAATTATAGGTAGATTACCACTCACCCCACAAGGTGAAGTGATACAGGTGATTGATTGTGTAGGACCTGAAACAAATAATTTGGTTGGATATGTAAATGGTAAACCATATTACGGACCCTATCACATACATCCAACAAAGGGTGTGAAGATGGTAGGTATAGCACACACTTCTTCTTCACATGAAATAATTTATGATACACCTGAACAAAGTTTCACACCATCTGTAATAGGTGTTGCATCTACTACTACACAAGTAGATACCACAGATCAACCAACAATAACTCCAACATCAACCATGACAAATACACAAACTCCACCACCAAGTAGTCCACCACCAAGTTCTCCCCCGTCAGGTGGTGGTGGATATGGAGGAGGTTACTAATGGCTGAAAAACCAAATCAAAATTGGGAAGCAAGGACGATTGATAGTAAAGGTCCTAAGTTTCGAATTGATGTGAATAATCCACAGATGGGAGCTGATGGTCCAAATACATATTTGCAGTATGCAGTTACCGACAATAAAGACAAACAATTTTCTGCTTTAAGTGAATCTGGAGTTTATCGACTTCATAATGAAAGAACAATTGAAGTGGTCGCAGGATCTAAAAATAGTGGAAGTGATACATCAGTTAAAATTAGTTCAGTTGAGGGAGATATTACAATAACTGTAATGGGTAATGGTCAGGTAAAAATTGCTGGAGGAAGTGTGATTGTTCAGGCGGATGAAGATATTGATTTAAAGGCTGGTCGAAATATAACTTTAAATGCTGCATCAACAGTGACTTTGAAAGGAACAAAAGTTCAAGCAAAAGGTCTTATTGGCAATTTGATTGAGAAAACTGCTGGTGGTTTTTTACAGAGAGTATTTAAAGGTAGTTATGTTGGTGAGGATTATCTTAAAAATCCTCCTGCAGGTGATAAATTTATATCAAAACCAGTTGTTTCTGGAACTGGAGATGTACCAGATTTAGGTAGATAACATAAATTATGAGTATTAGCACCGTTGGAGATTCATCAGATACACCAATTATCAATTACACTCCAAATACAATTGATGAGTATGTGGTTGTTGTAAATTTACCAGAAGATTGGGAGATAGTTCATAATTATATTATTAATGAAAATGAAATTGATGGAATACCCAATCGAAAGGTAAACTGTTCAAACATTCAAGAATTTTCATTAAGAACTGCCATATATGAGATGAGTGTTGCAGAGTCAGAAATTCTCAAAACACATGATAGAGTTGAAAGTGTAGAATTAAATCCTGATAAGTATCCACAACCAGAATCTCCACATACTGCAAGATTTGGAAATGTTGTTGCTTTCCCAAAACCATTATTACCAGGTGGTATAGCAAATTTTACTCCTGGATATACAAATAATGTTCGTTCAAATTGGTCGATGTTATTTGTAAGTGATCCAGATAGTAAACCATATCAAGGAGTTGGTATTACTACAACAAATACCGTAGACCGTGATATAAATTACACTGTCACTGGAAATAATGTAGATGCTGTAATAATTGACAGTGGTGTAGGAGTTCTTCACCCAGAATTTATTAGTGGTAATACGTATAGAGTGTTTGATGTGATTCTTGATGGTCCTTACAAAGCAGATCCAGCAGCTTTTAGTGGATATACAACAACAGTAACTATAGATGGTGTCAATATTGGAACTCGTGCTCAAGAGGCAAGAGCAAGAGAATGGTGGTCAAATACATCTATAAGATCAGCTGCGTTTCAAAGTCTTGGAACAGTAACAATTAATTCGAATTACACAAGAATACATGCACATAGTAAAAATGGATCAAATGCAATGATAGGCTCACATGGCACATCTTGTGCAGCGCAAATTGGTGGTAAGAATTTTGGACTTGCATTTCAATGTAATCTCTGGAATGTTAGAATTTCATTTAATACTGACCCTGCATTCTTAAGTTCGGCCACTGCATTAAATGCTTGTGCAATATTTCACAATGCAAAAAAAGCAGCATCAAACGATCCTGATCCAACCATAATCAATAATAGTTATGGTGGAACTGCTTCAACTGAAAATACAAATGGTACAACTTATTATCATTCTTTTAGGGGAAGTAATACAACGTATACGGGTAATGGTAGTGACATAAATCCACCATCAAATTCAGGTGCTTGTCGTAATCACAAATATCTTTCTGCTAATAAAAACGATGGTAATGGATCAGGTATCTATTCTTTTGCTGGAACTGGTTTGTATCCGACTCGAAATTCTTCTACTAGTAGTGCTGCAGAAAATGCGATCACTGCAGGATGTATAATGGTTGCCTCAGCTGGTAATGATAATCAAAAATTATCAGATAAAAATGATGTTGATTTTAATAACAAATATTATGATACTGATAGCACATATTCGTCTGGTGATTTTATCAATCGTGTTGGAGGAGTTCAACAAGGATTTTCAGGTGATCATGATATAGGTAAGGGGACAATTCGAGTGGGTGCAATAGATTGTGCTGTTGAACCAGCAGATGAAAAGCAAGGTGCCACAAAATATTCCATAAGAAAAACAGCTTATTCTGCAAATGGTCCGATGGTTGATATATTTGCACCTGCAGACCAATCATTGACTGCAGGATATGCTAATAATGAAAATTATCAAAGACAAGACAATTCAAATTTTTACGACAGGTTTTTTGGTGGTACAAGTTCTGCCAGTCCTAATCTTTGCTCTGTAATTGCGATTTATTTACAAAACAACAGAACAGCAACACAAAGTTCAATTAGAACATGGTTGACAGGCACAGCATGTAAAAATAATTTAATGTCTGATCCATACAGTGGAATAAACGACACAGGATATTGGTCTTTAGGATACAATGCATCAACCGATGAAGCATCAATTCCAAATACATCTTATAATTTTCGTGGCAATGGTAATTTGAGAGGGGCATCAAATCGTGTTCTGTTTAATCCTCTCACAGGAGATGGAGAGGCAGAAGAAGGGGAAGGTGAATCTCCTACCGTTGACGGAGAATATTCTGTGAGATTTTTAGGTAATGGAATATCTTTTGGTGGTCAACTTGTTATTACTTAATAACAACATAAATAACTAAAAATATCAATGGCAGATAAAAGTTTTAGTGTAAATAAACTGAATATTATTAGTAGTACAAACTTAACTGACGTTGAAGAAAGTATTGATAATTTGTGTATGGGAGATTAAAATATGTCAAATATATCTGTAACTGGTAATGAAGCACAATTTAATGAAAATGTAACTTTTCTGAAAGATGTTGATATTAAGGGATCTTTAACCGTTCCTGAAATTAATTCATCTAGTCTTTCAATCACTGGTATTGCTACATTTACAAATCAAGTTACTTTTAATCAAGGTTTATCATTTCCTGATTTAGAAGTTAGAGATTTTTTAAAAGTAGGTATAGGTGGAACAGTATTAAGTGTAGATTCACTTTTAAATCCTGGTAAAGTTGGTATTGGGAGCACAACACCAACAGAATTACTTGATGTATTTGGAAAGGCAAAAATAAAAGATTTAGAGTTAGAAACTCTTTTAGTCACGGGTATATCAACATTAACTGGTATCACAACTCAAAAAAGCACTTTATTTACAAAGCAACTAAGTTCTGCTGGAGTTTCCACCTTTTTCAATACTGTAAATGTTAAAACCGCTGGAGGTAGTCAAATTGAAGATGCCAGCGGATCTCTTGATATAAGATCAAATGTAATTACTTTAACAAATCAATCTGATAACCAAAATTACGCAGTATTTACAAATAATGCAGGTGTAGAATTACTGCATGCAAATTATAAAAAATTTGAAACAAGTAGTGATGGTGTTATATCTTCAGGTGATTTAATTGTAAATGATGTTGGTATTCGGACATCAGGAGTTGGACTTGGAACTGATGTTATTAAACCTATACCATTAACAGGAGAGTATAGTAACAGTACTCAAGGAGCTCTAAGACTCGTTATTGATGGTAGTGTTTCAATTTCAAGAAACATTTATGATAGTGAGGGATCACCTGGAGCAGCTAACTTCTTTTTAAAGAGGACTGGAACTGGTATTCGATGGACACAAATTGCACCAGGACAGGGAGATGGAATTGAATTAGAGAATGAGGGTCAGTCAGTTCCTGCTGCTGGAGTTGCTCAAACTTTTACATCGGTTAATTTTGCACAAGAAAATAGTTTCGGTATTGGAGTTGATAATATAACTGCAACTGCTGCTGATACTTCTACTCCAGCAGGTTCTGGTTTAGCTACTGTATTTACTTCTGATTTTTGGGGAGTTGAGGAAGGTCATGCTGGAATTGACACTGGCATTTACAGAATGACTAATGTTGGTATTGGAAGTTCTGCTCCAAGTGTTAAATTAGATGTAATTGGAAATACAAAGTTAGAAGGAACTTTAAGTGTATCAGGTAATATAGATGCCAATGGTAATCTAGATGTAGATGGTCAAACTGATTTAGATGCTCTTAATGTATCTGATACAGCAACATTTACAGGTAATATAGATGCAAATGGAGATTTAGATGTTGACGGTGTAACAAACCTTGATGATGTTGATATAGATGGTGCTGTTGATATGGCAACCACCCTAACAGTGGGAGGTAATGTTGATTTTAATGGAGATTTAGACGTAGATGGAACTACAAACCTTGATATTGTTGATATAGATGGTGCTGTTGATATGGCAACCACCCTTACATTGGGAGGTAACGCTGATTTCAACGGAGATTTAGATGTAAGCGGAAGAACTGAGTTAGATACCACTAACATTTCAGAAACACTTAATGTAACTGGAATATCAACGTTTGTAGGTGTATCTACATTTAACAATCAGATATTTACAAATAAAATATCAAATTCAGGTATAATAACCTCAAATATGATTCACCTCACAGGTGGATCATTTACTGCTCCACATCCAAGTGGGGAAACAAAAATTGATAGTGCAATTATTGTAAATGAAAACTTTGGTCTTTATTCATTAGAAGCCACTGGTGCTGGTGATACTGCTAGATTTTTAAGATCAGTAATACAGAAAGATACTGATGTTATATCAATAGGTCAGACAAATACTGCACTTATTTCTGAGATAAACATATTACCAGGTAACTTTGGATCTGTAAGTATCGGATATAGTGGTGCAGTTAGTCTGGTAGGGGTATCTCAAGATGGAATAACTGCCAATATAGAAAAATTAAGAACTGTTGGATCTGGAATTACAGTTTTTGGAAATCTTGAATCACAAACTTTAAATATCACAGGATTATCAACATTTAATAATAATGTTAGATTAATAGATGATAAACAATTAATATTTGGAACAACAGACGGACTAGAGATATATCATAATGGTGATTCATATATCAGAGCAGAAACTGGTCATTTATACATTCAACAGACGAATTCTGACAAGGGTATTAAAATACAAGGTACAAATGGAACAGATGGTATTATAGTTGAAGGTGGTGGTTCATATAATGTTAAATTACATTCTTCAGGAAATCTTAAGTTAGAGACAAATGATAGAGGTGTTGATATAACTGGTCATACAGAAACAGATACCTTAAAAGTAAGTGGTGTTTCAACATTCACTGGCACTGCTGATTTTGATAGCACGATTAAAGACCGTAATGATGACGTTGGTACTACAGTTGCTGAGGCTCTCTCAAATAACATAACTAATGCTTTTTATAATCCGACAACTGGTATCACGACAATTACCATTGCTAATCATGGTTTTACAAATGGTGATTCGATTAAAATTCCAGATGGAACATTAACTTTCCAGTGTAATTATAATGGTGTAACTGGTAGTCAATCATATCCAAGATCAAAAGATCCAAATAGTGGTAAATGGTTAGTTATATCGAATGTTGGAATAAGCACATTTCAAGTTAATTTAGGAGATGGTGGTGTATCTGCTGGAGTTGAACATACATTTGTATCAGGTGGTGGTGTAATTCATTCATCTGGATTATATGTCAAAGATGATTATCGTTTAGCATCAGTCGGAACTGGTGTTTCATGGAGACCATCTGGAGTTCAAACTAAAAGAACAATATGGGTTTCTAAAAGTGGATCTGATAATAATAGTGGATTACTTGAAGGTGATGCAAAAGCAACTGTTGGTGCTGCAGCATCGATAGCAGTTGAGACTGATACAATCAAGATTAGACCTGGTGTTTATGAAGAGGATAATCCAATTGGGTTAAGAACAGATGTTTCAGTTACAGGAGAGGATCTTCGTTTGGTTATAATTAAACCAAAAAATAAAAACAAAGATGTTTTTCATGTAAGAAGAGGATGTCTTGTTGAGAATTTAAACTTTGGTGGATCAAATGTAGGAGTTGGTTATGATGGATCAGCATGCGTTGCGTTTCCTCCACCATCAGGTGGTGGACATGGTGCAGTTAGTGGTTACAAAGATCCTGGTCCTGCAACCGAAGGTCCAAGTGGAAGATGGAGATCACCATATGTAAGAAACTGTACAAATTTCATGACCAGTAGTATTGGAATGAAAATAAATGGAGATCATGCCACTGCATCTACCATAGGTGCAGATTTAAAATCTATGGTGTGTGATTCCTTTACACAATATAATGAAAATGGAATTGGTGTATCTTTAACAAATGATGCTTATGCACAATTGGTTTCAATATTTACTATTAACTGTGATATTGGTATTTTCGCAGGATCTGGTGCACAGTGTGATCTTACAAACTCAAACTCATCTTTTGGTAATTTTGGTTTAGTTGCAGTTGGATTAGGATCAACTCAGTTTACAGGAATTGTAAGTAATACAAACACAGCAAATGAAATTATAACTAGCACTATAGCTGATAATCAAGACACTGTTGTATGTGCAAATGTTAGAGATGATTCTGATGGTAATAATAATCTTCCTTTTACTGGAGCAGTTCGAAGACCATTTGATGGACAAGCATTATATTTTAAAATTGATTTAGATAATTATCCTGATACTCAAGGAAGTGGAAGAATCACATCTCCACTTCAACAGCTTAGATCAATAAGTTTAATTGAAGGTGCTGATGCAAGTGGATATAGTGCTTTTGATCCACCAAGTGTTCTTATAAGAGATAATGATGGTGAAGTTGAACCTAAAGGACCACAAGGAGTTATTGCTGAAGCTACAGCAACAGTAAGTCCAACTGGAAATATAACTGCGATTACTGTGGTGGCACAGGGTAGAAATTATCTTCCAACTCAAAATATAGTTGTAGATATTGAAGGAGAAACTGGAATTGCCACTGCTGTCATGGAACCCATATATTATACAGTTGAATCAGCAACTAAAACAGAAAATGTAAGTGGAATATCTACATTAACTTTTAATGAATTTATTCCTTATGAATTATTCCCAGATGATCCATTTACACTTCAAAGAATTAGTCGAGTATTGACAAGTTCTCACTCATTTGAATATGTCGGTACAGGTACAGATATAAATATAGCGACACCTCTACAAGGTGCAATTCCTATAAAGGAAAATGAAATTGTAGCAAAAGATGGAGCACAAATTCCATTTACATCAACCGATCAAAAAGGTAACTTTGATATCGGTTCAGGATTGCAAATAAATCAAACAACTTCGACAATTTCAGGAAGAGACTTTAGTAGATCATTGCAAGCAGAAGTTACACCATTAATACTAGCATTAAGATAATATGGCAATCGCACCACTAAATAAATTTTTGACAATTGCAGTTCCAGTTGCTCCAGGACAACAGGAATTGTATAAGGCTCCAGTTGGAACATCTGCGATTGTTTTGTTTGCACAGGTATCAAACGTTGGAGTGAATACTTTTCCAACTGTAACCTTCACTCATCGAAGAACAAGTGTTGCGACTAGAACAGTAGGAAACGTAAGAAATAATAGAATTATAAAAGATGGTGAAATACCTCCAAATGATTCACTTATATTAATAGATGGTAGACTTGTTCTTCAAAGAAATGCGGTTTTATCAGATTCAATTGTTATCAGTGGTGAACAAACAGGTATAACAACAATTAATGATGTTAAGTATGATAATACTACAGGTTTAACCACAGTAACGACTCAAGATCCACATAATTTTAGTGTGAATGATGAAATCACAATGGCAGGAATTGCTTTTACTTGCCCATCAACGGCAGGTATAACAAGTTCAATATTTCCTGCACCGCAGGTTGCATTTGTGGTTAATAAAGTTGGTGCTGGATCTACAAATTTTGAAACAAATACAGGTATTGTAAAAACTTTACCTCATACTTTTAGAGCATCCTTTCATAATTTTATTCGTGCAGAAAAAGATGCAATTACAGTTACATCTGGTGCTCAAAATGGAAATAAAATACAAGTTATAAAGGGAACAACTTATGATTCTTTAACAGGAATTCTTTCGGTAACTGCAGCTGCACCACACAATCTTGTGACTGGAAATACAATTCAATTTACAAATGAGTCACTTGTTTTTAAATGTTCACAAGATAATTATTTTAAAGAAAAAAAATATCCTCGAAGCACTGATCCAGCAGCAAATGGTAACAATATAGGTGTAACAACTTTTGTTGGAATTGCGAATACCTTTACAGTTGATGTTGGAGTCACGACAACAGGTGGATTAGTCGGACCACTTCAGATGGAATTCATCTGCAGTATTCTAGAGAACAGTACATCATAATATGCCAAAGTATTTAAGTGGAAGGGTCAAAAGAACTCCACAAGGTTCATTAACAACTGATAGGTATCAATACCTTGGATTAGATCAGGCAGAACCTAATTTAGGTGATCCTCCAGAACTAGATGCAATTCCTGGTGGTCAGCAATATCAAATTGTTTCATTAATTAGTAATCCAGGTGAAAGGTTTTGGGTTCCAATTGGAGGAGGAATACAACCAGGATCTATAACTGTCAGAGATGGAGGATTAGTTGTTCCGAGAACAGATGCAAATCCAAATTTAGGTGTCAGTAGTATCACGGATATAAATTTTGTTGGAACTGCTGTCACTGTTGTAGGTTCTATAAATCCTGATGGGGGCGCAGGTATTGCAGTTACAGTTACAGTTGCACCACCAGGTGACAATTTTCAAATTTTATTTAATAATATTGATGATCAATTTGGAGCTTCTCCAAATTTTGTATTTGATAATACAATAGGTATAGGTTCAGTTGGTATCGGAACTTCATTACCTACACAGAATTTGCATGTCGTAGGAAATGTAAAATTAGATAAAACAATATATGGAGAGGATAATCAACCAGGTACTACTGGTGATCTTTTAGTAAAAACTGCAACAGGTGGAGTTAAGTGGACTGATTCAGGATCTGTAACATCTGGTGCAGGTGGAACGATAACACAAATTCAGTTTCATGATGATACAGGTTTAGTTGGTGGTGCAAGCAATTTTGTTTTTGATTCAACTAATAGTCGAATTGGTATAGGTTCAACTCAACCCGATAGATTATTAGATGTTCTTGGTGACTCACGATTTACTGGTGTTACAACTTTCTCTGGTGATGTTAAGATAGATGATAGTCTAGATGTAGACGGACATACTGAATTAGATAATTTAAATGTTGCTGGTGTCTCAACATTCAATGATGATGTAATATTTGCTGGTAATAACCATAATATTAAATTTGATAAATCAATTGATGACTTAATATTTGATGATAATGCAAAATTAACATTCGGTATTGGGAACACTACTGTCAATTTGTTTTATAAACCAGATACCAGAGATTTTAGACATGAATTTAATGGTGGTGCTAATTATGTTTTATTAACTAATACTTTTGATCTCAAAAGTGCAGATGCAAGTAAAGCAGCAATCACAGCATATGCTCCAGGTGGTGTTCCTGAAGTAAGATTATTTAATGATGGAAATGAAAAATTAAGAACCACTGGTTATGGAGTTACAGTTTTTGGACAATTAGAAACAACTGACATTTTTGCATCTGGTGATGTTGGTATCGGAACTACAAATCCAACAGCATCGAATATTGAATCTGCTCTTGAAAACAATACAAAGGTTCTTGCCGTTGGTATACTCACTGCAAATCAAATATTTGGAAAGGTCACTTCCATTCAGGAGACAATAGATCTTGATATATTAAATGTTTCTGGAATTACATCAACAAAAAATTTACTTGTTACTGGAATAGCCACTTTTGAACAAAATGTATCATTTCAAAAAAATGTATCAATTGGTGGTACATTAACATACGAAGATGTAACTAATATTGATTCTGTAGGATTAATAACTGCAAGAAGTGGCATTCATGTTACTGGAGGCAGTGTTGGTATTGGAACCACTAATCCAACACATAAATTAGATGTCAAAGGAGATATTAATTTTAATAATAATATGTTGATCTCTAACGCTGAGGTTGGAAACTCAGGTAACATAGATCATATTTGGCATAGTGATGCTGGAAATTATGGAACGGGTGGAACATGGAACTTTGTTTCTGATGGAACAGCAAAACGAGAAGGAAACTCTGCAATTCAGATAGGTTTTTTAAAGTCTTCTGGTGGTGGTAATTTTTTAGAATCAGTTGGTATTGGAACCACTAATCCAGGTAGTCTTTTAACTCTTGACCATGCTACCAATCCAGCAATTCAATTTAGAGATAGTGGTACAAAAGTTGCATCAATAAATGCAGAAGGAACACAAACAAATATAGCATCTTTTGAAAGTAAGGATTTAGTATTTGCTGCTTCAACAAGTTCAGCATTCAAAGAAAGACTTCGCATCACATCAGCAGGACTAGTTGGTATCGGAACTGATGATCCATCAAATTATGGTGGTGCAGTAAAATTAGCATTGCATAGCACTGGGAATACTGGATTAACTATTGCTGCAGGAACTAGTAGTGATAGTAATATACTCTTTGCCGATGGGATAACGGGCGATGCCACTTATAGAGGAAATATTAAATATGCACATGATGATGATTCAATGCGGTTCCACACCGCAGCAGAAGAAAGACTTCGCATCACATCAGATGGTTTTGTAGGTATCGGAACTACTAATAATATTGAAGCACCTTTACATGTCACAGGTGCAAATAGTAGGGGTATAGTTGCACTGTTTGGTGCAAAAGATTTTGTTGATAATGTTAATTATAACTATGATGATGCGACCATTGGTTTGCAGGGTGAAAATCCTTCAGGAACATATCAAGGATCAGGAGTTCAATATATTACTCGTAATATAGGATTAACTAATTGGCATCACGGTTATACAACATTTGACAGAGTAGGAGATTTTCATATTGGACTTGGTGGATTTGGAACTACAAAGGCAACGGATAAAATTACGATTTTATCAACAGGTGATGTTGGTATCGGAACTACAAATCCTGAAAGAAATTTACATGTAAAATCAACAACACCTTATATAAGAGTTGAATCAGGTGCTGCAAACCAACCTGCAACTCTAGAGTTATATCATACAAGAGGTAATGGAAGTGATAAGTGGCCTGTTAGTGTAGCAACAGATGATGCTGCATTAACATTTAATGTTGCAACTGCAGCAA
>MDTB01130447.1_pt1 | contig 14853 bp, 15 predicted proteins | sample 811161 | NCBI WGS metagenome assembly MDTB01 (sample SAMN05326650, study PRJNA326480) | marine metagenome | isolation source: seawater | place: Mediterranean Sea | collected 2009
AAATCCAATGACAAAAAAATCAAAAATTGATCATTATACAGATAAAGAGGCTTTAGATTTTCATATAGGGAATAAGTCTGGCAAAATTGAGGTTAATTCATCTAAACCTCTTATTTCAAAAAGAGATTTATCGCTTGCTTATTCACCAGGAGTAGCAGCGCCGGTTAAAGAAATTTTCAAAGATTCTTCAAAAGCCTACGACTATACCTCCAAAGGAAACTTGGTAGCAGTAATAAGCAATGGATCAGCAATTCTAGGTTTAGGAAATCTTGGATCATTAGCATCAAAACCTGTCATGGAGGGAAAAGCTGTATTGTTTAAAAGATTTGCAGATATCGATTCTATCGATATTGAAATAGATAATAAAAATACTGATGAAATAATTTCTACAATTAGAAATATTGCAGGTACCTTCGGTGGTATTAATTTAGAAGATATTGCGGCACCCGATTGTTTTATAATAGAACAAAAGTTAAAAGAAATTTTAGATATACCAGTTTTTCATGATGATCAGCATGGAACTGCAATTATAACAACAGCAGCTTTAATTAACGCTCTAGATATTTCAAAAAAAAAAATTGATAAGGTTAAAATAGTTGTTAATGGTGCTGGTGCTTCCGCAATAGCATGTACAAATTTATTTAAAAAGATAGGTGTAAAAAATGAAAATGTAATCATGTGTGATAGAAAAGGAGTAATCTACAAAGGAAGAAGTCAGGTCGATCAGTTTAAATCAGCTCATGCTGTTGAAACTAAACTTAGAACTTTAGAACAGGCTATGAAAGGGGCTGATGTATTTCTTGGACTATCTGCAAAAGATGTTGTTAACCGTGAAATGATAAAGTCAATGGCAAAAAATCCAATAGTGTTCGCGTGTGCAAATCCTGATCCTGAAATCAAACCAGAAATAATAAACGACGTGCGTAACGATGTAATAATTGCAACTGGAAGATCTGACTATCCAAATCAAGTAAATAATCTTATAGGTTTCCCGTACATTTTTAGAGGAGCACTAGATGTTAGAGCAAAAATAATAAACGACGAAATGAAAATAGCTGCTGCAAATGCGATAGCATTATTAGCAAGGGAAGATGTTCCAGATGAAGTTGTTTCAGCCTATGGAGGTGAGAGGCCAAAGTACGGAAAAGAATACATTATACCTTCGACATTTGATCCTAGACTAGTTCGAAGAATACCTTCTGCTGTGGCAGATGCAGCTATGAAAAGTGGTGTTGCGGGTAAAAAAATTGATAATTTAGAAAACTATAAAGATCAACTTTCTGCAAGATTAGATCCTTCAATGTCTTTAATGCAAGGTATAAACTCAAATGTAAAAAAAAGTCCTAAACGAGTCGTATTTGCAGAAGGAGAAGATGAAAATATGCTTAAAGCTGCTATAGAATTTGGAAAAAATAAATTAGGAACTCCAATTGTAATTGGAAACGAAAAAAGGGTAAAAGAAACTTTAAAAATTATTGGTTTAGATGAAAATTTTAAAATTGAGATTGTTAACTCGACTAATAAAGATAAAAGAGAAAAATATACTAAGTATTTATACCAAAAACTTCAAAGAACAGGTCAACTTGAAAGGGATGTTGATCGATTAGTTCGTAATGATAGAATAGCATTTGGTTCTTCTATGGTTGCATGTAAAGATGCTGATGCGATGGTTACAGGAAATATAAGACATTACGCTGCTTCAATAGAAAAACTAAAACATGTTTGTGATGCTAGAAAGGGGGAGCCAATTTTTGGTATGACAATGATGGTATTTAAAGGTAGAACAGTTTTAGTAGCTGATACAAATGTTGAAGATTTTCCCTCCTCGGAAAGATTAGTTGAAATTTCAAAGTCTTGTGTAAGGGTATCAAAACTTTTCGGTTTCGATCCTAAAGTCGCCTTTTTATCTCATTCAACTTTTGGAAAGCCGATCTCTAGAAACACAAAACATGTTAGAGATGCTATAGATTTATTAAAAAAAGAAAAAGTTGATTTTGATTTTGATGGTGAAATGCAACCAGATGTAGCTTTAAATCCAATTTATCAAGATGTTTATCCTTTTTCAAAAATTGTAGGAAGAGCTAACATTTTAATTATGCCTGCTCTTCATAGCGCTGCAATCTCAACTAAATTGATGAAATCATTTGGTGGAGCAAAATTAATAGGCCCACTATTAATTGGCTTGGATTTACCTATAGAGGTGGCTCCATTAAGGTCGAGCACATCTGATATATTAAATCTTGCTTCTATCGCAGCTTACTCTGCTGAGATAATTGATTATAATAAAAACTAGATTTTGTTTCTACTTAGCTCAGTAACTAAATAAATAGATGGAATAACTTTTTCAACATCATAAATCTTTTCAGCTTCTAACAATACTTCTTTTTTTTCATCATTGTCCATTGCTATACCGAAAATATAAATCTTCTTATTAATTGTCTCGAGGGTATAATTTCTTGCTTTTGTTTTTTTGTTAAAAATTAAAGCAGTTCTTAACTGGCTTGTGATAAGAACATCTTTAGCGGTCTGTTTAAAATTAGAATTACCCTTTATTGTTATAGCGTTTTTTACTTCTCTAGCTCCTTTGGTTTCCCAAGCTAACTTGGTTATCTTTATTTTTTCTTCAGCCTCATCAACTTTTCCAGATAAGAAAATCCGACCATCTAAAACTTCTACCTGGATGTTTAAAAAATATTTTTTTTCACTCAAAGATAGTCTCGCCACTAAATTTTTTTGCATAATTGTGTCATCTATTTGCATACCTATTGTTCTCGGGTCAAAAGTTATATCTACCCCAGCACCAAAGCGACCTGCAGGAGAACAGTTTGATAAAAAGATTGTTATTAAAATAATAAATAAATAATTTTTCATTTTTTGTTTTTAATACAAAGATTATAAATAGTTTTTTTTGGCACTTTTTCTTTTTTGGACATTAACTCAACAGTATCCTTTACAGTATATTTTTTTAAATAGTTTATAACTTGTTTTTCTATTTTAGTATAATCAGTTATTAACAACTCATTTTTATTTTTATTTTTTTGTGAAATGACAATTGTTAATTCTCCTTTTAATTGAGTTTTAAAAGGGTTCAAATTATTAATACTTTCCCTATAGTATGTTTCGTATTTTTTAGTCATTTCTCTAGCTATAAATATATCTCTACCAGAAAAATATTTTTTAAAGTGCTTTATGTAAAAATTTATTTTTATTGCCGGGAGGAAAAATATTAAAGAAAATCCGTCTATAGTTATTTTTTTAAGAGATTTATTCAATTCATTTTCAGTTTTGGGCAAAAAACCATAAAATAAAAACTTTTCTCCAAAGCCTGACATGCTTGCGGCCGCTGATATAGCCGAGGGTCCTGGAGCTGTAAAAACTTTTAGGTTATTTTTAATACATTCATTAATAAGAATATTTCCTGGATCCGATAAAACTGGTGTGCCAGCATCCGAAATTAAAGACAAAATTTTGCCCTCATTTAAATATTCTATAATTTTATTTAAAGATTTTTTCTCATTAAACTTATGATAAGGAATTAATCTACTTTTTATGTTAAAATTATTTAAAAGTTTTAAAGAGTGTCTCGTATCCTCACAAAGAATGAAGTCAGAATTTTTTAAAATTTTAATTGCACGAAGAGTAATATCCTCTAAATTTCCAATTGGTGTTGAAACAATGTATAAACCTTTTTCAAGACTGTTCATAATATTATGTTAAAAAAAATTATTATTATTACTTATATATTAATATCTTTCAATTTTAAGTCTTTTGCAGATGAAAACCAAAAAATTTTAAGGGTGGGTCTTTTAGCTCCATTTAGTGGAGAATATAAAGATATGGGTCAATCAATAATGTTATCTCTTCAGTTGGCTTTAAATGAAATTAAAGATGATAATATAAAAATTTTTCCGAGAGACTCTGGATTTAATAATCCAAAAATGCTTATTCAATCTGTTGAGTCTCTAAGAGATGAGAAAGTAAAAATAGTAATTGGTCCAATAAGCAATGAAGATTTTAAGAGTTTAACAGCTTATAAAGATATGATTTTTATTTCACCATCTAATATTGATCCAAATATTCAAAACAATATTTTAAGTGTTGGTGTAAGTTTAGAGTCTCAAATTAAATCTATTGAAAATTTTATAAAAATAAATAAAAGAAAAAAAACAGTTATTATGTATCCTAAAAATAAGTATGCTTCCTTGATTGACTCAAAAATCAATAACATCAATATAAACAATAAAAAAATATTTAGATATAGTGCAGATCCAAAAATTTTAACAAGTGATATAGAAAAACTTACTAATTACAAACAAAGAAAGAGAAATCTAATTTCTAGAGTTAAAATGTTAGAGGAAAAAGATGATGAAGCTTCTAAAATAGAACTTAAAAAACTAGAACAAAAATATACTATAGGTAAAGTAAATTTTGATTCTGTAATAATTATAGATTTTGGAGACAGTTTGAAAAGCGTTTTAACATCTTTAGTTTATTCTGATGTAGATCAAAATGAAGTTTTGATTGTAACGGTTAATCAATGGTTTGACAAAAGTATTTTTTTAGAAAATTCTATCAAAAATTTATATTACCCATCAGTTGATTTTAAGAATTTTAAAAAATATAAAAAAAAATACTCAGAAACTTATGGCATGCAACCGAGTGAAATTACAATTTTGACCTACGATGCTTTAGGACTTATCTATTATATTTGGAATAAGAAAAACTTTAAAATATCTTCAGTAAAAGATTTTATTATCAAAGATAATATTAAGGGTAAAATTGGAACTTTTAGTTTTATTGATGGAAGGTTGATACAAAAACTAAATATATACAAAGCTTCAAATAAAAAATTTGTGAAATTTTAATTTCTTTTTTAATTTTTTAAAAGCTATACTTCTATGATCAATTGCCATTTTTTTAGATATATTCATTTGTCCAAACGTTTTTTTAAATTGATTAGGAATAAAAATTGAATCATATCCAAATCCTTTTGAACCTAATATTCTATCAGAAATAACTCCATTAATGACTCCAACTGAAGTAATAATTTTTTTTTTATTTAGTCTTATAGATAAGCTGCAAATAAATCTTGCCTTCCTATTTTTTTTCTTATTAATTTTTTTTAAAATATTTGTCATAGCTTTTTTAAAACTTCCACTCTTTTTTGCCCATCTAGCTGAATAAATTCCAGGCTTTTTGTTTAATGCGAAGATCTCAAGACCTGAGTCATCCGATAAAGAAATTAACTTTGATTTTTTATAAAAATAACTAGCTTTTAATTCTGAATTTGATTTGAATGTTTTGCCAGTTTCTTTCGGGGCTTTAATTTTTAAATTTTTTGGTGAAATCTTCTCAATATTTTTATCGATTAATTTGCTAATTTCTCTGAATTTACCATCATTATGAGTACCGATTAATATTGGATTATTTTTTTTCATTGAACACTAGTAATTACGTTTTTCGGTATTATATAGCAATTTATATGAGCAAATCCAGCAAAGACGAAAATATAAATAAAGAGGATAGTAAATCAACGGCTATAAAAGTCTCCGATGAGCACAAAGAAGAGCTTTCTTTAGAGGAAAAGTTAAAAATCTCTGAGGAAAAACTCCTAAGATCCTTAGCTGACTCTGAAAATCAAAGACGAAGGTTTGAGAAAGAAATTAAAGATGCTTTTGATTTTGGAGGATTTAATTTTGCAAAAGAAATGTTGGCTTCGTTAGATAACCTTCAGAGAGCAAAAAAATCTCTACTTGAAGACGAAACTTTAAAAAAAAGTAAAGAATTTGAGAAATTTTTAAAAAATATTGATATCATAGAAAAAGATCTGATTTCAACTTTCGAAAAAAATAAAATTATAAAAATTAATTGTTTAAATGAAAAATTCGATCCAAATTTTCATCAAGCCATGCTAGAAGTCGAAGACGATAAAGTTAATCCCGGCACTATTGTACAGGAAATTCAATCAGGTTTTATGTTTGGTGAAAGATTATTGAGACCTTCATTTGTTGGAATATCTAAGAAAAAAGGTGAAAAACAGGACAAAAATAAATAAAAAGATGACTTGTAGAATAGTATTTAGACCCCATATAAAAACAGTAAACAAAGGACAAAATGAGTAGAGTTATAGGAATAGATCTAGGGACAACAAATTCTTGTGTAGCTATAATGGATGGCACACAAGCTAAGGTGCTGGAAAACACCGAAGGTGCAAGAACAACACCTTCAGTAGTAGCATTTCTGGAAAAAGATGAAAAATTAGTTGGTCAGCCTGCTAAAAGACAAGCTGTAACAAATCCTGAGGATACTATATTTGCTGTTAAAAGGCTTATAGGTAGGAAATTTGATGGCCCGTCTGTTCAAAAAGATATTTCGAAAGTTCCATATAAAATAATTAAATCTGAAAATGGTGATGCTTGGGTTGAGGGCAAAGGTAAAAAGTACTCTCCTGCACAAATCTCGGCATTTGTTCTTCAAAAAATGAAAGAAACAGCTGAAAAGTATCTAGGCCAAGCAGTAACTAAAGCTGTAATAACTGTACCTGCTTACTTTAACGACTCACAAAGACAAGCTACAAAAGATGCTGGTAAAATTGCCGGTTTAGAAGTTTTAAGAATTATAAATGAACCAACAGCAGCTTCATTAGCTTATGGTTTGGATAAAAAAGGTGGAAAAAAAATAGCAGTATATGATTTAGGTGGGGGTACATTTGACGTTTCAATTTTAGAAATCGGTGACGGTGTATTTGAAGTTAAATCTACTAATGGAGATACTTTTTTAGGCGGTGAAGATTTTGATGACACTATTGTTGAGTATTTAGTTAACGAATTTAAAAAAGATAACGGTATAGATTTAAAATCAGACAAACTTGCTTTACAAAGATTAAAAGAGGCTGCTGAAAAAGCAAAAATCGAACTTTCTTCAGCAACACAAACTGAAATTAATTTACCATTTATCACAGCAGATAAATCTGGTCCAAAACATTTAAACTTAAAGTTTACCAGAGCAAAACTAGAAGCTTTAGTTCAAAACTTAATAGAAAGAACATTAAGCCCATGTAAAACTGCCTTGAAAGATTCTGGTTTTTCATCGGCAGAAATTAATGAGGTTGTGCTAGTTGGTGGAATGACTAGAATGCCTAAAATTATCGAGACAGTTAAAAACTTTTTTGGAAAAGAACCTAACAAAAGTGTAAACCCTGATGAAGTTGTTGCTATGGGAGCCGCTATTCAGGCTGGTGTACTTCAAGGAGATGTTAAAGACGTACTGCTTTTGGATGTAACTCCTCTATCATTAGGAATTGAAACTTTAGGCGGGGTGTCTACGAAGCTTATAGATAAAAATACAACTATTCCTACTAAGAAAAGCCAGGTGTTTTCTACTGCCGAGGATAATCAGCCTGCTGTATCAATTAGAGTTTTACAAGGTGAAAGAGAAATGGCAGCAGATAATAAACTTTTAGGAAACTTTGAATTAGTTGGAATACCTCCTGCTGCGAGAGGAACACCTCAGATTGAAGTCACTTTTGATATCGATGCGAATGGTATTGTAAGCGTATCAGCTAAAGATAAAGGAACTGGAAAAGAGCAAAAGATACAAATTCAAGCTTCAGGCGGTTTATCAGATGAAGAGATAAATAAAATGGTTAAAGACGCTGAGTCAAACAAAGAGGCCGACAAAAAGAAAAGGGATGGTGTCGACGCAAGAAATCAAGCTGATAGTATCGTTTTCTCCACAGAGAAAAGCTTAAAAGAACATGGAGACAAAATATCTGCTGATGAAAAGAAAGCTATAGAAACTGGCATCGCAGATCTTAAAGAGTCTTTAAAAGGCACAGATACAGAAGATATTAAGAAAAAAACTCAGAACCTGATACAAGTTTCAATGAAACTTGGTGAAGCTGTCTATAAGAGCCAACAAAAAAATCAGCCAAAAGATGATAAAAATAACAAAGATCCTAAAGATAAAGGTAATGACAAAGAGAATGTTGTTGACGCTGACTTTGAAGACGTAAAAGAAGACAAAGAAAAAAGCGCCTAAGATAAATAAAGGAGCAATTTCTTGTGGCAAAAAGAGATTATTATGAAATCTTAGGTGTATCTAAATCCGCTTCAAAGGATGAGGTTAAAAAAGCTTACCGCAAATTAGCATTAAAATATCACCCTGATAAAAATAAAGGCGATAAAACTTCAGAGGAGAAGTTTAAGGAAGCGAGCGAAGCTTACCATGTATTGTCTGATGATAAGAGAAAGACTAACTATGATCAGTTTGGTCACGCTGCATTCGAGGGTGGAGGAAATCAAGGATTTGGTAATTTTGATTTTGGATCTTCGTTTTCGGATATTTTTGAAGATTTTTTTGGTGATGATGTTTTCGGAGGTAGTGGAAGATCTGGAAGAAGAACATCTAATAGGGGTAATGATTTAAGATATGATGTATCAATTAGTATGGAAGACGCATATTCCGGTTTAAATAAAAAAATTAATTATACCACTTACAAAAAATGTTCTAAATGTGCCGGGCAAGGTTCTGAACCAGGATCAAAGCCAATCTCATGCAACTATTGTAATGGAAGAGGTAAAGTAAGATCAAATCAAGGTTTTTTTACAATTCAACAAACTTGTCCAGAGTGTAGTGGATATGGTGAGACTATCAGCAATCCGTGTAAGCAGTGTCGTGGTAATGGCAAAACACAAAGTAAAGAAAATGTCTCTGTAAAGATTCCTAAAGGTGTTGATGATGGGACTAGGATTAGAGTTTCAGGAAAAGGAGAGGCAGGAAGTAAAGGGGGAGCAACTGGAGATTTATACTTATTTATTTCAGTAGATAATCATAGTATTTTTAAGAGATCAGATGAGCATCTCTATTTTGAGTTACCTATAACATTTACAGACGCAGCCTTAGGTACGTCTGTTGAAGTGCCTTCAATAGATGGTGGTAGAGCCAAAATTAAAATTCCAGCTGGAACACAACACGGAAAGCAATTGAGGTTGAAAGGCAAAGGCATGCCTTTTCTAAGAGGGAATGGTTATGGAGACTTATATATAAAGATTATTACAGAGGTTCCATCAAGTTTGAATTCAAAACAAAAAGAACTTTTAGAAGAATTTAGAAAGATAGAGTCTGAAAAATCTAGCCCCATTATTAAAAGCTTTTTTGAAAAAGCAAAAAAGTTTTGGAATGATTCTTAATTAACTGTGGCTATGCAAGAAATCATGTCTACTATTTTTCTTATAGCAGTATTATTTTTAGTACTACCTTCGTTTTTAAATACCAACAGTAAGCTAAAACAATTCATTCAAAATATTTCTATTTGGGCTATAATTGTTCTTATTATTGTTGTAATTATAAAACTTAATATATAATGAAAAGAATCAATTTAGCTATTACAGGTTGTTTAGGAAGAATGGGAAGACAGATCATTAAATCTTCAAAAAATAATAAAGAATTCAAAATTGTCTCTTTAACTGAAAACAGGAATATTACAAAAAAAATATCAGGTATTAATCCTGAACTCAATACTATGAGTGCATTTAAAAAAGCTAATGTTATTATAGATTTCACAATTCCAAGATGTACTCTTCAGGTTTTAAAAATTGCATCAAAATTAAAAAAAAGAGTGGTAATTGGTACTACTGGTTTTTCAAAAAAAGAAGAAAATTTAATTAAAAAATATTCTAAGAAAATACCTATTCTTAAAGCAGGTAATATGAGTTTGGGTGTTAACCTTTTAATGTATTTAACAGAGATAGCCTCCAGATCTTTAAGCAACAATTTTCTTTCCAAAGTTTATGAGGTTCACCATAAACATAAAAAAGATTATCCCTCTGGAACGGCTTTAATGTTGGGAAAAGGTGTGGCTGACGGAAAGAATAAAGACTTTTATAGTTTGATAGGAAAAAAATATTTAAATAAAAATACATTTCCTTACGGAAAGAAAATTAATTTTAACTCTATCCGAAAAGGCAGTGTTATTGGAGAACACGAAGTAAAATTTTCAAGCGGTAAAGAGATAGTAACTTTAAATCATGAGTCTTTTGATAGAGCATTATATTCTGAGGGTGCATTAACTGCATCAAGATGGTTAATGAGAAAAAAACCAGGTCTTTATTCCATGAGAGATTTGTTAAACTTTAAGTGAACATCAAAAATAAATCTAAAATTATTCAAAAAATTTTGGATAAAACCTATCCTAATGTTCCTATACCTTTGAGTTATAGAAACACTTTTACTTTACTTGTTTCAGTTTTGCTCTCAGCTCAATGTACAGATGTTAATGTTAATAATGTAACCAAAAACATTTATCCTAAATATAACCATCCTAAACACTTTGTAAAACTAGGTAGAAAAAAAATAGAACGATTAATTAAACGAATTGGAATTTTTAGGATCAAAGCCAAAAGTATTTATTACCTATCTAAAACTTTAATTGAAAAATATAATGGAAAGGTGCCAAATACTTACCAAGAACTTGAGGAATTACCTGGTGTAGGTCATAAAACAGCGAGTGTTGTAATGTCTCAAGGATTTGGCTATCCAGCATTTCCTGTGGATACTCACATACATCGATTAGCTCAAAGATGGGGATTGTCTAATGGTAAAAATGTAGTACAAACTGAAAAAGATTTAAAAGCAATTTTTCCCAAGAAAAATTGGAACAAACTTCATCTTCAAATTATCTGGTTTGGTAGAGAATACTGTAAAGCAAGAGATTGCTTTGGTTTATCTTGCAAAATTTGTAAAAGCTGTTACCCAAATAGAAAAAAGAAATTAATTACAAAGAAAGCTTAATATGAAAATTTTAGGTATTGGTAATGCTATTGTGGATGTTATATGCAAAGTTGATGACAGCTTTTTAAAAGAAAATGGACTTACTAAAAGCACAATGAAGCTAGTAGACGAAAAAGAATTTAAAAAACTTCTTGAAAATTTGAAAATTGAGAAGACTATATCTGGTGGCTCGGTGGCTAATTCTATAGTTGGTCTTTCTCAGCTTGGCAATGAAGTTGGCTTTATTGGCAAGGTTAATGATGATGATTTAGGCAGAAAGTATTTAGAAGGTCTTGAAAAAGAAAAAGTAAAGTATCACTACAATATAAAATCAGAAAAAATACCTACTGGAACCTGTTTAATTTTAATTACTCCAGACTCAGAAAGAACGATGTGTACTTTTCTAGGTGTTGCAGGAAAAATAAGCGAAAATGATATCGATGAGAAAATAGTCAAACAAAGCGAAATTACTTTCCTTGAAGGATACTTGTGGGACAAAGGTGACCCTCAAAAAGCATTTAATAAAGCAATAAGTAGTTCTACTCAATCTGCCATGTCTCTTTCTGATTTATTTTGTGTTGAAAGACATAAAGAGTATTTTTTTGATTTAGTTAAAAGTAAATTAAATATTACTTTTGCTAATGAACAAGAATTTTTTGCTTTAATAGGAGCCAATAATTTCAAAGATGTTATCGAGTTTGCCAAGAAAATTAAAAAGTTAATAGTGATAACTCGAGGTAAAAATGGTGCAGTAGCAATCCAGGATGATCAGGTTATAGAGTGTAAGGCTAAAAATAATTTAAAAATTAAAGACCTTACAGGTGCAGGGGATTTGTTTGCTGCTGGTTTTTTACATGGATATGTAAATAAGTTGTCCTTAGAAGAAAGTTTAAAAAAAGGTACAGAACTATCTTCAAAAGTAATCCAGCAAGTTGGAGCAAGACTTTAAATTTAAATTAAATTAAATCAATATTTCTGTTTTTTTTTTTTTCTCTTGTAACTACCCTTACCTTTTTTGGATTTGACAATTCTCGTTCTATACTTTGGTGTCATTAAATCTTTAGCAAACTTATTTCTTTTTTTCAAATTGTGTAACCTTTTTTTTCACTTCTAATAAATGATTCATCTTTAAATATTTCTTTAATTTTTTTTCTAAGCCTATATATGTGCGTTTCCACGGTATGAGTATCAGCATCACTTGAATATTTCCATACCGTAGAAAGAATTTCTTTTTTTTTTGTAAAAGTCCTTTTGCTGAGCAACTCTATTAATTCTATTTCTTTTTCAGTCAATTCTAATGAAATATTATTTTTAATTAATCTTCTTAAATTTTTATCTAATTGATAATTATTAATTTTTAAAGATGAGTTTGTTTTGAATTCCTTTTTTACAACATTGTTAACTACAATTTTATTAATTTGTTCAACAGAAGTAGGTAGAGCTAATTTTTCAATATTTGCAAATCCCTTTATATTTTTTGACTTACATAAGATAATTTTATTCATATTTTCATTTTTAAGTATTTCTTTCAATTTTTTATCTTTTAGTGCATCTTCATGAATTAAAACCCCATGATAATCTTCAAAAAGGATGTTTTTGTCCAAATCATTTACTGTTTTTAGAATGAAATTAAAATGATTTTCTAATTCTATCAAAGAATTATTAAATTCTTTATTTCCAAAAGCTAAAATGATATTTTTTTTATGAGTCATGGATATAATATTAAAAAAAAAAAATTATCTATTTTAAAGATTATAAGGCAAAATGTGCCATTGGTAAAAGAGGAATTACGAAAAAAAAAATGGAGGGGGATAAACGTACACCAAAAGGTCGTTTTAAAATCAAATATATTTTTTATAGAAAGGAAAGAATTAAACGTATAGTTTCTAAGATTAAACTGATCCCTATTAAAAAAAATTTTGGATGGTGCGATGATATTAAATCAAAATCTTATAATAAATTTATAAAATTCCCCTTTAAATATAAAGCTGAAAAATTACATCTTAAAGAAAACATTTACGATATTGTGGTTGTTATAGACTACAATCAAAATCCTATTAGGAAAAAAAAAGGTAGTGCTATATTTTTACATGTTGCCAAAAAAGATTATTCGCCTACTTTGGGTTGCATAGCTCTATCAAAAAATGATCTTAAGTATTTAATTTCTATAATAAAAAAAAATACTTATATAAGGATACTTTAGTTTCTTGATCCAAAAATAGCACTTCCAATTCTCACAAAAGAAGCTCCGTACTTTATTGCCTTTAAATAATCATTGGACATTCCTATGCTTAGTTGATGTAAATTCAATTGTTTATTTAATTCAGATATTTTTCTAAAGTGACTTTCGGACTCTTTATCATTAGGAGGGATAGCCATTAAACCTAATATATTTAGATCGAGTTTTTTTGTGCAATAAGCATGAAAATCTTTTAAATCATTTACTTCAATTCCTCCTTTTTGCTCCTCAGAGCCTAAATTTATTTGAATAAAATAACCAAGATTTTTAGCTTTCTCCTTTTGTCTTTTGCTCAGTTCATTAGCCAACCTTTCACTGTCTAATGAATGAATGTAATCAAAAAGCTCAACTGCTTTTTTTACTTTATTAGTCTGTAATCTTCCAATCATATGTAGTTTTAAATTATTTATAGTTTTTTTTAATTCAAACCATTTTTTTTCTGCTTCTTGAACTTTGTTTTCTCCATAATGTCTATGACCATGTTCTACTAAAGGATTAATGTGTTCTATAGGAAAAGTTTTACTTACTGCGATAATTTCGATCTCTTTGTGAACCGAATTATTTTTAATTTCTTGTTTAATTTTCTCAAAATTGGTTATTATGTTCATATGCTGATATTAAAAAAAAAATACTATTTTTTTGTAGAAAATACTACAAAATTCAATTTTAATTTAATTAAAATTAGAAAAAAATTTAATATAATTTATAGAAATCAAATTAATAAGGAAAAAATTGAAGACTTAATAAAGTTTAGAAAAAAGTGTAAAAAAAAAGGTATTGATCTTTACATTGCAAATGATACTCGTTTATTATCTAGATTAAATGCAGATGGGCTGTATATATCGGCTCATAACAAAGATTTGCTTTTAAGTATTTATTCAAAAAAAGGTTACAAAATTATCGGATCAGCTCACAATCAAAGGGAAATTAATATTAAACGAATACAAGGCTGTAAAGTTGTTATATTTTCAAGGCTTTTTGAAACTAAATATGATTATAAAAAAGGTCATTTAGGCATACAAAGGTTTAATATTATCTACTTAAGGTCACTATTGGAACTAGTTCCTCTGGGCGGCATAAATGAAAAAAACTTATTTAAATTGAATTCTGTTAAATCAGAGTCTTTTGCTTGTCTATCAGGCATAAAAAAAAAGCCGGCTAATATTATTAACCGGCTTTTTTAAATTTATTCTAACTAAATTAGAATGCTAGAGATAATGCAACAATCGTCTCTGTTGTGTCATCACCTGCTGTGTAAGAATCATTAGAATGTTCTGAGTTAGAAATTCCAATAGTTGCTCCACCTACAGTGTATGAAAGATCGATTGTAGTGATTTCCAACTCTACACTTGGTCTAGTTACAGTATTAGTAGCTGACGTTGTCTTAATAACTTTCTCTGAATTTTCTTCAGTGTAAGAAATTGACAAGTTGTCATTTACTGCGAAACCGATTGAATATGCATCGTTTTCGTAGTGCTGCGTTTTAGCAGAAGCTGATGTGTTCATTCTTTCTGCTGGTGCATGTATTGTTTCACCATATCCAACTGATACTTGACCGATTGAATAATTTGCAGAGTAAGAACCACCTTCTTGTTTCTGTCTACCATCTTTGTTACCCATTTCACCAAAGTCATAGTAAGATGCTTTTAGTGTTAGGCCATCGATAGGAGCCATAGTTACTGCGTACTGTTTCATTTCGCCAGTTACGTCACCGTTAACTGAGTGAGAAGAAGCGTTTGCACTTCCGCCTGCACCACCTGGTGTCATACCTGCTTTGAAAGTCATACCTAATGGTAGTAAGTCTGCTGGAGCTGAGTACTGAATGTTATTGTATGAACTAATGT
>MDTB01186733.1_pt1 | contig 14853 bp, 13 predicted proteins | sample 811161 | NCBI WGS metagenome assembly MDTB01 (sample SAMN05326650, study PRJNA326480) | marine metagenome | isolation source: seawater | place: Mediterranean Sea | collected 2009
ATCAATGTAATACGCAATGTAATACCCTCTTTCCCTAACAATCCTACTGTTGCAGAAGCCGCAACCACATTATGTATTGCAATCATATTTCCTGCAGCAGCACCTACGCTTTGCGCAGCAACCATTAAAGCTCCTGACAAACCTAACAAATTTGCAGTTTCATATTGAAATTGACTAAGCATTAAATTACTAACCGTATTTGAACCAGCTAAAAACGCTCCTATTGCTCCGACTGTTGGAGCAAATATAGGGTATATTTGCCCCATTAAATTCGACATGCCCTGAGCCATTGATATTGGCATACTTACTATTTCATTGTTATTAATACCTGAATTAATCATTATCCTAACAAGGGGAACTGTAAAAACTAGGACAAACCCGGCACTAAATAATGATTTGGTAGAATCAATTACTGATCCTGAAATTTCTTTTAAGTTCATTCTATGAAGAAAAAAAGTGACCATACAAACAAAAATTAAAATTCCTCCCGGAAGATATAAAATTTGAAGACCTGCATCTACATATTGTTCATTAAGAATGTTAGAAAACTTTAAATCAAATGATTTTAAAAGTTTATTCAAAGGATCAAAAGTTCTCGAAACAACTAATATTATTGCGAGTAAAATATAAGGAAACCATGCCAAAAGACTATTAATTTTCTTTTCTGTTCTAAAGTTATCTTTATTACTCTTAACACCAAACCAATTTAAAGGCCACTTTTCAGGCGGTTGAAAGTCCCATACATCTTTAGGTATCAAAATATTTTTTTTAATGGCAATAGTCACAACAAGTAACCCAAACAAACCACCGATAATTGATGGGAATTCAGGACCAAGAAAAACCCCAGCAAGTAAATACGGAATTATAAAACTAAGGGCTGCAAAGATTGCAAATGGAAAAATTGACAAACCTTCAGTCCAGGATTTATTTTTACCAAAAAATCTTGTCATTATCATTACCAATAAAGTTGGCATAAATATTCCGCATATAGAATGAATGATTGCCACTTCAGAAACTATTATTTTAAAGAAGGAGTCCCATTGAACTCCTTTTTGTAACAACTTATCTGTTAAGTCAATTTTATCCAGTCCTCCTTGAACACCAATTATTAATGGAGTTCCAACTGCACCAAATGAAACTGGCGTAGATTGTATCATCATTCCAAAAACAACAGCAGCTAAAGCTGGGAAACCTACAGCAACCATTAGTGGAGCTGCAACAGCTGCTGGAGTTCCAAATCCCGATGCACCCTCAATAAAACATCCAAACAACCAGGCTATTATTATAACTTGAACTCTTCTATCGGGACTTATGTTGGAAAAACCATTTCTAATAGTGCTAATTGCACCTGAATATCTCAATGTATTCAGTAACATTATAGCTCCAAAAATAATCCATAGAATTCCTCCACTAATTATTAGACCTTGTATTATAGATGCAAAAATTCTCAACTCACCCATCCCCCAAAAGAAGTAAGAAATTGAGCAAGTAAATAAGAAAACTAAAGGCATAGCAATTTTAGCAGCAATACGAAATAAAATTAGAAGGATCCCAGCCAAGAGGATTGGTGAAAAAGCTAATAAAGGTAGAAAATACTCATTCATATAATTTTATATTTGATTGATAATTTTTTTATTTATATTTTAACATTTATATAATAAAAATTTATAAATAACTTTGTTAATATATCAGTAATATTAAGGTTATTAAAATTTTATACTAATAAAATATATGAGTTATCTTAAACTAAAAAATCTTTTTGAAGAACAAAGCATTCTTAATGATATTAATGGAATTTTGAATTGGGATATGGCCACATACATGCCAATTAAATCAAGAAGTCAAAGAGTTAAACAAATTAAAAAGATTTATGATTACAAAAAGAATATCTTTGATGATATTAAAAAAAAAGAGTTGTTTAAAAAAGTTGATAAAAGTTTTTTAAATTTGGATGAAAAACTAAATCTTGATTTGATGAAAGAGGCTTTTGAAAATTTTGATATCATTCCATATAAAAATATAAAACAAAAAGCTATATTATCAATTGAGTGCGAGGGACATTGGAGGGAGGCAAGAAAAAAATCAAATTTTAATCTTGTCAAAAAGTCACTCAAAAAACTTGTGAATATCATTAAAGAAGAATCTGAAATATTATCTCAAAAAAAAAATAAAACAAAATATGATTGCCTGTTGCTTAAATATGATAGATCACTTAACACCAAAAAACTTTTAAAAATATTTGATAGAATAGAAAAATTTTTAAAAACAAAGCTTCCGCTAATTATAAAAAATCAAAGAAATTTAAAAAAAAACTCACTTTTCGACCCCCTTTCTGAAGCCGAACAATTTAAGCTTTCTAAAATTTTTATGGAAAAACTAGGTTTTGATTTTTCTCGAGGAAGAATTGATAAAAGTCTACATCCTTTTTGTGGTGGAAGTTCACAAGACATAAGAATTACTACTAGATTTGATAAATCTGATTCATTCTCATGCTTCGATGCTCTTATGCATGAAACTGGTCACGCCCTTTATGAACAGGGTTTACCAAAAAAATGGTTGCACCAGCCATTAGGTTTAGCTGGAGGAATGTCATTACATGAAAGCCAATCACTTTTCATTGAAATGCAAATAATTAAATCCCTTTCGGTAAGTCAGTTTATCGAAAAAATAATAAAAAAAGATATTGGTAAAAAAAACGATGTTTGGAATGCTGCAAATATATATAAAGCGAGAAAACAAGTTATAAAAAATTATATCAGAGTTGATGCTGATGAAGTCCACTACCCTCTTCATATAATACATAGATTTAGATTAGAAAAATCTATAATAGAAGAAGATTCTAATGTTAACGATTTGCCAGATCTTTGGAACCAAGAGTTTTATAAAATATTTAAAATGAAAGTCCATGATGACAAGTATGGATGTTTGCAGGATATTCATTGGTTTGGAGGAGATTTTGGTTATTTTCCAACGTATAGTATCGGAGCTTTTATTGCTGCACAAATCTATAGTTGTCTAGAAAATCAAAATCCACAAATTATTGAATTTTTCAAAAATGGTAACTTCAAATCAACAATAGATTGGTTAAGAGATAACATACATAAGTATGGAAGTTACTTTAAAATTGATGAGCTTCTTGTCAAAGCCTCCGGTGAGAAGTTGAATCTCAAATACTTTGAGGATCACATTGTTGATAGATATTTAAAAGAAATAAAATAACTTTAGAGGATTTGAATGAAATTTAAAAAATTATTTTTTTTTTTAAATAATTAGTGTACTCTAATTTATGTGGAGAAGTAAATGGATGATTATTCCATAAAAAAACATTTTGGGGGCTGTCCTCACGACTGTCCGGATACTTGTGCAATGGTTTATGAAGTTGCAGACGACAAGTTACTTAGTGTTAAAGGCAATCCTGACCACCCCATGACTAACGGTGTGCTCTGTGTAAAACTTAAAGATTACGAAAAACGACATTATCACCCAGACCGTCTTTTATATCCTCATAAAAGAATAGGTGAAAAGGGTAAAAAAGAATTCCAAAGAATTAGTTGGGAAGAAGCACTTGATACTATATCAAATAAATGGAAATCTCTAATAAACGAGTATGGACCTGAATCGATTATTCCATATAGTTACCTTGGTAATCAAGGTTTGGTTCACGGTTTGAATGGTGGAGATTCTTTCTTTAACGCTCTTGGTGCAACTGTATGTGAAAGAACTTTTTGCGGTGAAGGTTCTTGTACTGCGTGGTTAACCACAATAGGGCCAACTGCAGGATTGGATCCAGAAAGTTATATTCATAGCAAGTATATTGTTATTTGGGCATGTAATAGTGTAAGTACAAACCTTCATCATTGGGCAATAGTCCAAGAAGCCAAAAAAAAGGGAGCAAAGGTTGTTGTCATAGACTCTTATAAATCTAGAACAGCTAAACAAGCAGATTGGCATTTAGAACCAATTCCAGGATCAGATGGGGCATTAGCAGTGGCTTTAATAAATCATATAATTTTTAATAATTTGACAGATATGGATTATGTGAATAATCATACAAATGGATTCGAAGAATTAAAAAGTCATGTAAAGCACAAAGATCCTAAGTGGGCATCAGAAATTACTGGAATAAGTGAAGAAGATATTAAAAGATTAGCTAATGAGATTGCTACAATACAGCCCGTTGGAATAAGAATTGGTGTTGCTTTAGAAAGGCATTACGGTGGCGGACAAACAATAAGAGCTGTTACGTGCTTATCTGCGTTAACTGGCGCTTGGAAATTTGTTGGAGGTGGAATAACTCAATTTCCTGTATGGGAGCATCCATATAAATTTGATGTGATTTGCAGACCTGACTTAATTCCAAAAGGTACAAGAGTTGTTAATGCTTTACAAATCGGAAGAGCATTGTTAGGCGAGAATATAGATAAAAAAAAGCCAATAAAGTCCATGATGTGCTGGAACGCAAACCCTGTAACTCAGGCTGCTGAAACTGAAAAGATAATAAAAGGACTTAAAAGAGATGACCTGTTTTTAGTTTCGGCAGAACATTTTATTTCAGATACTGCATCCTACGCAGACATTATTCTTCCTGCAACGATGGGAGCTGAGCATGAAGATATGATATTATCTTGGGGACATTTATATTTAACATATAATGAAAAATGTATTGAAGCACCCGGAGAAGCTTTGCCAAATTATGAAATTTTTAGAAGACTAGCAAAAAAAATGGGTTTAGAGAATACGCAATTCTCATGGAGTGATGAAGAATGCTTAAAAAATTATGTTGATTGGAATGCTCCTGCATGCAAGGGAATATCTTTTGAATCATTAAAAGAAAAAGGATTTGAAAGATTAAATGTTGGTTGTAAGGATACACGCGCACCTCACAAAAATGGTAATTTTCCAACACAATCGGGCAAATGTGAATTTATTTTAAAAGATGTAAAAAATTTTGTAGCTGGTCCATTTAGGCAGATGTATGATGACTATCAACCAGGACAAGATCTTCCACCTTTACCTGATTATGTACCTCAACTTGAATCCAAAAAAACAAACCCTTTATTAGCAAAAAAATATCCATTAAACGTTATTTCTCCCAAAAGTCATGCTTTTTTAAACTCGTGTTACGCAAATATGACTGAGAAACAAAAAGTACAGGGAGAGCAATTTGTTTTAATTAGTCAAGAAGATTCAAAAAAAAGAAATATTAAAAACGGAGATAAAGTAAAAGTTTTTAATGACAGAGGATCCTATGAAGGTATCGCCGAAATAACTTCCGACGTATCAAATGGAATCATTGTATCCACACTTGGATATTGGAGGCAACATAACGAAGGAACAGTTAACAGCATAAGTTCAGCAAATCTAGCTGATATGGGAAATGCTCCTACTTTTTCAGATAATTTAGTTGAAGTAAAAAAAATATAAATTAGCTTTATTAAATCTAGTTAGCTATCTTATTTATTAAGAACTAGGAGTTTAATATGTATATAGCAATGAATAGATTTAAGATTGTAAGCGGCAAAGAAAATACTTTTGAAAAAATTTGGATAGATAGAGATTCGCAGTTACATAATGTTAAGGGATTTTTAAACTTTAATTTGATTAAAGGAGAAAAAAATAAAAATTACACAATATATGTGTCACACAGTACTTGGTCATCTGAAAAGAATTTTATAAACTGGACAAAATCCGAGTCATTTAGACAAGCCCATAAGAACGCAGGAGCGAATAGCGAGATATATTTAGGACACCCTAAGTTTGAGGGGTTTTCAGTAGTAATATAAATAATTTTTATATTTTAAATCTTCAAAATATCTCTGAAATTTACTTATTTTTCTAAATCAAAACGATCTGAGTTCATGACTTTATTCCATGCAATAATAAAATCGTTTATAAAGATTTCTTTTGAATCGTCACAAGCGTATACTTCTGAAATTGCTCTTAATTGTGAATTCGAGCCAAATATCAAATCTACTCTAGTTGCTGATTTTACTTTTTTACCAGATTTTCTGTCGAACCCTTCATATATTTTTCCGTTTACCAATGGTTTCCATTCTGTTGTCATATCTAATAAATTAGTAAAGAAGTCATTAGATAAGTTATTAAAATCATTTGTAAATACACCGTGATTATCACTGCTTACACCTAATGATCTTAACCCACCAATTAATACAGTCATTTCTGGAGCAGTTAAACCTAGAAGCTGAGATTTATCGAGCAACATTTCTTCAGGACTAACTTTAAAATCTTGTTTTTGATAATTCCTAAAACCATCAGCCATGGGTTCAAGTACCGCAAATGAATCAACATCTGTCATTTCCTGCAAAGCATCACCTCTTCCAGAAGTAAATGGCACATTTACTCCGCATGCATTTTCAATAGCTACATTACCTCCAAGAACAATAATATCTGCGATAGAAGCTTCAACTTTTTCTGCAATAGATTCATATATTTCTATTACTTTTCCAAGTTGATCAGGTTTATTGATTTCCCAGTCTTTTTGTGGTGCTAGGCGTATTCTTGCTCCATTTGCACCACCTCGCATATCCGTATGTCGATATGTTGCCGCACTTGCCCAAGCTGTTTCAACCATTTCCTGAATAGACAGTCCGCAGTTATTTAATTCATTTTTAGCATTTTCTATATTAAAATTCGCATTACCTGAAGGAATAGGATCTTGCCAAATTAAATCTTCTTTTGGAACTTCAGGACCGATATACCTTGTTTTAGGTCCCATATCTCTGTGTAACAACTTGAACCATGCCCTTGCAAAAGTATCAGCAAAGTAATCAGGATTTTCTAGAAATTTCTTCGAGACTTTATTGTAATCCGGATCTTCTTTCATTGCCATATCTGCAGTTGTCATTATGGTTGTTACAAGTTTTGATGCGTCTGAAGCGTCAGGTGCTAAATCATCCTTATCAGGATTTATAGGGTGCCATTGAAAAGCCCCTGCAGGACTTTTTACAAGCTCCCAATCATATTTAAAAAGTAATTCAAAGTAACCATTATCCCATTTTGTAGGATTTGATGTCCACGGACCTTCTATTCCACTTGTAATGGCATCTCCTCCCTTACCTACACCATGAACATTTTTCCAACCAAAACCCATTTCTTCTATTGGGGCTCCTTCGGGTTCAGGTCCGACGTTTGCTTCAGCGGCAGCACCATGTGCTTTACCAAAAGTGTGACCACCGGCTGTTAAAGCAACTGTCTCTTCATCATTCATTGCCATTCTTGAAAAAGTTTCTCTAATGTCATGAGCGCTTGCTAGTGGGTCTGGTTTGCCATCAGGGCCTTGGGGATTAACATAAATTAAACCCATTTGCACTGCACCAAGGGGAGTTTCAAGAACTCTCTTACCAGTGTATCTTTCATTTTTTAACCACTCATTCTCTTTCCCCCAATAGATATCCTCAGGCGGAGTCCATATATCAGGTCTGCCACCACTATAACCAAAAGTTTTGCCACCCATTGATTCGATTGCAACGTTTCCAGCGAGTATAAAAAGATCAGCCCAGCTTATTTTAGTGCTATATTTTTGTTTGAGTGGCCAAAGAAGCCTTCTTGCTTTATCTAAATTACCATTGTCAGGCCAACTATTAAGAGGAGCGAATCTTTGGTCCCCAGTTCCACCGCCTCCACGGCCATCCCATGTTCTATAGGTTCCAGCTGCATGCCATGTGAGTCTTATAAAAAAGGGACCATAATGACCATAATCTGCTGGCCACCAATCTTTAGAATCAGTCATTAAATCATTTAAGTCTTTTTTAAGTGCATTAAAATCTAGTTTTTTGAATTCTTCCCTATAATTGAAACTAGGACTCATTGGATTTGATCTTTTGTCATGTTGATGTAAAATATTTATGTTAAGCTGATTGGGCCACCAATCTTTATTAGAGGTGCTTAATCCTTTGTTGTTTGTTGCCGAACCGTGCATTACTGGGCATTTACTTACATCATCCATAATAAATCAAACCTTTCTTTAATTAATGTACTTGCAAGAAGTGAATAAATGAAAACAAGTTGACTTGATTAAAAATATTCAAAATCTCCACAATTTCTATATATTTTAAAAATTAAAAATTTCAATGAAATAATCATAGTAATAATTAAATCTGAATTCAATATTAATATATCTTTAATTTAGAATAATTCTAACTAATTGAAAAAATGAAATGGTGTTATTTTAAGTATAAACTTATTTTTTTCTTAAAAACGCTATATCGGAAATGTTAGTTTTACCTTTAAATTTTTCTATTTCTGAAATATTCTCAAATAAGAACTCTTGATCAATATTAGTTAAGATACTTGATTTAAACTTGTTTTTACTTTTCAGATTATCCAAAATATCTTCCATCAAAATCTCCTTGCCATCAGAGTCGTTTAAATCTTTAAAATAAACTGGTGCATTAAAATCTTCTATTATAAAAATACCTCCTTTTTCTAAGTAATTAATAAAGAATTTTAAGCTTCGCACCATATCAGTTAGAATATGAGAAGCATCATCAATAATAATTTTAAATTCTTTTTTATACAGTTTTGTAGATAATTTTTTCAAATCAGTAACATTATTTATATTACAGTAGTTAAACGTTATTCTCTTCGATTTAAACTTAAATCTAAAGTTTTTATCAATACAAAATACTTCAGAGTTTGGGAAATAATTTATAAAAGCTGCAGTTGATGCCCCCTCCCATGCTCCTATTTCTAAAATCCTAAACTTATCATATTTATATTTTTTAAGTTTTTTTTCATAAAATTTTGCAAAACCATGACCTAAAATATCATTTGATTCACGAGAGTATGGGTTAATCACTCTAGTTCCTTTGTCAGTTCCGAAATAATTAAACAACTCGTCTAGTGGTTTTTTTTCATTTAACTGATTGTCTAAATCAATTTTTTTCTTAAAATTAAATAAAACCCTCTTATAAATTTTTGTAATTTCTTTCATTTTACTGATTAGTCTCTTAAGAAGAAAGATAAATTATAAATTCAAAAAAAAAGATCTCAATAATTATATTTTATTTTGACAAGAACTTCTCGAAAAAGTTTATTTTAACCCATTTCATCAGACTCAGAGTTATCACTAAAATTATCTATATTTATGTCATCTTTGACTTCAATCTTTTCTCTATCTGTTTTATTTGCCTGCTCGTCCATTTCGGCTTCCATTTTATCTAAAATTCTTTCATCTTCCGACTTTACAATTCTTTTATCATCAAAATCTATTTTCTCATTTTTAACAAAATTTGAAGGGCCATGTAACTCGCCCTCAGTCATATTAATTTTATTATTGACAAACTTTATTGCTTCTTCAGCAGACATTCCTCTAGAAATAGCTTCATCAATTAATATTAATTTATCAGAAGAAAATGAATTAGCGAAACTTAGATCATATTCTTTTGAGTGATTACCAAATTCTTTTATTTGAGAATCATTTGAAATTGACAAAGTTAAGATATTTGATGCTGATTCAAAAGTTTCTTTAAATGCGTTTTCAGTAGAAGACCCATTTTCTAACAAATTATAAAATTTATTGGATAGTGTGGATGATACTTCATCAATTATCTTATTATTAATTCCCATCTTCTGCATAAATTCTGAAATATCATTTAAAGCACTTTGAAAGCCACCTTCAAGAGTATTTTCATTTGATTGAAAGTTACTCTCGGCTATTTTAGTAATATTTTCAAATATATGATCAACAAGTTTTGTCATAAAAAATAAAAGTAATTAATTTAACAATACAAGTTTTTTAACTTTAAATAAATTCGGTTTGAAAATAAATTAATTACACGCCAAATATCTTTGCTTTTTCATACAATCTATCAGTTTCAGAAATATAAACACCTTTGCTGATGTAACCACCAACGTAAAGTTCTCTTATAGCTATCATTTCCTCTTCTATGGCAACAAGAACATCTACAAATTCATTGTCGTCAGCAACTTTTATATTTCTTACATCAACAATTTCATCTAAATTTGGTTGTTTTCTTGTAACTTCGTTAACTTTACTTTTGGTTATATTTTTTGTGAATATTGATATTAATAGGAAAACAAGTAGAAAGATTACACAAAAGAATATCATTAAATAAATTGAATTATCTAGAAATGGTAATAGATCTTTTAAGTTTTCGATATTAAGTAAATTAATTAGCTTATCCATATAAAAACAACATGTAGTGTTTACATCTTATCATTTATACATTATATTGTACAAATGGGAATATTTAATATTTATAATAAAGCAAAACATCATATAAACAAAACATATTTTAGTGAAAAAAGAGTTATTTCTTTTGAAGCCTATAGTTTACTAAAAAAGTATATTGTAAATGGTTTATCTGATCCAAAAAATTTAGATACAGCCTACCCTAAAAATCTTAGAATGAATGTTTTGAAAAATGTGTCTCACAGATCAATGAAAACTTTTTATAAACTTTCAGATCATTACAAAAAAAATAAAAATGGTGTTTTATGCCAATCTAATCAGTTTGTTGTTAAAAAAAAAAATTTCCTCTAAAGCTAAAAAACTTTTAAAAAAAATTAAAGGTGATCTACCTAGGTATAAAGAAATTGATGAATGATCGAGAAATACAAATCAAGTTGATTTTTTCTTGTACATTCCCAATTTTACTTTTTCAGCTATACTAATTAAAAATTCTGAAATTTTTTCATCCGAGTTTACTTTCGATAGCTCTCTTATTGTTTCATCAATAAATGCTCCCACAGCTATATAAGGGTCTATGTTCCTTTGCCTGCATTCCTCTCTTGCTTTTAAAACTATTATTGAAGCTAATTTCTTTTGATTTTTTTGATCCATTTTTAAACCTTAACTTTTGGTATATCATACCAGCTTGTAGTATAGCAAGGCGAACGATATTTCGATTTCGTCTGCCAAATTGAATCTCGATTATTTTCATTGTTCTTCTTAGGAAAAAAACTTTTATCACAATCGGAAGATAATCTTAATTTTCCATGCCCAAACTTGTTGTTAATATTATCAATTAGTTTCATTAATTCTCTTTCCTTACCCTTAACTTTTCGATTAAAATTATTATTAATCAATGATTGTTGAACAGACTTTTCATCATAAAATTCAGATAGTATGATACCAACTTTGCTATATAAATAAGAATCTTTATAGATACTTTTCAGTAATTCATTGGAAATTTTCCAAATTACATTCAAATCAATTGTTGGCTCGATTAGAGTATATGCTTTACTATTTGAATAAACTCGATTTTCGTACTTAGAAGTCTTTAGAAAAATAGTTATGCACTTACAAAATAAATCATTTATCCTCATTTTAGCTGCTGCTTTTTGAGTGTAAATAATGAGTGCACTCCTTATACCTTCATAAGAACGCAGTTTATTACCAAATGATCTAGAAACACAAATAGATTTTTTAATGGGCACAATACTTTGAATATAATTACATTTTATCCCTCTTAACTCAAAAACTGTTCTCTGTAGTACAACACCTTTTTTTTTTCTTATAAAATATTCATCGCATTCTTTTAGATCATAAGCATTATTAATATTATTTTTTTTTAAAAAAATTGATAATCTCCTTCCTACACCCCAAATATTTTCAACATCTGTATTTCTTAATATATATTCTAAATCAATATTTTTTTTTACTTCTAATATATTTTTATAATTAAATTTTACATTCTCGTATTCATCTCTTTTTTTGGTAACTCTATTAGCGATTTTTGCTAATGTTTTTGTTTTAGCTATTCCTATACTAACTGGGATCCCAGTCCATTTGAATATTTTATCAGCTAAATCAAGGCATTTTTTTTCTCTATCGCCTACTTTTTTTAAACTAAAAAATGCTTCATCTATTGAGTAGATTTCAATTTCATAAAGATTATCCTTTAAGATCTTCATTATTCTGTTTGAAATATCTCCATAAACAGAATAATTAGATGAAAGAACCCTAACTTTATTTTTTGCTAGTATATGCCTAATTTTAAAAAGAGGTGTGCCCATTTTTATTCCAATTTTTTTTGCTTCGTTAGAACGAGAAATAATACAACCATCATTGTTTGAAAGTATGACAACAGGTTTTCCAACTAATTTAGGATTAAATAGTCTTTCACAAGAGACATAAAAATTATTACAATCTAATAGAGCTATCATTAATTCACGTTAGCTTATGTATTACATAGGTAACGACACCCCATATTATAGTATCTGTATTTGAATCTAGCTTTATATTTGGATAATTAGTATTCTCGGATTTTAAATAATAGTTTTTAAATTCATCTCTTATTAATTTTTTTACAACTAACTCTCCATCTAGTGAAGCTAAAATTATAGATTGTCTCACTGGAACTAAAGATCTATCAACAATTAATATATCATTATCGAATATACCAACATTTATCATAGAATCACCCGATACTCTTACGAAAAATGATGATTCTTTATTTTTAATAAGATATTTATTTAGATCTAATTGTTCTTCTAAGTAGTTTTCAGCAGGCGAAGGAAATCCTGCTGAAGCACTAACTAATTTCATCTTACTGTCCATTAAAGTTTCCTAATAACATATTATAAGAACAAAAGTAGAACTTTCAAGTTAATTAATTTTTATATAAATAATGATTAGTAAATAAAGAAAAATTATATAAATTGAAAAGGGTATGAAAAAGAAAACTAATTACGACATACTTGATTTATACGAGAGTTTCATAATTGAAAATTCTTTTATAGGCAAAAAAAAAATAAGCGATATAAGAAATACTCTTAAAATGTATGCATATGATTTATTTTTTAAGCCTGTTGAAAATATAAAAGAAAATCATATTAATTCTTGTCTAGAGTCTATTAATTTAATTGGTAAAAAAAAAGAATCAAGAAAGCTTAAAGCATATTTATATATTCTTTTAAATTTTGCAAAAAAAAAATCTATAATAAAAAATAATCCGGTTTTAGATATTTTAATTAAAAAATAAAACTAAGAAATACTATCTTGCAACATTAAAAAATTATGATCCCAATAAAAGATGATAATCCAACAAAAAATAAATCTTATGTACGATTAATAATTCTTCTGATTTGCAGCTTGGTGTTTTTACTACAAATTTCATCAGAAAATAGTAATTACCATACTTATTATTTTGGTTTTAAGCCTGCCACATTATTTGTAAGTAAAGATTTAGAAACATTTTTACCAATATTTACATTAATAACTTCAATTTTTATGCATGGTGGATGGATGCATTTTTTGGGAAATATGCTCTATTTGTGGATATTTGCAGATAATGTGGAAGATGTAATGGGATCCAAGAAGTTTTTTTTATTTTACATTACCTCCGGTATTTTTGCCTCATTATCTCATGGACTTTTAGATATTAATTCAAACGTTCCTCTAATTGGTGCTTCTGGAGCTATTGCAGGAGTTTTAGGAGCATATCTTCATTTATTTCCTAGAGCAAAAGTATTAGTTTTAATTCCCTTTTTCATTTTTTTTACTATAAGAGTTCCTGCTTTTTATCTTTTATTATTTTGGTTTTTCTATCAATTTTTGAACCTTAGCAATCAAGAATCTAATGTCGCATGGATTGCTCACATTAGTGGTTTTATTTTTGGGTTAATCTATTCACTTATTTTTCAAAAAAAAGTTGTTCAATCAAAAACAAAAAAAGGAAGATCAATTTTTTTAAAAAAAGGTCCTTGGGATTAATCAATATCGAAAAACTTTAAGATTTGATCTCTATGCTCGTCCAATTCAGGAGCTAATTGGACTTTCTGTTTGTTTTTTATAAAATTAAAATTAAACGGAGTTCTAGCAACTTTTATATGATTTGATCCTGATTTATTTTCAGGGTAGTCAACAATCATATCTCTAAAAATAACCTGTTTATTTGAAATCATTTCGCTAATTTTATTAATTTTTGAACAAGGAATCTTATATTTATAGAACTTATCTATCCAAAACTTAGTTTTATTTTTTAACAAAATTGCTTCTATTTTTTTTTTTAATTTAGAAATATTACAATTTCTTTTTTCATTGGTATCATAATCTTTCGCAAGTTGCTTAGAGTTTAAAACATTACAAAAATCATTAAATAATTTATTATTTCCAATAGCTATGACGATACTACCATCTTTGGTTTTAAACTCACCAAACGGTGATATTGATGGATGATCTGTTCCAAGTGGTTCCGGATCAGTTCCATCAATTGAATATCTTGCGATAGCATTTTCTAAAATTGCAACTTGACAGTCCAACATACTTAAATCAAGTTTTGAGCCTTTATTTGTTATATTTCTCTTTATTATTTGACTTAATATTCCAATTACTGAAAATAAACTAGCAGCAATATCACCTATGGAGGTTCCTACTCTTACTATATTTTTCTTATTTTTTCCTGTAACACTCATCAACCCACCCATAGCTTGAACTATAATATCATATGCTGGTTGATTTTTGAGCGGACCAGTTTCGCCGAAACCAGTAATTTTACTATGTATTAATTTTGGATATTTTTTTGATAAATATTTCCAACTAAAACCAAACCTTTCTAGTACACCAGGTTTGAAATTATCAACCAATACATCTGATTTTTCTAAAATTTTTTCAAAAACCTTTTTTTCTTCTTTATTTTTCAGGTCTAATGTAATACTTTTTTTCCCTCTATTCAGTGAAATAAAATATCCGGATTTACCATTTTTAAACGGCCCAAACCTTCTTGAATCGTCTCCTTCGGGTTTTTCAACTTTAATAACATTTGCACCCAACTCAGACAAAATGAATGTTGCAAAAGGCCCCGACAGAACACTCGTTAAGTCTAGAACTAATATTCCTTCTAAAGGAAGTTTATTTGTTTCTTTTTC
>MDTB01043922.1_pt1 | contig 14852 bp, 13 predicted proteins | sample 811161 | NCBI WGS metagenome assembly MDTB01 (sample SAMN05326650, study PRJNA326480) | marine metagenome | isolation source: seawater | place: Mediterranean Sea | collected 2009
CGGGACTTGAACCCGCACGGACATTACTGCCCACGGGATTTTAAGTCCCGCGTGTCTACCAATTCCACCACCTGGGCAAGAAAAAAAGAGCGAGTGAAGGGATTTGAACCCTCGACCCTCACCTTGGCAAGGTGATGCTCTACCCCTGAGCTACACTCGCTTGGTGTAAGAGCGCAAATATAATGACTTTTTATTCAAGAGAAAAATTTAAACAAATTCATTTTTTCAAACCAATTTTTCTTTTTATATCTTGCAATTTCATCAGAGCCTCCACGGGAGTAAGATTATCAATATCAATATTTGCAAGTTCCATTTTCATTTCATCTATAATAGGATCATCTAGTTTAATGAAACTTAATTGATAATTATCTTTTTTTATTTTTTCATGAGAATATGTTTTCCGACTCTTTTCCAACTCAACAAGTATTTCTTTTGACCGTTGTAATACAAATTTTGGCATACCCGCCATACGCGCTACGTGAATACCAAAACTATGTTCAACACCACCCTCTCTCAATTTTCTTAAAAACACAATTTCATTATTAATTTGCTCAACAGAAACATTAAAGTTGTTAATTCTATTGAACTGTTCAGACATTTTATTTAATTCATGGTAATGAGTAGCAAATAAAGTTTTTGGCCTATGAGTAGAGTTATGCAAATACTCCGCAATAGCCCAAGCAATTGAAACTCCATCAAATGTGCTAGTTCCTCTTCCAATTTCATCTAATAAAACCAAACTTCTTTTAGATAAATTATTTAATATGCTGGCTGTTTCATTCATTTCAACCATAAAAGTTGATTCCCCTTGAGAAATATTATCAGACGCTCCCACTCTAGTAAATAATTTATCAATAACACCAATAGTAGCTTGTTTTGCAGGAACAAAACAACCCATTTGGGTCATTAAAACAATAAGTGCTGTTTGCCTAAGAATTGCTGACTTTCCAGACATATTGGGTCCGGTAATCATAATTATTTGTTGACTAGAATTGTCTAGCTTTAGATTATTAGGAATATAATACTGATCATCCGTGAATTGTGATTCAATGACAGGGTGCCTGCCATCTTGAATATTAATTGCATAACTATTATTAATAATAGGCTTACAATAATTGTTATGTTTAGAAATAAAACTAAAACAAACTAAACAATCAACAGAAGCAATAAGCCTAGAATTAGATTGAACATTTGATATGCTAGGTATAATTGATGAAATTAATTTATAATAAATATCTGACTCAAGATTATAAATATTTTCTTTAGCATTGATAATTTTATGTTCCAAATCTTTTAATTCTTCTGTAATATACCTTTCTGCATTCACTAAAGTTTGTTTACGAATCCATTCCGTTGGAACCTTATCTTTGTGAGTATTTCTAACCTCTAGATAATAACCAAAAACATTATTATATGAAATCTTTAATGATGAAATGCCTGTTCTTTGTATTTCTCGTTCTCTAATCTTTTCTAACAATAACTCTGAAGAAGTAGTAATTTCCCTATAATTATCTAATTCTTTATTAACTCCATCTTTAATAGTATTACCCTTTGATAAAATAACAGGCGCATTATTATTAATATGACTATCTAATTTCCTAATCAAATCTTTGCAACTATGATATTGAGAAAATAAATATGAAATACTTTTGGCATCCTTATTATTTAAAAGGGTATATAAATTATCTGACAGCATAAGAGAATCTTTGAATTTATTCAGCTCCCTAGGAGAAATACGAAGCGTAGATATTTTTCCCAACATACGATCTAGGTCGCCTATGTCTTTTAAAATATGAATAGTGTCTTCTAAAAGATTTTTTTTCTTGCAAAAGTAAGCAACAGTATCTAGGCGTTTATTGATTTTTTTTTCATCCTTTAAAGGAAATAATGTCCAATTTCTTATAAGCCTCGAGCCCATTGGGGTACTAGTATGGTCTAGTACATCTATTAAACTACAACCATTCTCCTGAGAAGGATATACAAGCTCTAAATTTTTCATTGTAAATTTATCCATCCAAACATAATCTTCTTCATCAACCCTTTTGATACTAGTAATATGATCAATTTGATTATGCTTATTATGTCCTAAATAATGTAGAATACTTCCTGCAGACACAATGCCAGATGACATATCATTAACACCATATCCTTTTAAGGATTTAATACTAAAATGGTCCGTTAATTTGTCAAAACAATACTTTTTTTCAAACACCCAATCATCAATTGGATACAAGTAAAAATTGCCTGGTATTTTATCTTTAATTGATTTTTTTTCAGACTTTGAATATATAATTTCACTTGGCGAGAAACTATTAATTAATTTTCGAACATATTGCAAAGACCCTTCAGAAATTAGAAATTCTCCAGTAGAAACATCAAGAAAAGCAATCCCAATATTTTTGCTAAAAAAAACAGATGCAAGAAAATTATTTCTAGATTTTTCTAAAACTTCATCATTTAATGCTACTCCTGGAGTAACTAATTCCGTAACACCTCTTTTTACAATTTTTTTAGTTTTTTTAGGGTCTTCTAATTGCTCACAAACAGCAACACGTTTACCTGCCTTGACTAATTTAGGCAAATATATATTTAAAGAATGATGTGGGAATCCAGCTAATTCAATATTTGAACTTCCATTTGATCTACTTGTTAAAATAATGCCTAAAACTTTTGAAGCTTCAATAGCATCCTCTCCAAAGGTTTCATAAAAATCACCTACACGAAATAACAATAAAGAATCTGGATACTTTGACTTTATAGAAAAGTATTGACTCATTAATGGTGTTTCTTTTTTTATGGTATTTTTTTTCAAAACAATAATAAATTGAATAAAATAGGGTAATTTTCTAAATTTGCGTTTCTAGTAATTATTAAATTATTTTATATGAAAATAAAAAATAAAATATCGTAAAAAAATTAAAATGGATATAATTGTTGTTTTAGATAATATAAGAAGTATGCATAATATAGGATCCATCTTCCGAACTTGTGATGCAATTGGTGAGTGTTCAATATTTTTATGTGGCATATGTGCAACTCCTCCAAATAAAGAAATTCATAAATCAGCCTTAGGGGCCACAGATTCTGTTCACTGGAAATACTTTGAAGAAACGAAAGACGCCTTACTTTTTTTAAATAAAGAAAATTATGAAATAATAGCTATTGAACAAACACAAACAAGTATTCCACTAAATAATTTTTCAACAGGTTCAAATAAAATTGCTTTAATTTTTGGGCATGAAATATATGGTGTTTCAGAAGAAGGTATTCAGGCTGCAAAAGAATGTGTTGAAATTAATCAACATGGAATAAAGAAATCCATGAATGTTTCTGTTGCCGCAGGGATTACACTTTGGAAAATTAAAAATAAGTAGGGCTGACAGCCCTACTTATAAAGTGTTTTTTTACTATTCAATGATAAATTGAACTCTCCTATTTAAAGATTTAAAGCCTTTATTTTGAGTGACACCGTCTGATGTAACTTGAAATTTCTTTGTTTGCTCTTCATTAGCTAATAGATTATTCTCGCCTTGTGAATCTGCAATCATTCTGTCTAAATCTATACCAAATGTATTAACCAATGACTCTATAACAGCATTAGCACGCTTTAGACCAAGTTTATAGTTCGCTTCTGTAGACCCATCCGAATCTGCAAAACCAATAACACGTAATTTGTAACCAGGATTTGCTTTTAATACACTTGCTACAGTCGCTAATCTTTGGTAATTTGAATATGTTACTGTTGATGATGCAATATCAAAATATACAGTTGGCAAAAAAGCTCCTTTACCAACAATTTGTCGACCTTGAAAATTAACAGTGCATCCAACAGGAGAATTCGGCTCTTCATCAATACTATTTGGAACACCATCTGAATCATCATCAAGCTCACGTCCATTTTCATCTACAGCAACACCTGGGGACGTAAATGGATCAACATCCTGATAATCAGCAACTCCATCTGAATCTACATCAAGTGCTTTACCGCTACCATCAACAGAAATACCTGCTGGAGTATTATTTTCTTTGTCAAATTTATCTGCAACACCATCTCCATCGCTATCAATAGTTAAACTTGATATTTCACTTTCCACAACATTCACTTTAGTAGAAATGACATCCATAGGGTTAATCCATTCCATACTAGCGTCGTTTTTACCAATCACATAGGACACCCCAATATTTAATGTACTAAACCCAAAATCCCATTGAGAATCTTCTGTGCTACCTTCACCTCTCTTGACGCCATCTAAACCAGGCCCCATATTGATGATCTCAGCTACCGATGCACGGATTTGAAGATTTTGATATACCCTATATTTTATCTCTAAAGAAGCTGGCAAGATTACTGACTCTCTACTAAATATTGACTGACTAATATCCTCATTACTGTTGTCACCATTAATTCCTAACAACCCTAATCCTAGCTTAAAATTTAAAGCAAATTTTCTATTTGATCTAGGTATATCTACGATGTTTAAAAAATTGGTTGATAAAGCTGCTGAGAGTCCATAGAAATTAACATCATAATTCAAACTTTGATTGGCATAATCACCAGAACCATCTGCCCAACCTAACATTAAGTCACCAACTACAGCAATGCTAGGTGTTAATTGTTTAGAAACATCAATATTAAAAACAGGTAGACTGTATCCACCTATATTTCCCATTTCAGACACAACACCTGAAGTAAATCCAACACCAAATGTATTATACTTATCTTGACCATAAGAGTATACTGAGAGAAATAAAAGAATAGCTAAAAATTTTTTCATTATTATATTTTTTAAAATTTAAAAAGACAATTATATTTAATATAATTACAAAAATACACTTATAATATAATAGTTATGGATAACTGTAACTTAATTTTTAAGTTTTATTCTGTGTATATAGTAATCTCACTTTTATCAGTACATTCATGTAATAATTCTGTTATATTTTTATTTGTTGAAGGACATTGAAAAGATGGATGAATTTCAAAAAATGGCATCAACACATAATTTCTATTATACATTTTAGGATGCGGAATAATAAGATTATCTGTATCTACAATAATATCATCAAAAAACAATATATCTACATCGATAATTCTAGCCTCATATAAAATTTGTGAGCTTTTTTGAGGCCTCCCCATATTCTCTTCAATAAGTTTTATTTTAGATAATAAAGTATATGGATCTAAAGATGTTTCTGTAGAAATTACTGAATTAATATAATAGTTTTTATCGCGATACCCCCAAGGTTCAGTTTCGTAAAAAGATGATTTAGTTAATATTGTAACAAATGATTGTAATTCTTGAATGACTTTTTGACAATTTAATATTCTATTACCAATATTACTTCCAATGGAAAGATAACAAGTATGCATTATATAAAATTAATTATAACTAAATTTAAGCTAAGTTAAAATTAAATATAATTATGAAAGATTTTTTAAAAAACATATTATCATCTGCAATAGGAGTGATACTAGCTGGATTGATGGTATTCGGATCTATTTTTGGCTTGGTAGTTATTGCTGGGATAGCGAATTCTTTATTCGAAGGACAGAGTGGAATAGATGAAAACAGTGTCTTAAAAATAAAATTTGACTATCCTATTTATGATAAGCCTAGTAATGACCCCTTAATCAATTTTAGTCCAATGGGTGATTTTGGATCAAATACTAGTATGCATTTATATAAAATGCTAGAATCTATCAATAAAGCACAAGATAATATGAATATTGCCGGCATTGTGCTTGACTTACAAGATTTTCAATCACCTGGATTGGCTTCAAGTAAAGAAATCCGAGATGCATTAACCACTTTTAAAGAAAGTGGAAAATTTATTTATTCTTATTCTAATATATTTAGTCAGACAGCATATTACCTTGCATCCGTTTCAGACTCTATATTTATGTACCCAACTGGTGGCATGCAATTATCTGGACTAAGTACAACAGTAGCATTTTTTACAGACGCTATGGCTAAAATTGGTATAAAACCCGAAATTATTAGACATGGTAAATTTAAAGCAGCCATTGAACCCTTTATGCTAACAAAAATGAGTAAAGAGAACCGGGAACAAACAGAAATTCTACTAGCTGATTTATGGCAAAATATGCTAAAAGATATATCTATAAACAGAAATATAAAACGCTTTGAATTAGATCAGATAGCAAATAATATGCTTATCTCAATGATACCTGAAAAATCTGTTGAATCCGGATTAATTGACAAATTAATGTACCCCGATGATTTTAATTTTTTTCTAAAACAAAAAATTGATTTAGAACAAAATGAAAAAATTAATTTCATTTCACTATATGATATAACAGCTAAGCAAAAGAAATCTAAAAATAAAATTGCAATTATTTATGCTGAAGGCAATATTGATGGAAATAAAAAAAATATACATGCCGGATATACAAAAACAATCAAAAAAGTTTTGAAAGATGATGAAATTAGTGCTGTGGTATTTAGAGTGAATTCACCTGGTGGATCTGCACTAATATCTGACGAAATACTAACTCAAATGAATTTTTCAAAAAACACAAAACCAATAGTAGTGTCTATGGGTAACTATGCAGCATCTGGTGGCTATTATATATCATGCACAGCTGATAAAATTATTGCATCACCAAACACAATTACCGGCTCAATTGGTGTTTTTGGATTATTTTTTACTGCACAAGAACTTTTAAATGATAAAATGAAATTGCATTTTGATAATGTGAAAACAAATAAATTTTCTGATTTAGGTCAATTAAACAGAAGTTTATCAGAAGAGGAACGATCAATGATACAAGTATCAATAAAAAATACATATAATAATTTTATCACACATGTGTCAAACGCAAGAGATCTGAGTCTTCAAGAAGTAGATCGTATTGGGCAAGGCCGAGTATGGACAGGAATTAGAGCAAAAGAAATAGGTCTTGTGGATACAATGGGTGGTTTAGTCGACGCCATAGCAGTTGCTTCTGATTTAGCAGAAATAAAAGATTTTCAAATTATAGAATTCCCCAAACAAAAAAATAATATAGAAGCATTCTTAGAAGATTTAGAACAAACAAAAATCCTAAAGACAAATACAGTACAAGAAATATATCTGAAAAAACTATTAGACGAGTTCTTAGCAATGGAGGGTGTGCAAGCATGGCTACCAATAAAGTATGAAATCAATTAAATGATACAAGAAAAAACTGAAAAAGGTTTATTATTATATGTTATTTTAACAGGAATTTTCATCTCTTGTTTAATTACGTGTAACCTAATTTTTTTAAAATTTTTTAGTATAAATATTTCAATACTAAATTTTACATTTACACAATCCGTTGGATTAATTGCCTACCCTATTACATTTTTAATAACAGACATTGTGTCTGAAATATATGGTCAAAAAAAAGCAAGTTACCTAGTACTGTCCGGTATTATTTCCAGTGGACTTGTAATGGTACTAATTTTTCTAGCAGACAGTTTGCCAGCAGCTAGTTTTTCAAACCCCGGTAATTTAAAAGTGGATGACCAAACATTTCATTTAGTATTTGGTCAATTTGGAATTGCAATGGCAGCATCTTTAGTAACCTATCTTATATGTCAATTAATTGATATTCGGATATTCCATTTTTGGAAAAAACTTACAAAAGGCAAGTATTTATGGCTACGTAATAACTGCTCAACTATATTTTCTCAATTGATTGATACATTTTTAATTCTTTTTTTGTTAATGACTCTATCACCCGAAACAGGATTAGAAAATTGGTCAGACTTAAAGTTGCTATTTATCAATGGATTTATCTTTAAAATTCTAGTAGCATTAATTGACACTATTCCATTATATATTATAGTGAGCTATCTTAGAAGATTTTTTAAATTAAAAATCCATGAAGAATTAAATTAAGAAATCTACAATATAACCTTGATGCGCCCTCACATTGAAAACCCTGCTATTATCTAAAATAATATATTGCCCTTTTATTCCCATAATCTTACCCTGAATATTATTGAGTTTTTGAAGAGACACGGATTGAATTTTAATTGGATATTGATGTACTGGATAACTGATTTCCGTAATACTATTATCAGATAATATATATTTTTTAAATTCCACAGGAATGGCATTTATATAATTCTCTTTTTCTTGAATTAAATTAATTGGATCCGGAATACCTGATAACATTTTTCGCCAATTAGTTTTATCTGAAACCATTTTTTTCAATTCCACCTCAATTAAACCTGACAATCTCCGATTTGGCACTTCTGCAATAAGAATAGCTTGAGTAGCACCTTGATCCATCCACCTTGTTAATTTCTGAGTTTTTCGAGTAATCCCCACTTTTAAACCACTTGAATTTGATAGATAAACATAATGCGGTGCTAATTGAAGGTTTTTCTCCCATTCTAAATCTCGTTCTTCAATACCTAAATCTGCCGTGCATAACTCTGGTTTGAAGATACTTTGTGAAGCTTGAGGGGCATTCCAATAGCATTGATAACAAAAATTTTGGCGATAAAATTTGGGATAATTTTTACCACAAATACATTGTACACGACCTGACCAAAGAATACTTATATGCTCACCAATTAAATTATTTAAAGGAATCTTTTTTGAATTAATTTTAAAACTATATTGCACAGGACAAGTATTCTCAACATCCATCTTACTAATTAAACCCTTTAGCATAAAATTATATTTGATATTATTATATATTCGCCATTTATAGTTATGTTGAATAATTTATTAAATATAAAAATAAAGAATAGAATTAAAGCAATTGAAAAAGCAATTGAAAATCCAATTGATTGTCAAAATAAAATACTTTGCAATAATATTCGGCTTTCAAAAAAAACCATCTTTGGAAAAAAACATTTTTTTAGTGATATCAAAACATATTCGCAATACATTAAAAATGTGGCTATTCACGACTATAATAAACTAAAACCATATATAAATATATCCAAAGAAAACACTAAAAATGTATTATGGCCAGGATTTACAAGATGGTTTGCAAAATCATCCGGAACTACGCAAAATACTATTAAGTATATTCCAGTAACATCCGCATCATTAAATCAATGTCATTTCAAAGCAGGAAAAGATATGCTTTCTATATATCTTAACAACCACCCTAATTCAAAAATATTAACAGGAAAGAGTCTAATGATTGGAGGTAGTTCAAAAATAAAAAAGAACAACAAATACTATGAAGGTGACCTGTCAGCCATTATAATTAAAAATCTCCCTATATGGGTTCATTTAAAAAGAGTTCCTTCTATCAAAACTGCGCTAATGGAAGACTGGGAAAAAAAAATAGATCTAATCATTCAGGAGTCCATTAAACAAAATATTACAAGTATTTCAGGAGTTCCATCATGGACAATATTCATAATGAATCAATTAATTGAAAAACATAACATAACCTATTTAAATGAAATTTGGCCAAACTTAGAACTATATATACATGGTGGTGTAAATTTTGAAAATTACAGACAGTCTTTTAGCCAGAATGTAATAAATAACCATATTAATTATTTGGAAATCTATAATGCCTCTGAAGGATTCTTTGGCATACAAGATAATGCGAAAAAATCAGACTTATTACTATTAATCAATCATGGTGTTTTTTATGAATTTATTCCGATATATAACGGCAAAGAGCAACAATCAAAAATTATACCTTTAGAGTTAGTTGATGTGAATACAATATATGCTATCGTTATTACTACTAATGGAGGATTGTGGCGATATAAAATTGGTGACACTGTTCAATTTGTTTCACTCAAACCATATAAAATAGTGCTAACTGGAAGGACACAAAGCTTTATCAATGCATTTGGAGAAGAACTCAATGAGGACAATACAAATAAAGCAATAACATATGCATGTCAAAAAACTAATTGTATAGTTCATGAATATGTAGCAGGTCCCTTATTTTATATTAACAGAAAAGGTTGCCATGAATGGATTGTCGAGTTTAATGAAAAACCTAAAAACCTAAAGAAATTTGTCTCATTATTAGATGAAAAATTACAACTATTAAATTCTGACTACAAAGCAAAAAGATATAAAAATATTTTACTTCAAATGCCAATAGTTCATTGTGTTAATAGAAATTTTTTCTACAAATTCATGAAAAATAAAAATAAAATAGGTGGACAAAATAAAATCCGACGATTATATAATAACAGAGACATTATAACTGAAATATTAAAAAAGATAAATCTTAAAAATTATTAATCGTTTTTATTTTTAAATACGTATATTCAAAACAAAAAAAATAACTATGCATATAGCAATCGCAGGTAATATTGGAGTAGGAAAAACTACATTATGTAAAATGTTATCAAAACACTATAAATGGTCGCCATTATATGAAGCAGTAGATAATAATCCTTATTTAGATAACTTTTATGAAGACATGCAAAGATGGTCTTTCAATCTACAAGTATTCTTTCTGAATAGTCGTTTTAGACAAGTTCAAGAAATCATTAAATCTAAAAAAACAATTATTCAAGACCGAACTATTTATGAAGATGCCTATGTTTTTGCACCTAATTTACAAGCAATGGGCCTCATGACACAAAGAGATTATGATAATTATCTTGATCTTTTTCGTTTAATGGAGTCGTTTGTTTCCCCTCCCGATTTATTAATATACTTGAGATCTGATGTGTCTGCACTAGTAAATAAAATACAAAATAGAGGGAGAGACTATGAGGAGGGAATTAGAATAGATTATTTAAAAAGACTAAATGAGCGTTATGAAGCATTTTTTGCAAATTATGATTACAATCATTTAATTATTCAAGCCAACGATATTGACTTTGAACACAATAAAAATGATTTTGGTTTAATAATTGAAAAAATAGATTCTGAATTAAGTGGATTATTTCCTAAATAAAATCACAAGTACATAACATCTTTAACCTTATTAATTACATCATTTTTATTGGGCAAAAATGCCTCAACTAATGGTGGCGAATATGCCATAGGCGTGTCAGCAGAACAAATACGAGCAATAGGAGCATCTAAATAGTCAAAAGCTTCTTTCTGAACTTTATAACTAATCTCAGATGAAATTGAAGCCAAAGGCCAACTTTCTTCTACGATAACTAATCTGTTGGTTTTTTTAACAGATTGGATAATTAAATCATAATCTATCGGCCTCAATGTTCTTAAATCAATTAATTCTGGATTTATATTATCTTTATTTAATTCCAAACCTGCTTGCAAAATTACCTTCATCATCTTACCGTAAGATAAAATAGTGACATCAGATCCTTGCTGTACTATATTAGCTTTCCCAATAGGAATTAAATATTCTTCATCAGGAATCATAGCCTTATCTCCATACATCTGTTCCGACTCCATAAATATAACAGGATTATTGTCTCTAATTGAAGATTTTAATAAACCTTTTGCGTCATATGGATTGGAAGGGACCACTACTTTTAAACCAGGGCAATTAGCATACCAGTTATCAAAAGATTGTGAATGTGTAGCTCCCAACTGGCCTGCTGATCCAGTAGGTCCTCGAAATACAATAGGAACATTAAATTGACCGCCTGACATTTGCATCATTTTAGCAGCATTATTAATTATTTGATCAATAGCAACTAATGAAAAATTGAAAGTCATAAACTCAATGATAGGACGCAAACCATTCATTGCTGCACCAACTCCAATGCCCGCAAAGCCTCCTTCAGAAATTGGTGTATCTAAAATTCGTTTAGGGCCAAATTCATCTAACAAGCCCTTAGAGGCCTTGTAGGCCCCATTATATTCCGCTACCTCTTCTCCCATTAAAAAGATGTTATCATCCAATCGCATCTCTTCGCTAATGGCACTTGCTATGGCTTCTCTAAACTGATATTCTTTCATACATTAATTGTAAAATATTTTTATCAAATTTATTTATTTTTTTTTTCTTGAAAGAACAAAACAAAATAGTTTATAATTATATTTGTTAAAAATCGATTAATATGAATATTTTAGTGTGTATAAGTAGTGTTCCCGATACTACATCCCAAATTAATTTCAAAGATGAAAATCAGACTTTAGACTCAAGTGGCATTACATTTATCATTAATCCTTATGATGAGTTTTGCCTTACGAAGGCTATTTTTATTAAAGAGAAAACAGGTGCTACTATCACTGTGCTAAATGTTGGTGAAGCGAACAATGATGCAATCCTGAGAAAGGCCCTAGCTATTGGGGCAGATAAGGCGGTAAGAATTGATCAATCTGAACTAAGTGGAGCAATTGTATCCCAGTGTATTGCAAATTATTGTCAGACAAATTCATTTGATTTAATATTTTGTGGCAGAGAATCTATAGACTATAATGGAGGTAAAGTTCCTGGTTTTTTAGCTAACCAATTAAATATACCCTTTATAAATGGCTGTACAGGTCTTGAAGTTGAGAATAATACTATTAAAATAAAAAGAGAAATTGATAGTGGATATGAAATATGTGAAAGCTCAATTCCTGCAGTTATCGCAGGACAAAAAGGATTAGTAGAAGAAAAAGATTTAAAAATCCCATCCATGAGAGGTATTATGACAGCAAGAACAAAACCACTAGAAATTATTGATGGTAATATTAATTTAGATAACAAAGTTAAAGTTATCAATTATAGTACTCCTGAAGCTAGATCTGAATGTCAGTTCATTGATAAAGATAATGTTGATGCACTAGTACAACTACTATCAAACGAAGCAAAAGTTATATAAAATATTTAGAATTATGATATTAGCATTTATTGAAAACTGGGAAGGGCAATTTAAAAAATCATCTTTTGAAACTACATCTTATGGGAAAACTTTATCTAAAAAATTAGGATGCCCTCTAACTATAATAACATTTGGAAGTCATGAGCCAAATGAACTAATCAAATATGGGGCTGATAAAATAATTAACATTGCAAATATTACTTTAGAAGAAACACCAAATAGTTCCATTGTAGAGATTATCGTTAAAATTATTGAAGACAACGCTTCTAAAACTATAATAACCTCTAATACGAACTTAGGTAAATCAATATCACCACTACTAGCTAGTAAATTAAATGCAGGCCTTTTCAGTAATGTTATTGACCTACCTGAAAATACTCAACCGATGATAGCAAAATGTAAAGCATTCTCTGGAAAAGCTTATGCAAAATATGAATCTTCATTTGAAAAAAATATAATTAGTATTCTTCCAAATTCAATAGGTGAAATCACGAAATATGATGGTGAGGGAGTTGTTTCAAATGAAGATGCAGAAATTGAATCTAATAATTCGCTTAAAATAATTAGTAGAAGTAAATCTAATGATACTGTTGCATTGCCTGATGCAGATATCGTAGTCTCAGCAGGAAGAGGGCTAAAAAACGCAGAAAATTGGGATATTATTGAAGAACTTGCCAGTACACTAAATGCAGCAACAGCATGTTCCAAACCAGTCTCTGATATGGGTTGGCGACCACATTCAGAACATGTTGGACAAACTGGGATTGCAATCAACCCACAACTTTATATTGCTATTGGAATTTCTGGAGCCATTCAGCATCTAGCAGGAGTAAGCAGCTCTAAAAATATTGTAGTGATAAATACTGATTCAGATGCTCCATTTTTTAAGGCAGCAAATTATGGTATAGTAGGTGATGCTTTTGAAGTAGTTCCAAAACTAATTGATGCTATTAAAAAGCATACTAATTAAATTATGAATTTAATTAAACTGAATATTGTAGGTTTACGCTATAGTCAATTTACATCAGGCGCATATTTACTTTTATTAGAAGAGGATAATGGTATTAAGCGATTATCTATAGTAATTGGACAGTGTGAATCCCAAGCGATTGCTATTGGACTAGATAGCACTATTGTTTCTCCAAGACCATTAACACATGATTTATTTACATCAATAGCCGAGAAAACTAATATATTATTAGAAAAAGTGGTTATTCATAAATTGGAAAAAGGGATTTTTTTCTCATCAATTATATTTTTAGAAAAAAAATCTAATCAAAACTTTATCATAGACTCTAGGACTTCAGATGCTATTGCAATAGCAATTAGATTTAATGCCCCAATATACACGTATAAAAAAATTCTGGAAAAAGCTAACAATTCATTAGAAGATGCTGACTTAAGTGATGAAGTCTATTCTAAGAAAAAAGAAGTTGAAAAAAAAGAATTAGTGAATATCGAAAGTTTAGAAAAAAAACTTCATCTTGCAATACAAAATGAAGATTACGAATTAGCAGCAAAAATTAGAGATCAGATAAAAAAATTAAATGATTAATGTAGAAAATATAATTAGAGGATTTATTGGAATAGTAGCATTAGTATCTTTTTGCTATTTAATTTCTTCTAATCAACAGAAAATTGATTGGTCAATTGTATTAAAGGGGCTATTAATACAGCTTATATTTGCAATATGTATATTGAAAATCGACTTTGTTGAAACATTATTTCAGGGCATCAGTAATGTATTTCTTGCATTATTAAATTTTACAAAAGATGGTTCTATATTTTTGTTTGGAGAAACATTAGTAAACAATACCTCTTTTGGAGCAATATTTGCCTTTCAAATCTTACCCACAATTGTGTTTTTCTCAGCACTAACAAGCATGCTTTTTTATTTAGGCATCTTACAAAAAATTGTTTATTTCTTTGCTGTAATAATGAAGAAGAGTCTTAAACTCTCCGGAGCTGAAAGTTTAGCTGCTGCAGGCAATATTTTTTTAGGACAAACAGAATCTCCATTACTAATAAAGCCTTATATAGGTAAAATGACACAATCTGAACTTCTTTGTCTAATGGGGGGTGGCATGGCAACAATTGCAGGAGGTGTTTTTATCGCTTTTACTGCAATGCTAG
>MDTB01120267.1_pt1 | contig 14852 bp, 7 predicted proteins | sample 811161 | NCBI WGS metagenome assembly MDTB01 (sample SAMN05326650, study PRJNA326480) | marine metagenome | isolation source: seawater | place: Mediterranean Sea | collected 2009
ATATACCTTTAGTTGAGTCTATTAGCACAATACCAACATTAGAATTAGATGCGCCTGTTGCCATATTGCGAGTGTATTCTTCATGACCAGGTGTATCTGCTATAATGAATTTACATTTTTCTGTTTCAAAATATCTATATGCTACATCAATTGTGATACCTTGCTCTCTCTCAGCCTGTAATCCATCAATCAACAATGCAAGATCAATATTTTTTCCTTGGGTTCCATATTTTTTACTCTCAGTTTCAGTCTGCAAAATCTGATCACTATAAATACTTTTTGAGTCAAATAAAAGTCTGCCAATTAATGTTGATTTTCCATCATCCACAGAACCACATGTTAAAATCTTAATTTGTTTTTTTGAATTCTGTTTTTCAAAAAAGTTATCTAAATCCATTAGAAATATCCCTCTCGTTTTTTTATTTCCATGGATCCGATTTGATCTGTATCAATAAGTCTACCTTGTCTTTCTGAGTGCTTTGACTCTAATAATTCTAAAATTATTTCTTCTACACTTGATGCTTTTGACTCCATAGCTGCTGTCAATGGATAACAACCAAGTGTTCTAAATCTAACTAATTTTGACTCAATTTTTTCATTATCTCTTATTTTTAATCGATCATCATCTACCATTATCAACATATCGTTTCTAAGTATAACTGGTCTTTTTGCTGCTAAATATAGAGGAACAATTGGAATATTTTCTTGATAAATATACTGCCATATGTCTAACTCAGTCCAATTTGACAGAGGGAATACCCTTACACTTTCATTGGTTCCAATTTTGGTATTGAAAAGATTCCATAATTCAGGTCTTTGATTTTTTGGGTCCCAACTGTGATTGTTATCCCTAAAAGAGAAAATTCTTTCTTTTGCTCTAGATTTTTCCTCATCTCTTCTCGCACCACCAAAGGCTGCGTCAAAGTTATATTTATTCAAAGCTTGTTTTAGAGATTGAGTTTTCATAACATCAGTATGTGTTTTCGAACCATGAGAAATTGGACCAATATTATTTTTAACTCCTTCTTGATTTATGTGAACAATGAGATCTAAATTATATTTACTTGTAACCTCATCTCTAAAGTTAATCATTTCTCTGAACTTCCACGTAGTATCAATATGGAGAAATTTAAATGGAATTTTATTTGGTGTAAATGCTTTCATTGCCAAATGAAGCATTACTGAAGAATCTTTTCCAATTGAATAAAGCATAACTGGATTTGAAAATTCTGCAGCAACTTCTCTAATTATATGAATACTTTCAGATTCTAATTTTTTAATATGACTCTGACTCATTTTTATTCTAACAAAGAACTCTTGGCATAAGCAAAAAAACTTGGGTTAAGAATATCTCCTTTTTTATTATATACTAAATCTTTATTATCTAAACTTTTAAGTTTTCCTCCAGCTTCCTCTAAAATTATATGACCAGCTGCAATATCCCATTCTGATGTTGGGCCAAATCTAGGGTATAGATCAGCATTTCCTTCAGCAATTTCACAAAATTTAAGAGAGCTTCCTTTTTGAATTATTTCATAATTATTAAAATTATTTTTAATCCATTTATCAAAATCTGAATTAGAGTGCGATCGACTGCCTATAATTATAACTTTTTCTTTTTCTGTATTATCTACATTAAGTTTTACTGCATATTGTAATGTATCTAGATTATTTCTAGTATTAATTTTGTAAGCACCACTATTTTTTTTAGAAAAAAATAAATTACCCAAAAAGGGAGCATAAATTATACCTATGACTGGTTTATTATTTTCAATAAGTGCGATATTTATTGTAAATTCTCCATTTTTTTTTATGAACTCTTTTGTTCCATCTAACGGATCAATCAGCCAGTAGTTTGTCCAATGTTTACGAATTTTCCATTCAACATAAGCTTCCTCACTTAAAATTGGGATATTTGGATTAATTTTACTTAAGCTTTTTTGTATTATTTTATTCGACTCTAAATCGGCCTTTGTTAATGGAGATTGATCTTCTTTATAAATAATATCATTATCAAGATCATAAAATTCTAGTACTTTTTTTCCTGCTCTGATAGCAATGTTGCATGTATCAAGTAGTATTTGATCTTCTTTTTGCATAATTAACTTCTATTTTTTTAACAAATTGTGATTATATTATTAAAGTGATAATTTCATTAATTAATAATTTTATATGAAAAATATTAACGTAAAATCTTTATTTGATATTGATCAAGTAGTAACACTTGAGGAGTCAACAATAGTTGACAATATGCTAAGTTATCTTAAACCCTATTATCTTGATAAAAGAAAAGATATAAAAAATAGGGCTGAAGAGATTGTTTTTGAATCAAGAAAATCAATAGGAATAATTAAAAGTCCTATTGAGAATCTTCTTCAAGAATATCAATTAAATACTGACGAAGGAACAGTATTACTTTGTCTAGCCGAAGCTCTTTTAAGAATACCTGATCAAAAAACCATCGATAAATTATTAGAAGATAAATTTACATCAACTGATTGGAAAAAACATACAGGTTTCGATAAGGGTTTATTTGTAAATGCTTCTTCTTGGGCATTTTTTCTTACAGGTAATATTTTAAAAAGAAATAAGCTAGATGAAAATAATTTAGAAGAAAACTACAAAAGCTTTATTAAAAAAAATTCTGAACCAGTCTTTAGAACAGTTGTAAAAAAAGCAGTAACAATCTTAGCCAAACAATTTGTATTTAAAGCAAAAATGGATGAAGCAATTAAATTTACTGGCTCAGAAAAGTATAAAAGAAATTTATTTTCTTTTGATATGCTGGGTGAAGGAGCAAGAACTGATGAAGATGCTAATAAATATTATTTGGAATACTTAAAAAGTATAGAGTTTACAGGTCAAAATTTAAAAAATAATTTAGATGCGACAAAATCAAATGGGGTTTCAGTAAAACTCTCAGCTTTACATCCAAGGTATGAGAGACACAAAATTGATGAGCTCAAAAAAGAGCTTTTACCAAAATTAATTGATTTAGGATCAATGGCTAAAAAATATAATATTCAATTATGTATTGATGCTGAAGAAGATAATAAATTAATATTATCACTAAAAATCTTTGAACTATTGATTAAAGAAAAAAAGTTAGATAACTGGAATGGGCTTGGTCTAGCTTTACAGGCATATCAAAAAAGAGCTTTCTACATTATTGATTGGTTAAATGATTTAGCTGAAAAAAATAATAAGTTAATACCTGTACGTCTTGTTAAAGGTGCTTATTGGGATACTGAAATAAAATTTGCCCAAACCTCTGGATTTTATAACTATTCAGTCTTTACAAGAAAACCAATTACAGATTTGTCATGGATGGCTTGCGCAATGAAACTATTGAGATACCAAAAAAATATTTTTCCTGCTTTTGCTACTCATAATGCTTACTCAATTGCATTCATTGAAGAAATTGCAAGAGGTTATAATTTTGAATTTCAAAGAATTCATGGAATGGCGGATATTTTACATAATTATTTTAATAAGAATACCAATTATGAACAGACTAAATGTAGAATTTATGCACCTGTTGGAGATTATGAAGATCTTCTTCCATATCTAATGAGACGACTATTAGAAAATGGAGCTAATACATCTTTTGTCAACAAATTAAATGATAAGAACTTTAAAGCAGAAGAGTTTATGATTGATCCAATAAGTATAGTTGAAAACTATAATGAATATTTAAACCCACAAATTCCTAAACCAACAGATATTTTTTTACCTATAAGAAAAAATTCAATAGGTTTAAATTTAGAAAATGAAAATACTATAAAAAATATTAAAGAAATATTTAAGCAAGATCAAAATCAATACGAAGCGCATTCAATTATAAATGGAATTGACAAAATTACCAATAATGAAATTAAGATATTTTCACCATTTTTAAAAGATGAACAAATTGGTAAGATAACATTTGCAAATGATAATTTAGTAAAAAATGCATTAGAAACAGCAAACAACTATCAAAGAAAATGGAAATCAATAAATATAGAAGAAAAATATATAATTATAAATAAATTTGCTGAATTGTTAGAAAATAATAAAAATATTTTAATTAAAATTTGTGTCCAAGAAGCTGGAAAAACAATAAAGGACTCAATTAATGACTTAAGAGAAGCAATAGATTTCTGTTTTTATTACTCTAATCAAGCAAAAAAAATATTTTCTGAAGAGCAAATTTTAATTGGACCAACAGGTGAAAAAAATATTCTAAAATATGAGGGTAAAGGGACAATTTTTTGTATAAGTCCATGGAACTTCCCAATAGCAATTTTTGTTGGTCAAATTATTGCTGCATTAGTAACAGGGAATACAGTCATAGCTAAGCCTGCTGAACAAACATCTATTATTGCTTATAAAATTATAAAAATTTTATTTGAAGCTGGTTTGCCTAAAGGTGCTTTGCAATTAATCTTAGGAGATGGTGAAACTATTGGCGATGCAGTGCTGCAAGATAATAAAGTTAAAGGTGTTTTATTTACAGGTTCCTCTGAAACATCAAAAAAAATACAATATCAACTTAATAAAAGAAAAGAAATAGTTTCTTTTACTGCAGAAACGGGTGGACAAAATTTTATGATTGTTGATTCATCTGCTCTAACAGAGCAAGTTGTTGATGATGTTATTGAGTCAGCTTTTAATTCAGCAGGACAACGATGTTCTGCTCTCAGAGTTCTTGCAATACAGGATGAGGTTTATAATAAAACTGTAAAAATGTTAATTGGCGCAACAAAAAAACTTAAAATCGGTTTACCTAAATTATTAAATACTGATGTTGGTCCACTTATTGATGCAAAGGCAAAAAATAAAATAATAAAACATTTAGAAAAATTTGATGAAAAAATTCTTTTTAAAAGTGCATTAGACAAAAATTTAAATGGTTATTTTATTCCACCTTCTATAATCGAAATAAATAATTTAGATGATATTAATGAAGAGGTTTTTGGTCCCATTCTTCATATTTATAGGTATTCATCACATCAAATGAATCAATTAATACAAAATATTAATAGTTTAAATTACGGATTAACTTTAGGAATTCATAGCAGAATTGATACTACTATAAAGTTTATTTCAGATAATGTTAATGTTGGAAATATTTATATAAATAGAAATATTACTGGGGCTGTTGTTGGGGCTCAACCATTTGGAGGCAGAGGTTTGTCGGGTACAGGACCTAAAGCAGGTGGTCCTAATTATCTTCTTAATCTTTTACATGAAAAAACATTATCAAATGATATTACAGCATCAGGTGGAAATACTTCCTTATTAATGTTATCAGATTAAAATGATTAAAATTAAATCAATTGAAGTATTTAAAATTGATTTACCTCTTAAAGAAGGAAATTATAATTGGTCGCATGGTAATACAGTTAATTCATTTGATTCATCAATTGTAAAAATAAATACTAATATTGGAGTTAGTGGATTAGGTGAAGTTTGTACTCTTGGTCCAACATACTTACCTGCATATGCCGAAGGAGTAAGAACGGGAATTAAACAAATTGGAAAATTTCTCATTAATAAAGATCCTACAAATCTTAAAGAAATAAATATTGAAATGGATAAAAATTTAAAAGGTCATAATTATGTAAAATCACCAATTGACATTGCTTGTTGGGACATAACATCAAAAATTATGCAAGTTCCTCTCTGGAAATTGCTTGGAGGAAATTTGGAAAAAATGTAGAATTATATCGTGCTATTTCTCAAGAGTCACCAAAAGCAATGACCAAAAAAGTAATTAAATACAAGAATGAAGGCTACAAAAAATTTCAACTTAAAGTTGGAGGAGAACCAAGAGAAGATATTGAAAGAATAAAGCTAATCAGATCAAAACTTAATGATAACGAAATACTTGTCGCTGATGCCAATACTGGATGGTTAATGCATGATGCATTGAAAGTAGTAAAAGAAACAAATCATCTTAATGTTTATATTGAACAACCTTGCTTAACTTATCATGAAAATTTAATTGTAAGAGAGAAATGTAGCAACCCTTTCATATTGGATGAAAATATAGATTCAATAAACACTTTTTTAAGAGCTTATAATGATAAAGCTATGGATATAATCAATATAAAAATTAGTAAACTTGGTGGAATAACTAAGAGTAAATTATTAAGAGACTTATGTATTGAGTTAGGAGTTGGAATGACTATTGAGGACTCATGGGGTGGTGATATTGCAACATCTGCAATAGCTCATTTGGCTCACAGCACTCCATCAAAATATCTTTTTTCCTCAACTGATTTTAATAGTTATAACAAATTGAGTTATTCCAAAGGTTCCCCACAAAGAAAAAATGGTAAATTTGAAGCTTCAAATAATATAGGGCTTGGAATTAACCTAAACTCAAAAAAAATAAATAATCTTATTTTTGCGATTTGAATTTATTTGTAATTATAAAATTTCTTTGCTTGTTCTGCAGTTATATATTCGTTTAATAAATCTTCCTCTATTAAAGATTTTTCTCTAAGCTCTGGTTTTCCACACCCTCCTCCATTTCCAGTATGTATTCTTACAACATCTTCTGGTTCAAGAGATAATCCTGTTACAACTGAATATTTTTCTACATTTCCATTCTTACGAATTACTTCAATATAATTTGATCCACCTTCGTTTCCCCCATCTAAAGACCATGGGAGACTTTTTGATCTTGTATAAGCTACAGACACCCACGCATTCTTTGATCTGACTCTATAATCCATGACTATTCCTTTACCGCCTCTAAACCTACCTTCACCTCCATCTTCATCTGAAAGTCTCATTTGATCAACGTAAACTCCATGTCTTGCTTCAGATATTTCAGCTGGAGTGTTAAAAGTATCACCATGAAAAGCTGAAAAATTAGCGCTACAACCATCACTTACACTACTTGCACCCCAGCCTCCAACTTGTGGTTCAATAATAATAAAAGTTGCTCCAGTATCAGGATGTTTGCCACCCATAAATGTTCCACAGATAGATGCAAAACTTCCAGCAGATGACTTGTTAGGATTTAGATGTGAAATTGTTTTCCAAATCAAATCATAAGATCTAATATCTGTTTCATAATATATACCCTGAGCAGCTGGTCTTATTGGATTAAACATTGATCCTTCATCACATAATACTTTTAATGGCCTAAAAGTTCCTGCATTACAGATAAAATCACTGGAAGTAATTCCCTTAAAAGCCATTTGTGCAGATACCACAGTTCCATCATATGATGCATTATTTGGTCCATCATCTTGTTCAGGATTATTTCGAAGATCTACAATAAATTCTTTATCATTTATAGTAACATCTACCTGAATTTTTCTTCCATCATCTAATAAATCTTCTCCATGATAAGTTCCATGAGGAAGACTTAATAGTGCATCTAAAGAAGTTCTTTCTCCATAATCCATAAATTTTTGAACAGAATTTTTAAATGTATCTGTTCCATATTTATTAGCAATATCCTTAATTCTTTTTTCTCCAACTCTAATTGAAGCTATTGCAGCCCACATGTCACCAAGTGTATATTGAGGAACTCTGCTATTGGCGGTTATAATATCGATTACTGACTGAATTGGATTTCCATTCTCAACCATTTTAATTACAGGAAGTTGGAGGCCTTCTTGAAATATCTCTTTAGCATCAGCTGAAATACCTCCAGGAGCCATTCCACCTAAATCAGGCCAATGAGCAATATTTGCTGTCCAAGCTATTCTCTCCCCTTTTGAAAAAACTGGCATTACTACAATTACATCATTTAAATGTGTCACTCCTCCGTTGTATGGATCATTAGTAGCAAATACATCACCTTCATTTATATGAGTTTCATCATATTTTTTAATTACTGCTTGGACTGCTTTATCACACATTGCAATGAATGCTGGAATTCCAGCTCCAGAAGCAGCTATATTTCCATTTGTATCAGTGACTGCTGTTCCAAAATCTAGTACTTCATAAATAATTGAACTCATTGCAGTTTTCCTCATAGCAACAAACATTTCATCACATGCTGCCTGAAGTGAACTTTGAATAATCTCTGTAGTTATTGGATCATTTTTAATACTAATCACTTTTTTCTCCATTAATTGTAATGTGTAAATTTGCAAATTTATCAACTGTGCATTTTTGTTTAGGAAATATTACAACAGTTGTACTTGGATCTTCAACAATTGCTGGTCCATCAAATTTCATGCCTGGTTCTAGAAGATCAAAATTATAAATATTAGATTTATGAACTCCCATTTCATCAAAATCAACCTCTCTTTGTTCTTTAATGGTATCATTAATTTTTATATTTGTTTTTTTTCTTTCTTGTAATTCTGGTTTTTCAATCTTAGCAAATGCTACAAGATGAAATTGAATCATATCTACTTGATTGTCTAATTTATAAGTAAATTCTTTTTCATACTGATTGTGAAAATCTTCAATAATTTTCTTGATTGACTGCTTATCAAATTTTTCGTTAGTTATTTGAATTTCAACAGAATGATCTTGGCCTAAATATCTAAAGCTTCCAAATCTTTTGAATGAAATTAATTCTTTTGAAATATTTTCTTTACTAAAACTATCTTCTGCCTGCTTTTCCATTTCACTGAAAGTTTTATTTAAAGTATCAATTGCTTGATCATCCATAGTGGTAAGTTTAGTAAGTATATAATCTCTTCTCAAATCACTCATCAGCATACCCCATGCAGAGAAAACAGATGAATTTACTGGTATAATAACTTTTGGAATATTTAATTCTTTAGCTAAAGATGTAGCATGCATTCCACCACCTCCGCCAAAAGCAACAAGACTAAAATCTCTGGGATCATAACCTTTATTAACAGATACAAGTTTAAGAGCATTTATCATATTATTATTTGCAATACGGATTATACCTCTAGCTGTTTCTGAATTACTAAATTTTAGTTTTGATGAAAGTGGTCCTATATTCTCACTTACTGCTTCCATGTCTGCATTTATTTCTCCACCGCAGAAATAATTCTGATTTATTCTATTTGTAATTAAATTAGCATCAGTTGTAGTGATTGAAGTCCCACCCTTACCATATGAAACAGGTCCTGGATCAGCTCCTGCACTTTGAGGTCCAACATGTAATTTATCATAATTATCAACCCAGGCAATACTACCGCCACCATTACCAATTTCGACTATATCAACAACTGGAAGCATCACAGGGTATCCTGCTGATTGTCTATTTTTCTCTATCCAATAATTAGTATTTATTTTTACGTTACCATTTTCTATTAAAGAGCACTTTGCTGTAGTACCACCAACATCCAACGTAATTAAATTATTTTCATTAATTAATTTTCCTAATTCTGCCGCTCCCAGTACTCCACTTGTTGGACCAGACTCTATCATAGTTAATGGAATTGATTTTGTTGATTCAAAAGTATCAATTCCTCCATTAGATTGCATAACATAAGGGTTTCCACTAAAATTTGCTTTTAATAATTTATCATTAAGTTTATCTAAATAACTTCGCGCGATAGGTTTAACATATGCACATAGTGCCGTTGTATTAGTTCTCTCATACTCTCTCCACTCTCTTGTTATTTGGTGAGAAGCCACAATATCAATTTCTGGCCATTTACTTTTTATGTAATCAACAACTTTTTGCTCATGTGATGAATTCGCGTAACCATGAATCAAACATACAGCAATAGATTTAACATTATGTTTTTTAAATTTTTCAATGGTATTATCTAAACCTGATATATCAAGAGGAGTAATTTCATTTCCTAAAAAATCTATTCTTCCTGGTAGTTCAGTTCTCAGATATCTTGGAACAAAAGGTTTTGGTTTTTGATATCTTAAGTTAAAAAAGTCTGGCCTGTCACCTCGTGCGATTTCTAAACTATCTCTAAAACCTTGAGTTGTAACTAATCCAGTTAATACTCCTTTCCTCTCAGTTATAGAATTTATAACTACTGTTGTTCCATGGGCAAAAAATGTCGATTTAGATATATCGACATTACCCTTTTTTATTGCATCAAAAACACCTTTTTCATAACTACTTGGTGTTGTATCACTTTTAGCAGTTTTGATAGAGAGTGCTTTTCCTGATTTTTGGTCAATTTCAAAATAAACTAGGTCGGTAAATGTACCTCCTACATCTGTGGCTACTCTTAGCATTTAATTTAATTTAACATCTGGGTAGTGTTTACTAACATATTCTTTTGATAAATAACCTTGCTTTACATCATCAATAATTTTTTTGTGATCTCTCTCCTTAGGATTACCATATCCTCCTCCACCTCCACATTGGAGTAATATTTTATTACCTTTTTTTACTGGTACTCTGGTAGCTTTTGGAACTTCTTTATTAGTCTTTCCATCTTCTATTAAGAAACAATTATTTGGAAGAGCTTCTAATCCTCCATTTAAGCCCCAAGGTGGAAGTTTACTTCTTTCACAAACCGTGGTTGCGTATGAGTCTTCCAACATTTCAAACTCAAAGTTAACTCCTAAACCACCTCTGTTTTTTCCAGCTCCACAACTATCTTGAATTAATTCAACCTTATTTATTAACCATGGATTTCTATTTTCCCAAACTTCTGCTGGAGCAAACCTAGTGGCTGACTCAGCATGATGAAGACAAGTCGCACCATCTCCAAAGTGACTAGCTCCTTGACCCACAGGATGTGGGGCTCCATCAGCCCAAGGTTCACCAGTTTCTTCTCTAATTCCCCACCAAACAATTCCGTTTATACAACCACCACTACTTGCTGGAACATTTTCAGGGAATTTTGTTCCAAGAGCTCTATAAAAAACTTCTATTGCTTGCAATGCAGGCCAACCATATAAAAAACATGGTGCAGGAGAAATTGGATGGAATAACGTTCCTGGTTTTGTAATTACTTCTATGGGCCTAAAAAAACCTTCATTAGGTGGCTCATTGCTACCTGCCAACATACTCATTGATACTCTTGCTGTTGAAACAGTAGAAGGTAAAGGACAGTTTATAGGTCCATTTTGTTGAGGTGGAGCACTAGACATATCTAATATAACTTTTTCGTCTTCAATTATTACCTTTAAATCAAATGGCACTACTCCATCTTCAACACCATTACTATCCATCTGACCTGAACCAATGTACTCACCGTTTGGAATTTTCTTTAAATAATTTCTCACTATCATTTCACCAGCATCAAAAATTGCTTCAGTTGTATCTTTAAACTTCTTTAAACCATATTTAGCAACGATTTTTTTTAGAGCTCTCTCACCAGCTCTTACACCTATAGCCTGTGCATTTATATCACCCGCAACTGAATTAGGTACTCGTGTATTAGCAATACACATTTTATAGATATCTTCGACAAGTTCTCCTTTATTAAAAAGTTTTACTCCAGGGTAAACTGTTCCTTCTTGAAAAACATCTACAGTATCAGTTGAGTAAGGTTCTTTTCCTGCAATATCTAACCAATGAGCTTTTATAGCAGTGTATGCTATAAGTTCTTCCTCAAAAAATACTGGCATAACTAAAGCAGCATCTTGTGGATGGGAGCCAGTACCATATGGAGAATTATAAATAATAATATCACCTTCATTTAGTTTTGACTCTCCACCAACTCCCTTAACTGCCTCTTCTATACAAAAATTTAAAGTTCCCATGAATAATGGTAAGCTTGGTGCCTGTGCTAAAAGCCTCATATGATTGTCATAAATCGCACCTGCAAAATCTAATACATCATAAATTACAGGAGACATTGCCGTCCTACATAATGCTCTTTTCATTTGTTCTGCTGCTGAGTTTAATGAATTTCTTACAATTTGTGTTGTAATTGGATCAACCTCTGTTCTATTTGATTTTCTATCCACACCGCATTTATAATGATTAAGTTCATTACTCATTAACTAGTTCTCCTTATTTGTTAAAATTAAATTTCCTAGCTCATCAGTTTTAATATTATAGTTTTTATCAATATAAGTAACAGCTGTACTTTCTAAAATGATCATAGGACCCGACATTCCTGACTTTACATCATTTCTTGAAATTATCTTAAAATCTAAATTCTTATCTTCATTAAAAGAAAAACATTTAATTGAGCTTGATGATATATCAATATTTTCTTCTTCAATTTTTCCAGACTCTGATTTTCTTGGAAGATTAACTCTTATAGAAGCTCTTGTAGATACAATTTCTGGAATTGTATCTAATTTACTACCAAATGTTTTTTCATATTCTTTCATAAAATTTTGTTTTAATGTTTCAGCATTTAAATTTATTTGCCCATTCGTTTGATTATCAATCTTGAGCGTTATTGTGTGTTCTTGACCCATCCAACGCATATCTAAGGCAATTTCTCTAATTTTATCATTTGTGGAGAAATCTATTTTTTGTCTTTCTTCTAATTCAGAAAATAAACTCTCTAATATCTTGTTACATTCGATTAACGCATTATCTGATAGCCGTAAAATTTTAGTTCTTGCGTTCATCTGTAATAGATCAGCTCCTAATAATCCCCAAGCTGAAAAATTACCTGAGTATGGGGGTATTATTATTTCTTTTATTTCAAGTTCTTCAGCTATTAAGTTAGACATTAATGGTCCTGCACCGCCAAAAGCTAAAAGTTTTAATTCACGAGGATCAATACCCTGCTCAATTGTTATCTCTCTGATTGCATCTGCCATATTTGCACTACTAATTTTTAAAATACCTTTTGCTGTTTCAAATGCAGATAAATTAATCTTTGAACCAACAGAGTCGAGTGCCTCTTCAGCAAGATCTTTATTTAATTGAAGCCCTGAAGCTAACTTTCCTTCACCTAACATTCCCAAATAAAATGCTGCATCAGTCGTAGTTGGTTCTTTACCACCTCTTTCATAACATGATGGACCAGGATCTGCTCCTGCACTCTGTGGTCCAGATCTCAGCAAACCACCATCATCTAAATATGCAATTGATCCTCCTCCCGCTCCAATAGAACGAACATCAACCCATGGTGACTGCAGTGGCAGACCAACAATCTTTCCCTCAAATTGTATTTGTGGTCTTCCTTCTAAAATTAAACAAGTATCAAAACTTGTGCCTCCAACATCAGCGGTTACCATATTTGTATTATTTAGTTTTCTTGATAATTCTCCTGCTCCTTCTGCACCAGCTACTGGACCTGACATTATTGTTTCAAAAGGTCTTTCACTAGCTTCATCAAAAGTCATTGATCCACTTCCAGATCGAGTTAAAAGAAAAGAACCTTTAAAACCAATATCATTAAGACTATTTTTTAATGTATCTAAATAATTAGACATTCTAGCTTTTACAAAAGCATCAATAATTGTTGTTGTTGTTCTTTCATACTCTCTGTACTCTCCTGAAACTAAAGATGATAATGAAATTTCACCCTTAAAACCATTTTCTAATAAAATCTTTTTAGCTAATATTTCATGATCTTTATTTGAGTATGCATTCATGAAGGCTATAGCCACGCTGCTCACACCTTCATCAATAAAATTTTTGCAGGCTTTTTTTACATCTTCTTTATTTAAATTTTTAAGAATCTTTCCATTAGCAAATAATCTCTCTTCAATTTCTAATCTTAAATATCGTGGAACAAGTGGAGGTGGCGGTTGCCAAAATAAATTATACATTTCATCTCTATCACCTCTTCTAATTTCAATAATATCTCTGAAACCTTTTGTACAAAGCAATCCTACTTTTGAACCTTTTCTCTCTAATAAAGCGTTTAAACCGACTGTAGTACCATGTAAAAAAAACTCAATTTTACTCAGTTGTTGTTCAGTTAAATTTCTTTTTACAACCTCAATAACTGCTTTTTCAGGATCAGCTGGAGTAGTTGGTATTTTATCAATGATTACTTTATTATCATTTTCATCATAAACTATAAAATCAGTAAATGTACCGCCGATATCTACTCCAATTCTTGATGACATAATATAAAACAAGCTATCAGATGATATTTAGAATTCAAGAATAATTAACAATTATAATTATTAAATTTGTAAAATATTTTATTAAAAGTAAAATAAATTATTATTAAAGAAAGTTTAAAATGGATGTTGATATCTTTAAATCACAGGAATTGAAAAAAAATACAAAAATTAAAACTGATCCAATTACTTCTGAAATTATTAGAAATAGTCTTAATTCAGCTGCAGAGCAAATGAAAAAAGCTTTGGTAAGGTCAGCATTTTCACCAATAATTTATGAAGTTCTTGATTTTGCCAGTGCAATTTATGATAAAAATTTTTGTATGCTCTCTCAGTCACCAAGTTTACCTGGATTTATGGGAACATTAAGTTTTTGTGTTGAACAAGCAGTAAAAGAGGTTGGTGGAGATGAAAATATTTATGATGGAGATATTATTATTTACAATAACCCTTATGGCTCTGGTTCACATTCACAAGATGCTGCTCTTATTAAACCTGTATTTCTAGAAAATAATTTAATAGGGTATACAGCAATAAAAGCACATTGGTTAGACACAGGTGGTAAAGAGCCGTACTCAACTGACACTGTAGATGTTTTTCAGGAGGGTACGATTTATCCTGGATTAAAACTCTATAACAAAGGAGAGTTAGTCGAGGATATTTTTAAATTAATAAAAGCGAATTCGAGAGTTCCTAAAGCTATTGTCGGTGATTTGAATGCACAACTAAATGGAGTTATTGCAGGTGCAAATGCTTTGAAAAGAATTGTAAAAAAATTTGGTTATGAATTATTTTATGCATCTGTTTTAGAAATATATGAACATGGTGAAAAATTAGTAAGAAAAAGTTTAGAAAAAATACCTGATGGTATATATTCTGGTTATGGTCAGATGGATAGCAATGGAGTTGATGAAGGTATTGTTAAATTTAAAATATCTATTGAAGTTAAAGGCTCAGATTTA
>MDTB01074019.1_pt1 | contig 14849 bp, 12 predicted proteins | sample 811161 | NCBI WGS metagenome assembly MDTB01 (sample SAMN05326650, study PRJNA326480) | marine metagenome | isolation source: seawater | place: Mediterranean Sea | collected 2009
TATCTGTTAGATGTATACAGGATTAGTTTAAAAAGAGACTAAAAAATCCCCTTTTAGTTGCAACTTTGATACCTGTTATTTGGAGGAAGGTATAATGAAAAATTAGTGCCAATTAGCACAATAGATATATTCGACACATTGATATAAATCTTTAGTAATTATTTTAAATAAAAAAAATGCGCCCCAATAAATGGGGCGCTTGTCTTTTTTTAATTACTTTCATCATAGATTCCTCCAAATCCTACCAAATATTAAGACCTCTTTAACTTTAATCTTTTGACGACACTCACAAATAATAATCTGTTTTCAAATCTCTAAACTAAATAACAGAAATCCACCCTTATGGGGTATGTTAATCTCTTATTAATGGTGCAATAAAATAGTTGCAGAAGATTTTTTCTAATGTATACTTTTTATTATTATCATATACATTTTTAATTGGTATAGTTTTTGTCATGAAGATATAAATAAAAAAAAGTGTAAATGAATAAATTATTAATCCTTATATCAATTTTATTGTTTATTTCTTGTAAGTCTGCTGGAAATCCATTTTATGGTGGCGGATCAGTATGTTGTGATTATGGTGAGATTACGTTTGATAGTTCTTATTTTTCGTTTGATAGTTCTTATTTTTATTATGGTCCTAATTTAGATCCAGATCCACAACCAATATGTAATCCTTATACTGGAGAATCCTGGGATGGTATAATCCCATCTAATCCAATAGTTAGTGGTAGATGGGTTGAAGAAGTTATTTCATGTAATAATAATACATGTTTTTTTAAAAATTACAACAGAGTTACTTTAATTTTTGAATCCAACTCATGTAAATTTACAAATTACATTAAAAATAATCAAAATATACAAATAGTAAAAAACGGATATTATAACTATGATGATGAATTTTTAACATTATTATATCATGATTTAGACACACTTATTTGGAATATACACTATAAATCTGATGATAGTATTCAATTCAAATTTAATGAATTAAATGATTCTTGTATCCATACTTTTATAAAATAAAATAATATGGATTAAAAATTAAATGAGACTATAATATTAGTAATGATACTATTACCTCTATTCTTTAGTGTATCTTTTTAGAAGATAATCAATATAAAGATACAATCAAATTTAGAAAAAAACATCTATTTAGACACGGGAAAATAGAAATTAAAGAATAGAAAATAATATATTTATAGTATAGTGTTTTTTTAAAAAAAGTAAATTAAAGGAGGTATTATGGTTTTAATAATGTATTTATTGTCATTTTTTTTATTTGGCTTAGCTATGTTTATGTCAGCAGATGGTGGAGGATTACCTTTAGGTATGTATTTTGATATGATATCATTTTTAATAGTATTTTTCCCAACAATTTTCCTAACAGTAGCATCATACTCTTTTAGTGACGTCAGCTCTGCATTTAAGAATTTATTAAATAATTCAAATGATAAAATCCTTATTATGAATAGTATTAGTATTTTTGATCAATTAAAATATCTTTCCACCAGATTTGGTTGGATTGGTGCTTTTATTGGATGGATAATGATGGCTTTTGGTACTGGGACTTATAAAAGTTTCCCAGAAAATATTTGGTCATTATTTGCATTATCTTTTGGCGTATCAATATTACCTATTTTTTATGGATATTTAATATCTTCTTTTATTTTTGAGCCATTTAGAAATATGTATATTAAAAAACTCAATAAATTATTATCATGAAAAATATTTTAGAAATAAAATATGGAAGAAATCCATCAAAAGATATAACGATTGCTATTATGTTTTTTATTTTGGGATGTTTGAATTTATTTAATAAAAAAAATGGTAATTATGGTCTTTGGAATATTTCTGTTGGACATTTGTATATTATTGGGAGTATTGGTTTTATTTCTGAAATTTATATAAAAAATAGTTTTTATTTTTTTAGTTCTTTTTGGATTTTTTATGGGTTGGGGACTTTATATTTTGATATTACAAATTTTGGATATAAAAGCTTTTCAAATGGATATTTATTTATATTTTTCTGCTTTATGAATTTTACCTATTTCTATTTTTACCGAAATCACATTTTTTTGCACGTTCAAAAAAATATACTAACAATTGATAAAATCTTTAGTAAAAAAGTAGAAATTAAATTAAATGAAATAGTATCGATCGATGAGAAATCAAATATATTCTATTTAAATACTAAAGAAGATACACATGTGATTAAAACAAAAAATCATATTTCAGATATATCATTAAAAGAACTAAGAGATTTTTTTAATGATTTGAATACTAAACAAATTGAAAATTAACCATCTTTATCAAGAGTAATTTAAAATACTCTTTTGAATAGACTTTTTCTTTAGATTATAAATATAAAACTAAAAATAAATGAGGAGTAATAATGATAAATTTTAAATCAATTATTATAGGATTTTTAAGTGCAAGTTGTATTTTTTTATTTATGGGAATGACTGATAAAGAAATAAATCAAAAGAAAAAATGGTTGAAAGAGTTTCCTGAAAATGGAAGATATTTGCCTGTGATGAATAGAGATAGAGTATGGATGATGGATTCAAAAACAGGGAATTTTTATACTTCTAGATTGAAAGAAGGTGATCAAACTGGCTCTTGGACTTTAGATACAAAATTATCTAAATAAAATCACCTTTAGTGGGTATGTCGGTATCTTATTAAGTTAAGGCCATGAAAAAAATATTTTTATTAACATTTTATTTTTTATTTATCATTAATATTTTATTTTCATCAAACATGAATAATAATTCTGGTCTAAACAATACTATTAGTAGAGAAAATGTTTTAGATATAATTTTTGAAAACTCTTTTGATTATTTCCAACTATTAAGAAATGATAAAGGAATATATAGAGATGCATTACGTTTTGATGGAAATCATTTTCATCCTGCTTCAGTAGCAACAATAGGTATGGGATTGATATCACTTTGTATAGCTGACCAAATGGGGTGGATATCTAATGCAGATAGTTTAGCTGAATTAACATTATTTTCAATAACTGGGCAAGATACTAATTTTTTTAATCCAGATAGAAATTTAAAAGGTTACTACAGACATTGGATTAATATGAATGATGGAGGACAAGCTTGGAATAGTGAATATTCTAGTATTGATACAGGGATTTTAGTTGCTTCTGCCTTATTTTGTAAAAATTATTTTAATTTAAATAGTTTAAATGAAAATATTGAAATTTATGTAGATAGTCTTTGGCATTCTATCGATTGGTCTGCTTCAATTCAAAATGCACAAACTGGAGGTATTTATAGAGAATTTAATTTTCAAGGAGATGGTTTAAGTAATTCAATTACACTACCGTTTAATGAATATATGATTGTAGCATGGCTAGCTAAAAATCAAGAATATGAAAATAACTTGAGCAGCGTAGCAAACGAGCTATGGAATAATTTTTATGAGCATCCAGATAGTTTACCTAAAATAGATTACGGTGGTATTTCTTTACTAACTGATAATCCGAATTATTATTTATCTAGTTTTGTAATACAATTCACTTATTATTTATGCAATGACTTTTCAACTAATGAAGACTATATTTATTATATGTCAAATGCCCGACAGGCTGACTCATTATGGTGGTCACTAGAAACAAATATAGAGAATTTTGAGTGGGGCTTAGGAGCAGGAAGTACTATAAGTTTTGGTTACCATGCTGATGCAATTGAAAGTAATTTAGATTATATGGTATCACCACATATTATAGGAGGCTTTATACCTGTATATGAAGAAGGTAAAATTAATCTTATAGATCTTTACGAGAGTAATACGGGAGTTTATAATTCTGATTTTACTGATACTATTTTGTGGAGATATAATATTTTTGATGATTTACTTCAAGTTCAAGATATATCTGGAGTTGATTATTCAACAATGCTATTTGGGTTAGCAACCCTAAATGAATATCTTGGTTCAGATTTTTTTTCATTATATAATACATTTAATCAATATTTATTAGGTGATGTAAGTGGAGATGAAGAAATAAATATAATAGATATATTATTATTAATTAATCACATAATTAACATTGATATTTTAATGGAAATACAAATACAATCTGCTGATTTTAATCAAGATGGAGTGCTAAATATTGTAGATATTGTTCAAATAGTTCAATACATAATTAATCATTAAACTTTAATTTAATTCTTAAGGCTAATTAAATATGTTTGACTTAAAATTTAAAAATAAAAAAAGGGACTAAAAAAGTCCCTTTGAGTTGCAACTGTTATACCTATTATTTGGAGGAAGGTATAATGAAAAATGAATGCTTAATAGCACAATAAATATATTCGACACATTAATTTAAATCTTTAGTAAATATTTTTAAAAAAAATGCGCCCCAATAAATGGGGCGCTTGTATTTTTCCAATTACTTTCATTTTAGATTCCTCCAAATCCTACGGAAAGTTAGGTACTATCTAACTTTAATCTTTTGACGATACTCACAAAACTAATATTTCTCCCACACTACCAAGTTGAATGAGTTGAAATCTACCTTTTGAGGAGGCATAGATAAGTGGTGAAAATAAGTGATTAAATTTTATTAGGTTTAAATTTAAATATATTCAATATATCTTATTGATTTTATGTACTTTGTTAATCATATTATCAATAATTTGTGTCTCTTCATCATTTAATATGATGTTTACTAATTCTATAATATCTAAAATATTAACTAGTTCGTCTAAATTTATATCAGCATTTAAAAAATAATGATCATTTAAGATAGAATTTATAATTTGAATAATATCTAAAACATTAATAAAACCATCGCTATTAACATCGCCATTATTAGTATCCTGATTTAAACCTATAATTTCTGAATTACAGTTACCACCAGGAGGTATTAACCAATTACAGTTTTGAGTATTTTCAGGACTATCTAAAAAACATTCAATAAGTTCATTATAGTCCTCTGATAAAGAACCGTGGTCATATGGGGGCATGAATTCATTTACTAAAACGTTACCATTACCATCAAATATATTAACTGCTAATTCCATACTAGACCTATGACAATTTAAACAATTATTTTCTTCTATGTGAATACTAGCATTTGAAAATTGACTTCCATATCCTCCAACTGCAAAATAGGGTAAATCAATTCCATCATATTCATATTTTGGAACAACTGTTTCATTTAAATTATTCGGCAATTTCGCATTATCAATCCATGGGTCATGAATGAATGGATCGCTATTATGGCATGACATACAATTTGCTCCAGAAACAGTAGGAGAGTGAAATACCTGATCAAATTCTGTAGTTCCAAAAGAAGGCAGAGTACCATCTAGTAAACCATCTTCATTGAACCAGAGGTAATTTGATTGGATATTGTCATTTACTGCATCTGGTGATTCAAAAAAACAAGTTGCACCATTATTTATATTATATCCAATCATTTGGACTGAAACTACTCCAAAATCTTCAAAAATTTCCTGACCTGCTGAGCGACAAAAATAAACCCAAACAACTTCTGGAATTGGATTTCCATTTATATCTATACCTTCAACTCTTCCAATTCTTGAACCCACTTTACATGTACCCTTAAAATCAGGATCATCACAATAGCCATCCGGTTGATCTGAATATACTTCATTACCATTTACATAAATTGGAATATGTACACCCTCACCACAATCTATAGTAGGAGGTACACCCAAATACTCCATACACATATTTGCATATTCTGTTGTATTTAGTGGAATTGGATCTATTTGACCATAAGGTATACAGCTTGGCTCAATAAAATTATTCTGATTATTTTCAGTAATATCTTGACATTCATTAGAATCATTATTCCACTCGCAATAATCTGTATATTGCAAGCAAGTATCAAAGTCCAAATCTGAGCAATCTGCAAATAAATAATTTAAAGTAAAAAGTATTAATATTTTTTTCATAATCTTAAGTAATATAGGTTTTTTTAACAATAATAAATAATTAATTAAATGTATACTATACTTTTTTATTGATAAATCTATAAAATTAACTCTACAGCGTAAATTAAAAGAAGAGTGCCCCAAATTAATGAGGTACTATATGAGGTAAGTTATCGAGGTATTTTTCCTATATCCTATCCAATATTAAGACCTCTTTAACTTTAGTTTTTTGACGGTACTCACAAAAAATAATATGCTTAATAAGCTCAAAGTTTAAATAAATCTTTATTAATTTATAAAGTAGCTTAAATTTTTTAACAATACTTATTATAAATAGTTAAATTAATTATATGATAAAATTTATACTTATTATGTTTTTAGCATCTTTATTTTCACAGTCTAAGTTCGATCCATATACTGGGGAAATAATAGAAGATAAAAACTATAACAAGAGTAATTCAATAAGTGTTGGTTTTTTAACAAATAAATCAATGAATATGATTCAATACACTAAAGATGTAAAATTATCAGATTATATAGCACTTTTTGGAATCATAGGTTTCTTTAATCATTATGGATTAGGTATATCTTGGCAAGAAGATTATAATAAAGATGGGTATCTTGCTGGTTTAAGTTTCATTAAAAATAATGATTATGACTTTATGAGTTTTGCAGTATCAAGACAATGGTTATTTGGGAATTATACTAATTTTTTATCTTTAGGCTTAATGGCTTTTTATAGATTTCCGAATGAAAAAAAAATTGATAATAAGCATGCATGGCTAGGAATAGCACCAATAATTTCAATTGATTTAAGGTTTTAATAGTAATCCTCACTAAGAAAGACATTGGCTGATAATAATAAAATATAATTGGTAGGTATAGTTTAGCTAATCTAATTAAATTTTATTCATTAAAATAAAAGAGGGTTGAGAGTTTTAAATATAGCCCCTTTTTAGTTCGGTAGACTAAATTCCAGCAGATATTAGTCTAGAAAATGTGAAAGCCCTATTTATAAATAATGGGTTTTGTTAGTATATTAAAAGAGCTTTATAAATTAAAATAAAAACATTTCAGAGGAATAGATGAAGAAAATCATATTATATTTTTTATTATTTAATGTAAACTTATTTGGACAATACTATCCTAGTTATGGCCCCGGAGAACAATGGTCTTATAATTCAAGCTCACAATCAGCTTTTATCTATTTTGATAATCCAACCTTATATGGAGAAACCATTGGAGAACCTTTTAGTGGATCGGAGGAATGTCCTACAGAAGATTGTGATATTTTTGCTGCAATATACAATGGTATTTGCGTTGGATGGGTATATAGTTACGACCTCTTCGGTAATGGTGAGATAGCAATGAATATATCCTTAAATGATGGTGATCCTGTAACTGCAGGATACCCAGTTTCAAACGCTGCTTTTCAACCAGAAGTGTCTATTAATTTTTATGATGCAAGCGAAGGAATAGTTTATTACAATATTATTGCAGTTGAAGTTTATCCTATGAGTATGGTAGGGATTGAAAATTTAAATATTAATGGTAATGGCAATGCTTGTAGTACTAATGGTTTTTTATTCGGGATACCCGAATCTTATTGTTCTAACGGTGCTGGATGTAATAATTCAGAATCTGAATATTTTGATGCAATAGGATATTCAGAGATAAATTGTAACCAAGATTGCAATCAAGATTGTAATGGTGATTGTGATGGTAATGCAATTGAAAATGAATGTGGATGCGTTTTAGGATTTACAGGTAATGCATCAGACTTTTGTTATGGATGTATCGATAATACCGCATGTAATTATGATTCAGATGCAACAAATTATGATGATAGTTGCATTTATCCAGAAATAAACTATGATTGTGAAGGTAATTGTATAGGTGAATTGGACTGCCTAGGAATTTGTGAAGGTAATGCCGTTTTTGATGATTGTGGAGTTTGTAATGGTGATGGACCCGAACAGGGTTATGATTGTTATGGTAATTGTTTAGGTGATAATGATGGCGATGGAATTTGTAACGATTTTGATGATTGTGATGGATTGGAAGATTGTGATGGAAATTGTGAAGGTGATAATTGGGATTGTGAAATAGTTTTTTCTCTCGATTTGGAAGATGATGGTATATTGGGATTTTATGCATTTAATCCAGGAACTCAAGTAATTGGGGGATTTAATTTAGAATTTTGGGGTATGCAAATAAATAATGTGTTTGGAGGTTTAGCGGAAGATTATAATTTTACATTATCTTTTGAACAAATTGATAATGAACATTCAAGAATTGTTGGCTTTTCAAATGATGGTTCATTTATTCCTAATACAAATGATGATGCTTTGTTTTACATTGATTTTGATAATTTTGCCAATGAAATATGCCCTCATAATTTAGCTTTGACTGGTCAAAACGGAGAAGATTTACTTTATTATGATGATGGATGTCATCAGGTTTGTGATTATTATAATACAGATTGTGCAAACATTTGCGGAGGCAATGCAACTTTGGAAGAATGTGGTGGAATTTTTACTCCGAATTCTAATGAAACAACTATGTCAGCCACTAATCTATGGATAGAAAATAATGAACAAGCTATGTTATTATTTGGTCCCATTAATGATTGGGATATGTCGCAATTAGAAGGTTTGGAAAATACTTTTGATAATCTTTCAACTTTTAATGATGATATAAGTAATTGGGATGTTTCGAATGTTATCTCGTTTTGGAGAACTTTCAATGAAGCTTCAGATTTTAACCAAGATATATCGAGTTGGGATGTAAGTAGATCTGAAATTATGCACATGGTATTTAATGGAGCTACAAGCTTTAATCAAGATATTTCAAATTGGGATGTTAGTAATGTTCATGATATGCATAGATTGTTCCATGGAGCAGAAAGCTTTAACCAAGACATATCAAGTTGGGATGTTAGTAATGTTCACGATATGGCTTCACTCTTAAGAGATGCTATTAGTTTTGATCAGGATATAAGTGGATGGGATGTAAGTAATGTTGAAAATATGGATGGAATGTTCGAAAATACAGCACTTTCTTCTGAAAATAAATGTTCAATTCATTTAGCATTTTCTGAAAATGAAAATTGGCCTTATGATTGGTCATATGAATGTAGTTTAGTTGATTGTGAAGGTGACGTTGATGAATGTGGAGTTTGTAATGGTGACGGTATTCAACAAGATTGTGGTTGTGGACCATTAGGAGAATTTTCAATACCCGAAGGTGCGTGTGACTGTAGTGGTAATATTCTTGATTATTGCGGTATTTGTAATGGCGAAAATGTATATAACGAATATGTATGTAATCCAGACTGTGAATTAAGTGCATCTACTTTTAGAGTTTATGGATCAAATCCTGAATATGGATTTGAGAATTTAACATATGAAGAATCATGTATGAATGGGTGGGGTGTTCATTATTTTGAGTGGGAAGGTGGATGTGAAATTGTAAATCTGAGTGCAAGTAATGGTTGGGAAATAGATATTCAACCTTATTGGCAAGGAAACTTTTACTATTGGGGATGGTATCCTAGTGAATCAAATATATTTACTGCAACTTTTGCTGATGGTTCAGTAGTTACGCAGGAAGTTGCTAATAATTGTCCTGATTGTTCCATCAATGGACAGCTGAATACAAACGATGGTTGTTTTGAGTGTATTGATGATGCGTGGAATCTTACTAATTTTAATCAAAGCACTCTAATAGGTGAAGGATTTTCAAGTGGGTCTAACTTTTGGGCAGCAGATACTTCAGGTGGATATTTAAATAATTGGTTGCAATTTATGGATACACCAACAATATCTGTTGGAGATAGTGCAGAAATTCAAGCATCTATTTATTATGCTATAGAAAATGCTGAAGGTGCTGAAGGATATAATGGATGTATCGATGGATGGGATGCGGCCAATGTTCGTATATCAAGTGATGGCGGATTAACATGGGATTTATTAGAAGATGATGACAATCCATATCATTTTGAATGTGGATATGGTTGGATACATAATGATGATAGTTACCAAGAAGGTGAAGAATTAAATCATTTAGCCTCTGGTTGGGGTGGCTTAAGTAATGAATGGTTTTTATTTAAGGCTAATCTTAGTCAGTATTCAAATGAGGATATAATTATTAGATTTGCATTTGGATCTGATGGATATGTTTCTTTCAGTAGTGATGATGCTTTAACAGGATTTCAAGTTGATGATATTATTATTTATGATACATCTGGCTTAATTTATAGTAACAATTGTAGTGAAGAAGAATCTATGATAGTCAGTGGAAGTTGTGACAATCGAAATAGAGATAATAAATATCCAGGTAAACTTACAATGTCAGGGACAGAATATAGTCGTGAAAATAGGAACTGTGGAGAAGGTCCTGACGTAGGATGTGATGGAGTATGTTTCAGTGAGGCAGAATATGATTATTGCGGTGAATGTGGAGGTGAAATAAATGGAAGTTGTAGTTCTTATCCATGTTATTGGAATGAAGTAAGTGAAATATTATTAGATAATCCCACCGATTGTCAAAATTATGCTAATGAGAATAATTATGAATTTTGGGGGATACATTATGATGCAGAAAATCATTGTGTTGAAACTGGATGTTATTGTCTAGAAGAAGATTGGGGATTTGCATGTGAATGGCAAGGAAATTGTAGTTTAGGTGAAGGTTGCGATGATTCTTATTCATGTTATTGGAATCAAATATCTGAAGTTACAAGTATTGCAGAATGCCAAGTTTATGCAAATGAAATAGACTATGAATATTGGGGTAATCATTACAGCGCAGAAGAGTTTTGTGTTGAAACAGGATGTTATTGCTCTATGAATGATGGAGCTTGTGAATGGCAAAGTGCAGAGGCTTGGCTCGTCGGAGATATTAATCTCGATAATAATGTAGATATATTAGATCTTATCACATTAATTAATCACATATTAGGATTTAATTTATTATATGAAGGTCAAGCTCTTCAAGCAGACTTAAGTGGAGATGGCATAATAAATATTGTAGATGCTGTTCAATTAATTGAGTTTATTATAGGTGATGATTTAGTTAAAGGTAATTCACCCAATTTTATAAACATAAACATTGACGATAAGTATTTATCTGTAAAATCTGATGGAAATATAGCAGGTTTACAAATTGAATATAAAGGTGAATTTGAAATTATATCAAATTTAATTCCAGAAGATTGGGAGATTAACTATAATGATAAAACTATATTATGTTATAGCTTAAGTGGCAGTCAATTGATTGACCCAAAATTATTTGAGTTCAGAGGTGACTTTGAAATTATATCAGCCATAGGAGTAGACTGGAATGGTTTAGTAATGAACGCCGATATACAAGTTATGCCTAATTCTTATTTACTTGAACCAGCATACCCAAATCCGTTTAATCCAATTACAAATATTAGTTATTCTTTACCTGAAGATAATCTTATAAGTATTGATATATATGATGTTGAAGGCAAAAAGATAGCTTCTCTAATTAATGGAATTAAAACTATTGGGAATCATTCAGTAGAGTGGAATGCAGAAGGTTATCCAAGTGGAGTATACTTTGTGAAATTAGATGCAGGTAAGTTTACACAGACACAGAAATTGATGTTGGTTAAGTAAGATTTGAATGAAAATAAAAAGGAGGATTAAAATAAGTCCATTTAAGTTGTAACTACTATACCTGTTATTAAAGGAATGCACAATGAAAAATAAGCGTCTAATAAAATAATATGTATATTTGATACATTAATTAATTTAAATCTTAATAATTAGTTTAAATAAAAAAATGCGCCCCAATAAATGGGGCGCTTATATTTTACCAACAGCTTTTATTTTTGATTCCTATAAATTTTACAAAATATTAAGACTTTTTAACTTTAACTTTTTGATAATTTTCTCAAGTCATAGTCTTATATGCAACTTTAATATTGCATCAATTTTAGTTTTTAATCAAATATGTAATATAATTAACAATAATAATTTGGTACAGATTTTGTATGTAGAATTTATATAATTTTTATTTAAAAGAGGAAAATGTTATGCATTATTTTTTTATTATTTTTATTGCAATGATTTTTTGTCAAGGATATAATCCATGTGAGGATAAAAGATACTTAGATTTGAAAAAATACCACTTATAGATATGAATGATAGAGATTATGATTATTTTATAAATTATAATCGTAATTGTATAAATTATTTAGAATCTAATAAAAGCATATCTAATCCAATAAATATTCCAACATCTAGTAAAGTACCTAAGTCAGGTGGTAGCTCTATATATGAAGGTCCCAGATTTGGTCTTACATATATAGCATCAGAAATATTAGATATTGATATTAAACCAACTATTACTCAATTTGGATGGCAATATGAAAATCGTATATTTGGCGCATCTGATAAAACCATTGGTTTAATGGAATATATATTTTTAATAGGTGGTGCAGAACAAGGTTATTTATTACCAAGTATTACTGCTATTGCAGGAATGAGGACAAGGGATGGATTTGAATTTGGATTTGGTCCAAATATTTCAGTAAGTGGTATAGGATATGTTTTCGCTATTGGTACAGTGGTACAAAGTGGTGGATTAGTAATTCCTCATAACATCTCTCTTGCTTTTTCAACTGATTCTTTTAGGATTTCATATATTACAGGTTTTAATTCATTTATTAGAAAAAAATAATTATTAAATAAATCAAACTAACCCCATCACTATTGTGAAGATTTTGCTGAAGTAAAAAAATGTACATCAGATTAATAAAAACTATATTAGTTAAGCCATCGAGCTGTTTTAAATAATCAAAGGATATCTAGAATTTTAATCCATTGATAATAACAACAATTTTTTTTATTATTTAATCACTCTTAATGAACAGGATGAAATAAACATATAGGCAATTGATAAATGGTATAAACAAGTGAGTAGATTTTATTAATTTTTATCATGAAAAAACAAATAAATACTCTAAATGATATTATTAAATCGTCAGGATATTTAGATTATTTAAAATCATGGTTTATAACTCTTCATTTGTTTTCATTTTTTCAAGGATATATTTTTGATAATTTTGAAGAAAAAAGTTATATATTTTTATTTTTTATTAATATAATCGTCCAATTCGAGCTAATATTCTTAACTCTAAAAAAGAAAGATACATCTTTATTAATAATAATATTAATTAGGTCGATTTATTTTACATCTATATCGAGTTTAATAATAATATGTTTTTAGATATAGAAATAGGAATTAGGAAATTTATATCATATAAATTTCCTGCGCTGAACTGCCTTTTATAAAATTTTCAAATAAAAGAAATATAACTTATTATAAGGTGGTGGGTGAATATTCTTTTTATTTTAAAATATATTTTCAAACTTATTTTTTATTCTATTAATAAAATTAGTTTTTTTATCAATATAGTTATATTTTTTTGAGATTAATTTTGAAAAATGGTCTATTACTAGGTTGTTGTTTAAATTTCTTAGATGATATGATTCAAATGTACCCCTACTACCAGAATTAATGCCAATAACATCCTTTTGTTTATCAGATAATCCGCTTAAATTCGATATAAGTACTGGAATCTCAGTCCTTGTTTTGTTATTAGTATATTTTTTTAATTGAAATCCTGATAGAATAATTTTTCTGGGAGTTTTTGTAGGTTGCTCTGGTCCATGAAATCCTTTTTCATCAAATAATATAATATCTCCTTGTTTACCATTTATCCTGGATAATTTTTTAATTAAATTTTTACTTTCAGGGTGTTCATATATAGAAAATATTTCTCTTGTTTCTTCTGTTGATTTAGTTTTGTGACTTTCAATACTATAGCAAAATGCTCCGCTTTCAGTATCGTGTAAATATAATGCCATACCACATCCAAATGGATGATTTGGAATTTTTATCAAATCAGCCCCAGTATGTCTATGATAGGGGAAGTATTTGGTGTTAGAGCCTAAATCATTTTTTAAAAATATTTCATTAATTAATATTTCATCTTTTAAATAATTTTCTATGATTCTAATAATTTTCTCATTTAAAAAAATATCAATTATTTTTTCATGAATTAAAAAACCATCATAAAGCTTTTTATAGGGGTCCTTTTGATAATAACCTATATTACCTAACAAGCTAGGCTGTTTTAAAATATTATCAACTTTTTCATTTATTTTTTCTAAATCAGAAAAAGATATTAAATCTCTGATTACAACAACACCTTGTTCTGATAATTGAGATTTAGCTACTTTTTCCCAGTCTTGGTTCTTGGAGGATATATGTGAATCAAAGTTTTTCATTTTTAATATTTTTCGAGAAAGAATTAAATTAAATTTACAAATATAACTGATTTAATTTATTACTTTTATTAACATATAATAGCCTAACTTTTAATCTCTTCTACTTCTTCATCTCTAAATAAATAATATCCTAACCCACATCCAAAAATAAGAACGAATCCTAAACTTTGAAGTGGAGTTTCAAACATCATATGAAAATTTCCATATGCAAGATTATCAAAAAACTTGTCCCACCTAATATTAAAAAAGCTGTATAAAAATGAAGTGAATGATATTATTAAAAATGTTTTTTGTGTGATATTCATTTTTATTTTATACTTGACATAAACTTTTGTTTCTTTAGCCACTTTATCTCCTTTTAATTTTATGATTATTCTTTTTGAAATTTATTTAATAGTATTTTTCTATGAGTATAAACTTTTATTTTTTAGTATAATTATCTAATTCCACTTTAAAAAATATAATTTTGATGTTTAAAATACCATTCGATTCTATTAAATATTTTTAGGATTATGCTAAATATTATTTATTAGTTCCTTCTAAATTAACTCTAATGTTAAATAATTCTATATTAATTTATTAGATAATATTTTTCAGA
>MDTB01206486.1_pt1 | contig 14849 bp, 13 predicted proteins | sample 811161 | NCBI WGS metagenome assembly MDTB01 (sample SAMN05326650, study PRJNA326480) | marine metagenome | isolation source: seawater | place: Mediterranean Sea | collected 2009
AAAGAAAAGACGATATTGTTGATACTCATGGCTCACCTCCGGACCGGCCCAACGGTCCCGGAAGGCGAGCAGACAGGACGCTAGGCCCGGCGCGTGCTCGCCCGGCGGGCAACGCCGGGAGCAGTCCCAGTTGACTTGCTTAGTGTCCGACGGAGCCGCCTCGGCCCCACCGGACAGCGACTAGGGTAGCTGTCCATCTCTCGTTTCGGTTGGTTTGAAATGAGCTCGGAAGTCCGAGGTCATGTGGTCCGAATGCTCCCACACCACGCGGCTGTCAAGCAAAAATCGCCAATTTGCAAATCAGGAAACCAGGCCATTCCGCTCGGGGCCACCGAGCTTATCTCGCGTTTTACCTGACGTGTAGCGGCATCTGAACTCGACGTCAGCGTATCAGCGCTTGACCGTGGGAAGCCGTTTGGCTTGCGGCGGAGCCCGACTACCTTTCGGTAGAGCAACGACTGGATTTGCTGGCGGGACGGGGCCGCCCAACGAGGTCTGCCTAGCCGGACCGCCAACATGGGATTGCGCCGTGGATGATCCTGTCCACGCCCCAATGGCTCCGCATAGCAGAAGAAAAGCAGTAGCAGCTCTCATTCTCACACCTCAACCAGCAATGTGATCTCTTAAATGGTCGATACCCTTCATCGCTTCATCACCGCAATAGCGATCCCGATGATCACTGCAGCAAGCACCCAGCCCCGAACCGGCAAGCCCAAACGACGGTGTCTCGAACCAACCACTCGCCCGTGCCACAGGCTCTACTCCGGTCGGCTGGCGCCAACCTTGACGAAGATGCGAGCGCCAGTTCCTCACATTGATTACCGAGCCCGCCTTGCAGATGAAACCGCTACCAAGAGCACTTAGCCATTGATACGTGCATCGCCAACCAACTTTTGAAGCGACACGTCCGTTCGCGACGGAAAGGCGCGCAGCGCGGAGACTATTCCAACTCGAACACAACCCCGAGTCGTCGCTCAACACGCCATGCGACGCGACAGGTCCGACGAAGGCCTTCGCTCCCGACGATCAGCGTAAACCTATCGGGAAACCATAACGGGGAATTAATCTCTATGGCTGCTCCGGTTTGAGAGATATTCCTCACCGTGCATGGCAGGGCGTCGCCGGAGAACTCAATGATCCCCGATTTGAACACCCGACGTCTCGATGAAGATCGATGCTCGTCCATGTAGCGCAACAGTCCCCCTGTGCTAAGCGCCGCCGAGGCGGACTATGGATTATGCTCTCTGACGCGCAGGATATGGCTTCTTGGCGCGCTCAATTTCGGCCATCACCGCTTGCCGATTGGCAATGCCTGGGAGAATAACCTCCGGCTGTGCGACTTGCGACAAGGTCGGGCAAAATTCTGGCTTGTCCACCCAGCGCGTTCCGGCCAGTTTGGGGCAGGCGCCGTTTATGATCGTCCAAGCCACGCCATCCGGCGTCCTCACGATCGAGCTGCAGTTTGGGCAGCGTGTCTGCATTTCTACTCCCGCGGCTTAAGTTTTCGTCGGGCTGGTGCCGGCGTCGCCTGCATCATCCTTTATCGGCCATCACAACTGAGTTCGCCTACCTAGATGCTTTTTCGATGATCTGTGCAATCGCCGACACCAGCGCAGCGAGTGCGGCGACGGCAGCCCATCTGGATTGCCTGGACAGCTCGGAGGCCAAGAAAAGGCCTCCCACCTGATAGGCCAGTCCCAGGCTGAATGCGACAAGCAGCGCGAGGGCGCTGGCGAGAAACGCTGACAGAAAAGCAACCCAAAAGGCAAAGCGTCTGTTCATCGTCGTGCTCATGGGCCGGAAGCCCCGCGAGGCTAAGCGCAGATTGCGCGCAAGTACAAAGGATTTGTGATCTCGATGCCGACTGATCGGCAACATTTTTGCCCCGCCTCGAGTGCGACTTCATCTTTGTAAGGTTCGTGTAAGCTAGTCGTCATTCCGCGCTTGAAATCGAGGCGCGCGGGGAGACTCCCCGCTTGCCCGCTACCGGACAAACAACTATTCAGGGGCTGCCTTGCATTGGCTGATGCAACACTGCGAATTGCTGATCGACCTCGCACCAGCCTCAGGACACCTAAGTGACGACCCTGGCACGAAGCTTGCGATGAATATGCTGAAACGATCGGTCGCGACCAAGATTGTCCTGACGACCTTGGCGGGGACTGTCCTGACCGTTCTCGTCTGGACAAAATTTATCCTCGCGCCCGGCTCGCCGGAAGTCCCGGCACCGAAACGAACCGTGGGACGCGCGGCGCCGACATCCACCGGCGAAGATGTCGTCGTTGAGCTCTCCGACAAGCAGGCTGCCGCGCTGCAACTGGGCACGGTCGCTTCGCGCGAGTTCGTGCTACTCAAGACCTCGGTCGGCACGATCGGCTTTAACGAGAACATGCTGGTCCAGGTGTTTTCGCAATACTCCGGCAAGATCATTAAGGCGTCGTTCAATATCGGCGACGACGTCAAGCAGGGCGACATCCTCTTTACGATCGACAGCCCAGACCTCTTGCAAGCTGAGTCGACTTTGTTGGCAAGTGCCGGCGTGCTTGAGCTGCAGAAACGCAATCTTGCGCGCGCCTCCAATCTCTTGAAGTCCGGAGGCAGTGCGCAAAAGGACGTCGATCAGGCGACGTCGGACGAGCAAACCGCTGAGGGTAACTACAAGGCTGCAAGGAACGTGGTTCTTATCTTTGGCAAGACCGATGAAGAGATCGATCGAATCCTAAATACCCGAATGGTCGATTCTACTTTGCTGGTGCCAAGCCCGATCTCAGGACGGATTGTGGCGCGTAGCGCGGCTCCCGGCTTGCTGACGCAGCCGGGCGGCGCGCCGCCACCCTATCAAATTGCCGACATCTCGACGATGTGGATGGTTGCCAACGTGATCGAAACGGACGCGCCTTCTTACAAGCTCGGCCAGGAGGTCGAAGTTCGGGTGCCGGCCTATCCGACCCGGGTCTTCAAGGGTAAGGTGACTGCGCTGGGTTCGACCATCGATCCGAGTACGCATCGTCAACTTGTGCGCTCGGAGATAGCAGATCCGGAGTACCTGCTGCGATCCGGCATGTTTGCGAGCTTCGTCATTCGTGTCGGAGATCCAACGCGCTCAGTCGCGGTGCCGGCAACTTGCGTCGTTCGCGAGGGCGACGGCACCATGACCGTCTGGGTTACGAACGAGGGGCGCCGATTCGTCAAGCGGACGGTCAAGATCGGACTGCAGCAGGATGGATGGACCCAGATAATGGAAGGTCTTCAGGTTGGCGAAACGGTCGTTACGGAGGGGGCCATTTACCTTAGCAACAAGCTCCTGCTGGGAGACGCCGGATAGTCTGGCGCGATTTGCGTAATCGGGACCAACAAGGCGGGGTGGCGTGATTAAATCTGTTTTGGCGTTCGGACTGACGCGGAGCGCGATCATTGTGCTCGGCGTGGTGGTGTTCTGCGCCGCTGGTCTCGTCGCGTTTACGAAACTCAACATCGAAGCTTATCCCAACCCGGCGCCGGTGATCCTGGAGATCACCGCCCAGGCCCCTGGCCTCTCCGCCGAGGAGATGGAGAAATACTACACGATTCCTATGGAGGTCGGCCTTTACCCCACGCCTGGTGTCGCCAATATTCGCTCCACGTCCTTCTATGGTCTGTCGTTTGTTCGTGTCACCTTCAAATATGGCATCGACTACTTCTTCGCTCTGACCCAGGCCGCAAACAGCCTACAGCAGAACGTTAACCTGCCCGGTAATCTGGTTCCCACGATCCAGGCGTCGAGCCTGGTAGGCGAAATCTATCGCTATCAGCTGGTCGGCCCGGCTCACTTTGGACTGACAAACCTACGAACGCTGCAGGACTATGTCGTGACGCGGCGTCTCCTTACGGTGCCAGGCGTCGCGCAAATCAATAGCTGGGGCGGCACCACCAAGCAGTTCAGCGTCGAAGCCGATCTCGATAAGCTTGAAGCCTACAACATCACGGTACCACAGCTGATCAGCGCGCTCGGTAACGCGAACATCAATGTCGGCGGACGCGAGATATCCATCGGTCAGCAATCGGTCAATATCCGCGGCATCGGTCTCGTGGATTCCGGCGGGGCGGATGACGTCACCAGGGGATATCGCGTGCGGGACATCGAAAACGTTGTCCTCACCCAGTCGGGCGGTCTTCCCATTCAAGTCAAGAACGTCGCCAGAGTCGAGGTTGGCTATGTGCCGCGGCTTGGGATCGCGGGGCGCGATCACCAGGATGACGTCATCGCCGCCATTGTGGTGATGCGGCGGACGGAGCATACCAACGATGTCATTCCCCGCGTCGAAGCCGAGGTGGAGAAGCTCAATCGAGACGGCAGCCTGCCACCCGGGGTGAAGATCGTTCCCTACTATGACCGCAGCTCACTCGTTGGCGTCACCACCCATACCGTCTTGCACAACTTGATCTTCGGCTGCTTGCTCGTCTTCCTGATCCAATGGATCTTCCTCGGCGACTTGCGCAGCGCCATCATCGTGAGCGCCAACATTCCGCTGGCGCTGTTCTTTGCCATTATCATCCTCGTCATTCAGGGTGAGGACGCCAATCTGCTCTCACTCGGCGCCGTCGACTTCGGCATCATTGTCGACTCGGCCGTGATCATGATGGAAAACATCTACCGCAATTTCCAATCTTCCTCTGAGCATCGCCGAACTCTGCTTCAGCAGCTGTCAGAAGGCTATTGGGGATCGGATCCGACATCCGCAAGACCGGGATCCACGCGGCCTTGGCCGGAGCGTTTGCGAATCATTTTCGCGAGCGCCCTACAGGTCGACAAGGCGGTGTTCTTTACGGCCGCGATCACCGTAACCGCCTTCGTGCCGCTGTTCACCATGCAGGGTGTGGAAGGCCAGATCTTCGGCCCGATGGCGCGGACCTATGGCTATGCGCTCGCCGGCGCCCTGTTGTCGACCTTCACAGTGACCCCTGTTCTTGCAGCGCTTCTGTTGCCAAGACATGTCGAGGAGGTCGAGACGCGCATCGTGCGCGCCCTGCGCCGGACCTACACCCCTGTGCTCAGGTGGGCGCTCGGCAGCCTTAGGACGGCAATCTTGGTGGGCGTCGTTTTCCTTGGCGTGAGCCTGCTCGCGGCCTCACGGCTGGGAAGCGAATTCCTGCCTGCGCTGGAAGAGGGCAATTTCTGGATCCGCGCCTCGCTGCCGCCGACAATCTCTCTTGAGGCAGGCACCTCAGCAACGCGGAAGATGCGGGAAATCCTGATGCGCCACCCGGAGGTCATCACGGTGGTGTCGCAGCATGGACGACCAGACAATGGCAACGATGCCTCGCCATTCTCCAACGTCGAGCTGTTCGCGCCTCTGAAACCGTTCGAGGAGTGGCCTGCCAACGTTACGAAGGAAAAGCTAACGGAAGTGCTTCAGAAGGAATTTGCTGATGAACTGCCCGGCATCAACTTCAACTTCTCCCAATATATTCAGGATAACGTTGAGGAAGCACTGTCCGGGGTGAAAGGAGCGAACTCGGTCAAGATTGTTGGACAGAATCTTGACGTCCTGGAGCAGTTGGCGAGCCAGGTCATGGCTGAGATGACGAACGTTCGGGGTGTCGCTGACCTCGGCATTTTCCATCTCCAGGGTCAGCCCAACCTCAACATCAAGATCGACCGAGAAAAGACCGCGCGATACGGCCTGAACACTGGTGATGTCAACGCGGTCGTTCAGGCGGCCCTCGGTGGGACAAATGCGACGACCGTCCTGGAGGGGGATCGTCAGTTTGCCCTGGCGGTCAGGCTTGAGCCGAAATATCGCAGCAGCATCGATGCGATCAAATCGGTGAAGATCGCCTATCAGACGCCGTCCGGGACCAACGCCTACATCCCGCTGAGCGAATTGGCCGACATATCGCTCGATACTGGGGCTTCATTCATCTACCGAGAGCGCAGCCAGCGCTATATCCCAATCAAGTTCAGTGTCAGAGGACGCGATCTCGGGAGCACGGTGACTGAGGCCCAAGAACGGGTCGCAAAAGCGATCAAGCTGCCGAACGGCTATCAGATCTTGTGGGCTGGAGAGTTTGAAGACCTGCAGAACGCCAAAGAGCGCCTCATTATCGTGATCCCGATCACGCTACTCTTGATCCTGGTGTTGCTGTACGGCCTGTTCAACTCGCTGCGGGATAGCTTGCTTGCGCTCGCCGGCATTCCGTTTGCCATCGGCGGTGGAATTATCGCCCTTTATCTTTCCGACCTCAATTTCAGTGTTTCGGCGGCGATTGGATTCATATCGTTGTTCGGCGTAGCCGTGATGGACGGTATTCTCAACATCACCTATTTCCGCGAACTGAAGGCACAGGGCATGACCGTCGCGGAAGCGGTGTTCCGCGGCGCCGAGCAGCGCATGCGGCCGATGCTGATGACGGCCTTGTCTGCAGGCGTCGGCTTGTTTCCCGCGGCGATTTCCCACGGTATTGGGAGTCAGGTTCAGCGTCCATTGGCCACCGTGGTGGTGGGCGGCATGTTCATTGGCCCGGTGCTGCTGCTGGTGGTTGCTCCGGCCTTGCGCCAGATCTTCCTCTCGAGGGAGCACGGGCCCGCGACAGATGAGGACGATTTGTCTCTGCCTGATCCGGAACCTGGCCACGGGGCCTCATGAGTGTCATTGGGGGCATGTAGCGTGAAGGTGCGCGTTAGCGGTCGATCGCTGAGCAGAAGTCGGGGCTTGGTCTGCGGCACCCTCGCGCTGGCGCTTTCCGCTTGCGCGGTAGGCCCGAACTTCACCCCTCCGGCAGCTCCCGAGGTCGCCGGATATCTGCCTGGCAAGCTTGCCTCGCCCGGACCGAAGCCGAGCAGCCCCCAAGTGCCGGGCCAGCACTTTGTGACCGGCGCGGAGGTCTCAGCCCGGTGGTGGGCCGCATTCAAATCAAAGCCGCTCAATTCGCTCATCAAGCAATCCGTCGATCACAATCCGAACTTGCAGGCCGCCGAGTCGGCGATCAAGGCTGCCTACTACAACGCTCTGGCGCAGCGCGGGTTGTGGTTTCCGCAGGTTTCCGGCAACTCGACATCATCTGAAATTTTGCAGTCCAACGCGGGAAGCGTGTTCGGAGCACCTCTCGATTCCGCTCCGCAGACCGGCTATTCGCTCGTGACCCATCAACTTACCATCACGTTCGTACCTGACGTCTGGGGTGGGAATGCGCGCGCCGTCGAAAATCTCGATGCTGTCACCGAGCAGCAAATGTTCCAGCTAGAGGCCGCATATCTGACGCTGACCAGCAATGTCGCCACGGCGGCCATCCTGGAAGCATCGCTGCGAGGGCAGATCGCCGCTACGGAGCGCATCATTGCGATTGAACGTCGTCTGCTGGGTATTCTCCAGCGACAGAATAGCCTTGGACAGGTGGCCCGCGCTGACGTTCTCGCCCAGGAGGCCGCACTTGCGCAGGCCGAGCAGTTGCTGCCACCGCTGAAGCGGCAATTGGCCCAGCAGCGCAATCTCCTGACGGCATTGGCGGGCGAGTTGTCGGCCAACGAAATTGCTCAGGCGTTTGAATTGGCGCAATTCAGGCTGCCGGCAAACCTTCCGATCAGCTTGCCCAGCAAGCTCGTCGATCAGCGGCCCGATGTGCGTGCTGCCGAAGCCAACATGCACGCCGCGAGCGCGCAAGTCGGCGTCGCGATTGCCGCCCGTTTGCCGAACATTCAACTTTCGGCCAACGGCGGCTCCAGCGCGTATAATCTGGCGCAGAGTTTTGCACCAGGAACCGGCTTTTATACGCTCGCGGCGGGCGTTACAGCACCGATCTTTGACGGCTTCACCCTCTATAACAAGCAGAAGGCTGCTGAAGCTGCCTTGGAACAAGCGGAAGCTCAGTATCGCTCGACCGTCATTACAGCCTTTCAAAATGTTGCCGATGCCTTGCGCGCCCTGCAAACCGATGCGCAGGCAATGCAGGCTGCCGTGCATGGCGAGGAGACCGCGAAAGCCAGTCTTGACGTGGTGGAGCAGCAGCTCAACGCAGGGCAGGTCAATCAACTCGCAGTTCTCAATGCACAGCAGACTTATCTCACGGCCTCCATCGCTCGGGTGCAGGCCGAGGCCAATCGTCTTACAGATACGGTTGCGCTTTTCATGGCCCTCGGCGGCGGCTGGCCGGCCAATTGCACGACCCGTGTGTGGCGGGAATGCGCCATGGGACAAGGCGGGACGACTCTGGTCCAAGAAGTCGGGAGTCCAAAACCATGAGGCATTGTGGAGCCGCAATTGCGCTTACGGTCGCCCTCGCAACTAGCGCATGGGCGCGTCCTTCCGGAACGGGCGGGCCAAACGGCGCTTCCGCTCCCCGTCAGCCATCCTGCCTGATCGAGGTGCTCGCCTCCGAGGAATTGCCTGGAGCCCCAATCTTTCAAACGCTGGTCCGCGCGCGATTGCGGATCACGCCGCAAGGTCAGCCGCCTTTTGAAAGGACCGTCGAGCGATTCATATCCTGGCAGGAGCCGCCGCCTCGGCGTGGCCATAGGCTGACGGTTTCGTGCGATCCCGCAAGCATAGGCGCTCTCGTTCCCTATTGAGGGAGCTCGATTGCCCGTCGGACGGATGTCACCCTACCAGACCACGTAAGCGCAGAGGAGAGCCAAGGGTAGAATGATCACGCCAAGTCTCGCCCAGGTGCGATACCCGCCGCGGTCCTTTGGCACGATGAAGAGGTGAACAGCCAGCCAGACGCATACAACTCCGCCGAGCACCACGCGAGCAACATCGCTCGGCGTTTCATAAAGCGACCAGATATGTTCGACCTGCGGGCTGGCGACGCGGGCCGTTACAACGATCAGGATACCGATAAACAATGTCCGCACCGCCAGACCCGCGAACCAAACGAACTTAGGTAGCCGGGCTACCGAAAACTTGCCGTCTGGAACTTTGTCATTCGCCGTGGTCACAGGCCTAACCCACCATGCATAATCAGGATATCGCTGGCGCGGCACGGGGGCAAGCAGGCCCGCACCGATTTCGGTTATAGAAACAAGGAATGGATTGGTTCTGCGATCTAGGCAGCCGATGCGGTCTGCTGCGCGGTGGGACGGACCGAAAGAAATCGCATCTTGAATACCGCGCCGCCCTCGGGCCCATTCTCGACGAGCAATTCTGCCTCGTGCGCATCCACGATCTTGCGCACGATGGAAAGGCCTAACCCAGCGCCTTCGGACTTCGATCGTTCGCGCCGCCAGAATCGCTGAAAGATCAGCTCGCGCTCCTCAGACGCAATACCCGGCCCCTGGTCGCTGATGCGAACCGTACCTTCGTCATCTACGCTGACCTCGACTGTCGTGCCTGGCGGCGTATGACGGATGGCGTTTTCGACGAGATTCCTGAGGGCCCTGTAAAGCATCTCGGGATGGCCGTTGATCCACGCCGGATCGGCGCCACCACTCCAGGAAAGCTGGCGCTTCATTCGGATTGCGAGAGGCGCCATGTCGCCGACGAGCTTCTTGGCGAGACTCTTGATATCGAGCCGCTCCTTCTGTCTGCCGCCAAGGCTGTCAAGCTCCGCGATCTCGAGAAGCTGGCCCACAATCCGACTCATGAGATCGATATCCGCTTGCAGTTGCCGCCGTAGGCGCGGATCGATCACATCTTCGAGGCGCGCACGCAGGATTGCGAGCGGGGTGCGCAGTTCATGTGCGGCATCCGCTGTAAATTCGCGCTGGACGCGGAAACCGCTATCCAGACGGTCAAGCGCCTGATTGATGGCCTCTACTAGTGGCTGAATATCGCTGGGAATTCCCCGAGTCGTAAGTCGGATATCGGTCCTGCTGGGGCCAATCTCCTGCGCCTCTCTCGACGCGCGTCGCAGAGGGCGAAGGGCCCGCCCGAAGATTACGATATCGACCGTAAGAAGCAAGAGCAGGATTGGGATGCTGATCCAGCTGACGCGCAAAAAGAAGTTTGCGACAATATCATCGGTCAGGACGTCGCGGTGACCGAGATCTTCTCCGACCTGAACCGTAAAAAGCTTTCCGGCGACATTCTCTCGAATGCTCACTCCTTCGATCCTGCTGTCCCCGATCTCGACGTCCAGCTCGCCGTCGCCGCTGGGGGCGCCGATGGGGAAAAGTGGCGCTCCGATAGAAGAAGCAACCAGTCCGCCCTCCTGGTCGACAATTGCGTAAAAGTAGCGTCCGTATTGACGGGAGAATTGCGCCTGCAACGAACCAGGTAGTGCCAGTGTCGCCGATCCCGTAGGCGAAATTTTCAAATACCGGGCGATCGCCGAGGCTTGCTCCGCCATCGATCTCTGATGCAGGCTTTTCGTTTCTTGACTTAGCAGCCAGAACAGCACCAACGGCATGAAGATCGCGGTGAGGGCAATCGCCACCACATGCAGAAAAACAATGCGAGACGTCGTTGAACTAAGCGAGATCTTCACTGCGGCTCTCCGTCAAAAGATAGCCAACCCCACGGATCGTGTGGATCTGAACCCGTGCTCCCTTCTCTGCGAGCAATTTCCGAAGCCGTGATACGTAGACCTCAACGGCGTTCGAGGAAATGTCGGCCGAAAGGCCAAAAATGTGGTCTTCGACGGCTTTCTTTGGAACCATAGTGCCTTGGCGGCGGAGCAGCAGCTCCAGGACGGCGAGCTCGCGCGCAGAAAACATTTCCGGCCGTTTGTTGATGAACACCTGCTTGCTCTCCGTATCGAAGACGATATTCGCGAGCGTGAGGGAGCTTCCAAGCAACTGCCCGGGACGCCTTAGCAGCGCCTTGAGACGCGCCACCAATTCCTCGAAGGCGAACGGCTTCACGAGGTAGTCATCTGCACCAACCTGCAATCCGTGAACTCGATCCTGAATACTGTCCCGCGCTGTGAGCACGAGCGCGGGCAAGGGATCTCTGGCTTCTCGAAGCTCACGCAGAATGCTCAGTCCGTCTGCATCCGGTAATCCCAGATCCAGGACAACGGCGGCGTAGCGAATTCGAGCGAGAGCTTCGCGGGCGGCAGTCGCGGTACCGACCGGGTCCACATCAAATCCGAATTTCGATAACCCCGTCACGAGCAGCTCTGCGAGCTCGGGACTATCTTCGACAACGAGAAGCCTCATCTTGGACTCAGGAGGTAAAATCAGTTGTTTCTCTAGACCAAGGCTGCCTTTGCCGCGAGTCGTTTACGATGTCTGGTGCACCATGTTGTAAGGTTCGTGTAAGGTTAAGGCCTTGAGAACCAGGAGTTCTCCGTATCTTTTCGGACATGCCAGGATGAGCTTGAGCATGTTACGGTATGGGGCTCGCCGTTCATTCCGTCGGCGACGAGATCGGCCATGAGATTTCCCGCGCCGCCACAGAACAAGCACATGCTCGTCGCCCGCTGGTCTTTGCAGGGATTTCTGCTGAGTGCCGTGATGGTGGCTATCTCCGGGCTTGCTCAGTTTGTGCTGGTTGCTCTCGGCGCCCAGCTCTATTTTCTAGGCTTTCTGCCCGCCGTATTTCTTGCCGGGTTATTCGCGGGATGGCCCGCGGAGGAGTTGTCGCGTTGTTGAGCTTACCGCTTGTCTGGTGGGCATTCATGCCCCCTCATTTCGAGTTTGGGCCTCTGACCCACGCGGACTATGAGGCTATGAAGGTATTCATTCTGTGCAGTGCGCTCCTTGCGATGTTGTCGGACCTCGGCCAGCAGATGCTTGCCGCAGAGATTGACCCGACCGAAGGCCCGGATACTTGATCCCTTTCTGAGATTGCCCCAGAACAGGCCCTACCTGGAACTCTGTTCTTCCCGGGAGAACGGGCAAGCGCCAAGGCTTTTGGTTTGGATGCCAAGGTTTGGATCAGGGATACGTTCCATGTTTGACTTCTATGCTTGACTTGTCGTTTTCGGAAATGGCCGCTCGGTCCGACCGGGCTCCTGCGCCTTGGCGTCGCCCGCTCATTCGATGGCTCGACAGTACGGAGACGGGATGGACAATTCCGACGCTTCTGGCCGCCTTTGTGACGGTCTGGACTGTCTATTTGATGGTCGCTTATCTGGGGACGGACCTGCATCCCGACGTGCTGGAGACATGGACGCTCGGCCGAACCTTTGAATGGGGAAACCCAAAGCACCCGCCGCTCATGGGTTGGATGGCCCGGATTTGGACAGAGGTCTTTCCCCTGACCAACTGGTCGATGCAGCTGATGGCCATGGTCAATGCGGCTGCCGGCCTTTGGGTCGTCGATCTAATCGCGCGACGATTTGTAACCGGCGACAAGCGAATCTTCATTCTGCTCTTGCTGATGCTCACACCCGCTTATCAGTTTCACGCGCAGCGGTTCAACGCTAATGCGGTGCTCCTGTCCCTATGGCCGCTGGCAACATATTGTTTTCTGCGTTCGGTCCAAACACGCGCGCCTTTCTGGGCGGCCGCCGCCGGGATAACTGCAGCGCTTGCCATGCTGGGAAAGTATTACTCGGTATTCCTGCTTGCGGCCTTCGTCTTTGCGACACTCTTGCATCGCTCGGGGCGTTCTTACTTGACCTCGTCTACCCCGTGGGTTTCCGCGGCAGCAGGCTTGCTTACGTTGGGTCCACACTTGCTTTGGCTGGCGGAAACCGGAGCGCCGACATTCGATTATGCCATTTCTCACGCCTTGGCCGACCGTCTAACATCTCTGCACGACGCGCTCAACTTCATCCTCGGTCTGATGGCTGCGATGAGTGTTGCTGCGTTGACCTGGGTTCTTACCGCCGGGCGCCGATTGCAACGTGCGAGGGATGACTTCGCAAAACTGGATGAGGGGCTGATGCTGCTCCTGCTCATTGCGGCGGGCACCATCCTCTTCCCGGTGCTTACATGCCTAATTGTAGGAACGGACCTGCCTTCCTTGTGGGCCCTTCAAGGCCTATTTCTATTCGTGGTGCCGGTCGTCGCCAGCACCAGTTTCGCCATTGAACGGTTTTATACCGTGAATGAACTTGTGCTCGTGGCGATGATCGCGTCTCTCGCGGTCACTGTTGGCGCGCCGATTCATGCCATCTACCGTAACAAGCACGGGTACGAAGAGGGCAGAAATTTCTACAGCCAGGCTGCGATCGAACTCACAAGACAGTGGCGCGAGATAACCAACACGCCACTCAGCGCCGTGAGTGGGGATGACAACTTAGCTTTTGCCGCGGCATTCTATAGCCCGGATCACCCGCACTATTCACGTCCGTTCGCCTATCAGTACAGCTGGCGCCTCCCCCGGAAAACAGCTCTCGACCACGGATGGGCCGCGCTTTGCTTTGCTGATCAGGTTGACTGCCTGGCCTGGATGCAATCGACATCGGCCAGGGCGGAAAATGCTATCCAGCGTAGATTCGAAGTGCATGCCAGCCTGCTGGGTGTCCCTGGTGTGAGCCGGGCTGTGGTTTCTCTACTCGTGCCACCCAATGTGCCGCAGCCCTATGAAGATCTGAGCTCGATCGACCGCATTGAGGCGATGCTCTAACACGGTTCTGAAAATTGTCGCTTGAGCCCAGGTCGTATTCGGCCGAGCGTAGGCCCCAATCGGCATTATAAGTCGTTTGATCGACCTCAATAGCCCAAGGAGCAATAGCAGAAGTCTATTTACATAGCAATTTCAATGATATACGAGTTCGTAGTTTTATTCTGAGTGGCGCGCCAACTTAATATTAGGTTGATATCTTGCATATTTGCGGAGCGCCGTTGCAGAGCAATTCGCCGTATTGACCTCCAGATATTTCAGAGGTCATTCAAGTTGGCAGCGCCGCAGAGCGCGATGTTCAATTCTTGCAGGACGATTTCTTCCGGATAGCGGCTCCTCGTTGCCCTCCCGTGACCGAGTCCGGATCCATCCCGTCCCGTCGATTGCCGCTGCTAGTACATCAAACACCGCTGATGTCTTCATGCTACCAGACTGAGGCTTAGTCCGGGAGTCTTGGATCTGTCCCTGTCGGATGGCACGCACGGCGCTCGCTTGGTAATCTCTATAGCACTCGACGGGTGTACTCTCGTTCGGGAAGCGACCAGATCGGATGTCTCAAACGTCGATTGTCAGGGAAAATTCAGACAGGATTGTTAGAGAACAAACTGGGAATAATATAATGCACGTACTTGAGGCTACTCTTTGCTCATTTGCATTACGCCGCTGTATACGAGAACACGAACTGCATCGATCCTAGCGCGAACCACCCGCTGGAAGCGTTGTGCTCTTACGTTATTGAGCACAACGATATTTATTGCGTACTTTGCAATTAACTCGTCGCCCACATCAGCTTTGAGCGACGAGGATTGGGACTCGTGCGTGCATGCGGCCGAAATCGTACCCGATCGCTCGATCCGGGGATGCACAGCGGTTATCCAGGCAGGCGAGCGGATGATCACCCAGTTGGCGGCGGCTTATAACAATCGCGGTGTCGCGCTGCGGTCGAGTGGAGATATCGACCGTGCCATGGAGGATTACGATCGAGCACTTCGTTTGTCCCCCGACTACTATGTCGCGCTCAACAACCGAGGCGTTGCTTTAATGAGCAAGGGAGAGCTTGATCGCGCGATTTCTGATTTCGATCGCGCCGTACAACTGAGGACTGACTACCTCGGTGCCTATTATAATCGCGGGAAGGCACTCGGGCGTAAAGGACTCTTTGATCGTGCCATCGCGGATTATGATCTGGTCATCAAGGCTGATCCGAAGAATCCGACCTTCTTGTTCGAACGCGGAACGATGAAAGCGAACGCTGGAGATCAGAGCGGCGCGGATGCTGATTTCGAGCGCGCCGAATCGCTCAGGTCGAATGGTGCGCGGACGACGCGGCCACGATGAAACTCGCCCAACCTAGACGCCGTTGAACTTGTCAGGCTGATGGGAGCCGCAACTCCGCGTGAAGGCCTCCATTTCTGCCAT
>MDTB01043503.1_pt1 | contig 14848 bp, 14 predicted proteins | sample 811161 | NCBI WGS metagenome assembly MDTB01 (sample SAMN05326650, study PRJNA326480) | marine metagenome | isolation source: seawater | place: Mediterranean Sea | collected 2009
AATGTCTCATTAAATAATGAAAATGGTAGGCCCATAATTGTGAAATCTCTATAACTATACCATTCGTCCCCACCCCAAGGTACTTTTAAACTATATATAATAGAAAAAATGCCATAAAAAAGAATAACAGAAAAAATTAATAATCTAGTATAGTTTAACTTTTGCATCAATTTTGAACCCAATATTGCCATAAATCTCTAAGGTTTATTTTTAGCATTTAAAACAACTAATAATTCTTTACCACTCGAATGAAGAAAACAATCTTCTAATAACTCGGAATAATTATTTTTTATGAATTCTTTGAAAGTCTTCGATGTAAACCTTTGAGTTGTATGGCCAGTCCCTGGATTAGCTGAATACTTCGCAATATATGCTATTAGTGGCAATTTGGAAGAAGATAAATTTGCCACTGTTTCTGAGATTATTACTTTATTACCTGCCGCTCTTATCATTTTATCAACAATATCCTTATGGTTTGGAATAAATTGATATAAACTTGCCTGTAAAATCAAATAATCTGATTTTGGTATATCTTCATATCTAATGTCTAATCTTTTAACATCAATTCCTTTTTTTGTTGCTGTCTTTAAAAACATATGGTTGATATCAATGCCAGTATATTTAACTCGATTTTTTAGTTCACTTTCATATAGTTTACAATCACCGCAACAAATATCTAAGACACTAATATTTGAAGGAATCAATTCTCCAATTTTTCTGTAACGATTATTATATAATTTTCCATATACAATTCTTATAAAAAGTTCATAAATGAAATTATTACGGTAAATAAAACTGATACTATTTGCCATTTATTTTTTACCAATAGCCAAAATAGAAACACCAAATGGAAAGGTGATTTTGGGTAAAATTTTTGATTCTAGCGAAAAAACCTTTTCTAATAATATATTAATTATCTGATTTTCTTTTTTAACATCAGTATTTGATTCCTTACGAATAAAAACTTTATTTAAAATCCTAATAAATGAAATAATTGGAAATAATAATGTGTTAAAATAAGTTGAATAACAAATTATAAAACCGGAATCTGCTAATATATTGACAATTTGCTTTTTAGTATATCTTCTTTTGTGATGGCTGGCAACATCATGGCCACTCCATAAAAATTTGTAAGCAGGTACAGTTAATATTATTTTTCCATCAACATTTAAATGGTCATATATTGTTTTTAATGACCTTAAATCATTATCAATATGTTCTAAAACATCAAATAAACAAATAGTATCAAAAAGACCATTGATTGATAATTTATTAGGTAGTCTACCATCTTTTACTTTACAAATATTCTTTTCATTCGCTTGCTTTCTAGAATAATTATCCATTTCAATTGCAGAAATATCCCCATATTCAGATAATAATTTTAAATTACCTCCTGAGCCACATCCTATTTCTAGAATACTTTTGCTATTATTTTTAGTTACATATATATCTAAAATACTTTTGATTATTTTTTTTCTTGAAACAAACCACCAATGACTTTCTTCCAATAGATTCATATTTTCATAACTTTCACAATCCATTACTAATTTTACCTATTATAATTATTATTTATAAATTTTTAATAAATTTTTGAAGTATCCAGAGCAGTAGTATAACCAGTTTCTGAATTAGCTGCATATTTAACAAAATATGTTTTCCACGGCAATCTAGAAGACGTTAGAGATGTCACTGACTTTCATTATTATATAGTTTCCTATTAACGTAACAAAATTCCTTGACATTAATTTTGATATAATCAAATCTCCAATTTCTTTATGATGGCTAAAATAGATTTTCCCATATTAGATTCTAATAAATATTGAATGAACCAAATTAAAACTATAAATAAAACTAAGTTTATTCATCCTTCTACCAAGTAGTATCTTTAACTACAAACTGTGGTTCTTTGTTTTGGTGCAAAAATGACCTTCCAATATATTCACCAAGAATCCCTAGTGATAATAACTGAATCCCACCTATGAAAAGAATTGTTACAATTAGACTTGGCCAACCCTGTGGGGACTCTATTCCTGAGTAATATTGTATGATAAACATTAATCCAAGTACAAATCCAACAATCGATGCAAAAAAACCTAAGTAACTAGCTATTCTTAAGGGAAAGATAGAAAAATTAGTTACAACTCGCGACCAAACTGATATTGATTTTATAAAGTTAATGTTACCCTTGCCACTAAATCGCTTATGGTGGGTGATGTTTTCTTGAGTGATGTTACTTGTATTTCTAAAAATTAATCCATCAATATATGGATAAGGACCATCATAGTTTAAAACCTCCTTTACTACTTCTAGCCTTATTGCTTTATAAGGAGATAAATATAACCCTTTAGGTTTACCAATTACGATATTGGCAATTTTATCATTAAACCAACTTCCTAAATTTTTAATAATAGATTGTTTCTTTTGTGAAAATTTCGCATAGCAAACATCGTAACCAGATTCCACCTTTCTTACTAAGATTGGAATATCTCTAGGATCATGCTGTAGGTCATCATCCATAACTATGATTATTTCACCATTTGCCGAATGAAGCCCTGCCATAATTGCGCAATCCTGTCCAACATTTTTACGCAAATTAATTCCACGAATTCTTTTGTTATATTTTGAGAGTTCACAAATTTTTTGCCAACTCTTATCTAAACTTTGGTCATTAATTAAGATAATTTCATATGGATCACTAGATATAGTTGATTCTATTCTTTTTAATAATTCAGGCAAGATACTATCACTATTATACACAGGTATGATTATCGATATATATAAGCTTCTTTTATCTGATACAGGCATTTACTTTTTTTTATTCATTAAATTTTTTGTTATTAACATATTTAGTTCTTTTGCAAACCCTTCTTTTGATAAAAACTTCTCCCATATTTTTCTACACTGAATCTGCCTTTCAATAAATTCATCATTTGATATGGAAGAATGAAAATCTGAAACAATTTGACCGATTTTATCTATATCGTCTTCTTCTACCCATAAACATAGCCCTTTCCAATCTATATTATTTTCAAATGGTAATATACAATCAGTATTAATAAAAAGAGGAATTCTTCCTAAGCATAATGTCTCATAGAGCCTCAAAGAATAATTGCCTCCTCCCCGCATACAAAATGTATAATCATTATTTATAATATTATTAATAAATGTTAATCGTGCATCCACATCATTACTTCTAATACCTTCAGCAAATGATTTTCGTAAAATAATATCAGATGTTAGTCCTCGTATATTTTTAATTCTTTCCAAAGATGTCTTTCTATGAACAAGATAAGGAATGATCGGTCCAGATTCAAATATTGTATTTTGAAAAATATACTGGATTTTTTTTAAAGATTGCTTAATAATTAATAATACTAGTTTAATGTTTGAATAATCTGCCACTCCTACAAAACCAATAGATGGTTTATCACTCTTTTTTCTAATTTTCAATTCTCCATTATAATATTTTTTTAATAGGTCATCTTTTAAATCACCAGGTTGAATAATCATATTTGAATTGGCATTTGATTTATATCCTGCATATTTTATAAAAATACAATTTTGATGATCAATAATCACATCATGATCACCTTCTACCCAAACAAATACCTTTTTATCAAACTCATTCATCTTATTTAGAAACTTCTTAAATATTTCAATTTTATTATATTTTGAATAATAATTAAGAGTGAAAGGTAAAAATGCAACATCAGAGTTTTGTGGCTCATTAGATAAAACAAAATATTTTTTATAAAAGTCAAAATCTAGTTTCCATTTTTCCCATTCCGCTGTTCCATCTCCCCAGTAAGCCCTAATAGGATGGATTAAATTATCTCGCCAGTCTTTCGTTTCTCCATGATTTATTTCTGTAAATACACTTATTGGCTTAATCATTTTTATTAAACCACCATTCAATAGTTGTACCCATACGATTAGATATATTAATTATGACGATAACTAGAATTTCAAATCCATTCGGTTTGGTTCGTAACTTCTTAGATTTAGTTATTGCATCTATAAGGGGTATGAAGGTCCATGAAGCAATTAATTTAGAAAATGTTGCTATAGAAGTTATTCTAAGTGGATAATGAGAATACATATCTGGCCATTTTTTCCTTACCAGATAATGGGCTCTACCATACATAAAGTGTTGATAAAACAAACTTTTCCATGTTGGTCTATGGATATGTTTTACTTTTATTTCTGGATGATATAAAATATCCCAGCCAATTAGTTTTACCCTCCAATTATAATCTACATCTTCACCTCGAAATAATGTTTCATCATATTTACCAACGATATTAATTACTTCTTTTTTGTATGATGAATTGACACCGGGTATTGATCTTACTTTTTTTACTGTACTATAGGATGGAAAAGTTGAAACATCAGCAATCTTTGATAAAAAGGTCCTTTTAGTAGCATCTATTACTCTTCCTCCAATCGCACCGCAATTTGGATACTTAAGATGAGCTTTAACTATTTTTTCAATCCAATCAGGAAAGGGTCTGGCATCATCATCGGTTTGTATGATAATATCTCCGTGGCAATTTTTTAAACCAATATTACGGCTAGATGCGAGATTTTTATTTTTTGTATTTATAATTTTTAATGGTGTGAAAACTTTTTTCCATTCATCCAATACCTCCCTGCAATCATTTTCACCTCCACCATTAACAATAATAATTTCATCAGGTTTTTTTTTCTGATTATTAATAATGGATTGTAGTGTCCCACTAATAAGTTTTCCTCGATTATAGGTGCATATGAAAACAGTAGTTTTCAATAAATTTGGTGCTTAATTATTAAATAACTCAATATATTCTTTTGCCATCTTTTGCACAGTGAAATTTTCAGTTACAAATTCTTGCCCTCTTAATCCAATATTTTCTCTTTTATCTAATAATAAAAGACCTAGTAGTTTATTTTTTAAATCTCCTTCTACATTTCTATCTACTTTAACTACTTTATCTGAAGGAAATAACATATTAAATGGTGGTATATCATATAGCATAACCGGTAGACCACAGGCCATAGCTTCAATTATTGAAAGACCAAAAGCTTCTCCATCACTTAATTGACAATAGATATCATAATTAGGTAAAACCTTTTCTACTTTATCAATAGAGCCCATAATACGAATTGAACTATTTAAATTATGTTTAGTAACCATTTTTTTTAAATCATTCTCATATGGACCACTACCATAAACATCATAAGTGAAATGCTTATTTATAGATTCATCAGTCATTATAGAAATAATGTCCTGAATACCTTTCCATTTTTCTAATGCTGCAATTGTAATCAAGGTTAGTTTTTGATGTTTTTTATAAGATGTTTTCTTTATGAATTTATTAATCTGAATACCATGATGAATTAGGGAGATTTTATTAGGACTTATGAATGGAGTAGCCTTTTCTTTAACGTTATTTGAAACTGCTACAAAACATAAATTATCAAAATTATTTTTTTTCTTTTTAATGAACATATAACGCTGTTTAATCAAACTAGATGGGGAATGCAATACATAATAAATATTTGATTTTCTAGGTAATACTAATTCACCATGATAAAGAAAATTAATTAATATGTGTTCTGGTTTATCAAGTTTTATCCAAAATTTGTATAATAATTGAGCTATGAATTTTTGATAATATCTAAAGTAAGGTACTTTTCGAATAATGATCTTTTCATGCCAATTGCCCCAATCAACTTTAGAATGAATGTCCCATACATATAAAATTATTTCGACACCGTGGTCTCTCACTAGTTGGTTGGAAAGATTATATATAAATCTCTCTACGCCCCTTCTTAAGCGAAATTGAAAAGGGGAAATCATAACAATTTTTTTTATTTTAATATTGATTGATAAAAAGCAAGATATTTAGGTTGTAGTATTTCCATAGAAAAATTATTTCTACAAAATAATCGTGCATTTTCTCCAATAATTCTTGCTTTTTCTTTATTATTATAGAGTGATTTTATCTTTTCTGAGAGGTCCTCAATATCACCAGGTCTAAATAAAATACCTGAATTACCATAATCTAATGTCTCAGGTATACCACCTATTTTAGAAGCTATCACAGGTTTACCACAGGCCATACCTTGTGCAACTGTATATGAAAAAGATTCATAAATTTCTGACGGAATGATAACAACATCTGCTGATGCATAATAACTGGGTAATTCTTCATATTTTACAAATCCTGTGAATTGTACATTACTAGATAATCCTTCTTGCTCTATCAATTTCATACATTTTTTAAGAGAAGGTCCTCGGGCTTCACCAACATTGATTAATTTTATATTATTAAAAATTTTTGATAAATTAATAAAAGCTCTGACAAGTGTTTCAACACCCTTTGCTCTCTCAAACCTACCAATATGGAGTATCTTAAAATAATCTGATTTAGATTTTTGCATCGGTCGAAAGTGATCAGTATCCAATATATTTGGTAAAACATATATTTTTTCAGATTTTATTTTATATATATCAATAATTTTATTTTTTAAATCTATGCTTGGAGTTGTAATCCGCCCAGCCCAATCAAAACATTTTTTTTCACGTTTAGATGCAAACCATCCATCTACGCCTTGGAGTTCTTTAGAGGATAAATATTTTCGCAATAAACCAAAAGGTGTATGAGCCCTGATAATCGTTCTATTTCTTTTATTTGGTCTATTTTTTAAAAATATAAATGCTTCAGAATGGATATCCATAAATTCAAATAAGCCATCATTCATTTTTAACTTATTATCAATCTCTATTGAAAGTAACCTGTCTGATATCGATCTTGTAATGTTTTTTAAAAAACTTCCCCTCAAATTAGATATCTTATTTATCATAGATGGAATTTCTAATTTTTCATACTCTATACCATTATCTAGTATCATATTATAATCTAATGATGAAAATGAATAAGATTTACAATTTAAAAAAGGCTTAATCATCTTTAATAAAAAATAGTTATGCATTGGGATACCCCCTTGCTCAGTTGGGAAAGCCCATCTGCATACTAAATTAAACTGTAGACTGCTTATACTATTAATAAATAGCCTTAAAAATGTTACACTGACCACTTGATATTATTGGTTCAAGTGAATACATACTTTTAAATCTATCATTATCAAAAAGGATTTTTGCTAATGGAGCATAGGTCACTAATCTGCCTTCAATTATTTTCCCTGGAATTTCAATTAAATCAGGTTTTTGATCCAATAACCAATCCGGGTTAAATCTTTCCATGCTCTTTGTTTCTTTAATACCATCGCTATCCATATCAATTAATACCTCCCTTAATGGCATTCTAGAAAGTTCTGAATCCATAAGGCCATAATAATCTATTATTTTTAATTTAGAAAAATATGGAAGCGCCCCAGCGTTTAATACAGCCAGAGTTTTATTTTGATCTATATTATTCTTTAACCATTTACCAACATGTACCTCTGACTGTAATCCAATAGTATTATGATATTGATTGTTTCTATAGTGATAAGTCGAATAAAGTGAAAATCCTATAATATAAGCAATAAGAAGTGTATTCAATGCTTTTTGATTTTTTATTATATATCCAATACTTATACTTAGAAAAATAAAAATAAATGGTACTAAATGAATATAGAATCTATGTAAGACCATCCAATCACCATTTGCCTCCCTAAGGTATAAATGCCAAAATAATTGAATCAACATATAATATAATTTTATAAATATTGGGTATTTACCAAATACAAAAAGCAGACTCAATAACAATATTGAAATTCCACCAATAGAATTCCAGAAAGATGACATATATACAATTCCTCTTGAAATCGGAAAAATTTGATCAGGTGCTGGCATTTTTATATAATAGGTATTTGGAAGAAAATTACCATAATAGTTCCATCTCCATAATTCCCAAATAATTATTGCTATGATATATGGAATTGTTATAACTAACAGTCTTCTGAAAAATATTTTATCTATTTTTCTCATAACTATATAATTATGGACTGAATATGCAATTACAGTGGATATAAAATATAAAACTCCCTCCATTCTTACTAATGTTGCAAGGATATAGAATAAACTAGCGAGATATAAATTATTTTGTTCTTTAATAGTAAAATAAAAAGCAATAACCAGCAAAGATGCAAAGAATGTGGTTTCCATTCCAGATGTTGTCCAATACGTGAATGCAGGATAAGAAGAGAGACACAATGAAGGAAGGTATCTAACAATATAACCACACCTCCAATTAGATAAATAAGATATTATTTTTGGAAGAATTAGAAGAATAAGCAGAGAAGAAATAATACCAATACTTTTTGAGGCTAAAGTTGTAGATACCCCTATTTTGTAACTTAAAGATAATAGAATGATAAATAGAAAATTAGAATAACCCTCTACATAATCACCATTATTAAATGTAAGACCATGGCCATTTGCAAAATTTTCAGCATACCTATAACCAATATATGCATCTTCTTGTGTGTTTGGTAAATAAATCAATAATGATAAAGAAAAAGTAAATACTATTATAAGGTAAAATGTTAAATGAATTTTTTTATTAATATTTATTAGACTTACTCCTGAATTAATTAGCTATGAGCTTTTGAAAAATTGATATCTTTTTCTTTGCTATCTTTGGAGCATATGCATATCTCATTATAAAATCTTTAGCTTTGCTCCCCATTTTCATTCTTTTCTTTGGATTTTCTGCCATATTGATAATATGTCTTGCAAGTGCCTTGTAATCATTTTTTTCAAATAAATAACCAGTTTCTCCATGTTTGATCAGTTCTGGAATACCACCAACATTTGTAGCAATCACTGGGATTCCTGATACCATGGATTCATAAATAAATAGTGGTGAATTATCAAATAGAGATGGTAGTAATGCAACATCAGACTTTGCATATTCTTCTAATATTCTATCTCGCGACAGAAACTCGTTAATCTGGATATTTTTTGGTAATATTGATTTCTCATCTGGGACATAACCAAAAAATTTAAATTCCACATTCTCCTCAAATTTATCATTTACTCTTTTTATTGCTTTAATTAATGTATCCCCCCCCTTTAAGGGATCATTACGTGATGCAAATATAAATATTGTCTTGTGAATATCTCTTTTGCTTCGAGTAATCTTATTATCCTCAATGCCATAAGGAACAATATACCTATTTCTAAATTTAGCGTTTCTTTCACTCTCTACTAATTCCATCATTGCGATTGAAGGTGCTGTGATAGCATCTGCATTATTCATAGAGATTCTGCTTATCATTCTTTCAAACAAATTCCCTAATGGTATTCTTTGTCCGCATTCTTTACTAATAGTGTATTGAGAACAGTGCAAATGTTCAATGTATTTAAATTTATTAAAAATTGTCAACCATATATTTCCTCCTTCGACAACTTCCACCACATCAATCTTTTTATTATAATTACATTTTAAAAGAGCAATATAAGCTTTCCAACCATGGATGCAATAGGCAATTGATCTAGTAAATACTTTAAGAAAGGGCACTTTAGATAGATAGGTTAAAAAAATTGAAGAGGTTTTATAATGTATTATATTTGCTCCATTGTCATCAATATAATCCACTATTGATTTATTTGGAGTAACCTTTAGTATTGTAATAGTACAACCTTCTTCAACTAATCTATTTGCAATTACTTTTATATACCAACCTGCACCTCCTCCTCCAGTACCATCACTATTAGGATAATGGCCATCTAGGAAACAGATATGCATTAAAATGTTCCTTGATTAATTATTAATCTCTTGTCGCGAATATATATCCAAACTCCGAATTATTATTCCTTTTGAGGATACATTGATATCCATTATTTGATAATAGGTCAATGATTTGATTATGTTTTAGTATCGAAACATTATTATGAAATTCCATGACAATGGATTTTATCTTTAGAAAATAATCATTAGGTATTGATTTTAAAATATGACCTTCAGAGCCTTCACAATCCATTTTTAAATAATCAATTTTCTCTATTGAGTTTTCATCTATGATTTTTTTAAGTGTGTTAGTTTTAACTTCTACATATTTTTTGAGACTACCATTAATATTATGGTCAAATAACAAATGACCTCCACTGATTTCACTTAAATACAGTTTTTTAATCCCGTTATAATTAGAAATAGCAACAGGATATACTGTTATGATTTTTTGATAATTATTTATTTCAATATTGTTTTTTAAATATTTAATATTGTTTGGGAAGGGCTCAATTGCAAAAATTTTATTCTTAGTATATTTGGCAGCCAGAATACTAAAAAGACCAATATTTGCACCAATATCTACTACTATATCATTTTTCCTAATTGATAAATGATCTGGCAGATATATGTTTTTTATAAATATCTCATATATCATGTGTAGTAATGTATTATCCTTAGGAGCTTTAAATCTTAAACCATTCCTTAGGGTTAATTCTTGAATGTTTCCCTTACTTAATGCATACCACATAATTTTATTTGGATTTTTAAAATGCCTGGTCAAATTATAGATATTTTTTATATCTCTATACTTTTTTAAAATCATTTCTATATAGATTTTATTACTCTTGCAGGATTGCCTGCAGCAAATTTATAAGGGGGGATTGATTTTGTGACGACTGAACCTGCACCGATTACTGCTCCTGAACCAATTGTAACACCCTTTAAAATTATTACTCGACTTGCAATCCAAACGTTATTATTAATAATTATAGGTTGAATTTTTGGCTGAGAATTATCTAAGCTATGAAAATCATTATCCATGATTAAACAATTCTCTCCAAAATCAACATGATTTCCAATTATTATTTCTTTTGAACAAGAAAGATGAACGCCCATGTTTAAAAAGACTTGATCACCTAGGGTTAAATTTGAATTTCTCTCAATATGAATTCTGACTGGATTAAAATTTGAACTACGAATTAATAAATTATCTCCAGAATTCAATTTCCCTTGACCAGAAAATATTATTTTACCTTTAATCCTTACATTTTGGCCAAGTTTATCACATTTTCTCTGAAATTTTGTTTCATAGTAATACTGATAAATCTTGTTCATTATTTCGTCTACCAATCTTAAGCTCTATTCAAAGGTATATTTCTCAAATAATAATTTAATTGTTTGCCAATTATCTCCCACGAATAATTTTCAATGACGAATTTTTGTGAAGTAATTAAACTCTGATATTGAAAATCATTTTTAAATACTTTTAAAATATATTCTGAAAATTTCTTGGGATTGTCTGTTTTATGAATTGTTCGAATTGATTCAAATCCTTTTGCACCGATAGTTGTAGAAACAATGGGAATACCATAAGCCATTGCTTCAATTAATTTTGTTTTTGTACCACCGTCATTAAATAAAGGTAGTATTACACAGCCTGCATTCATATAATATTGTTTCAAATCAGGAACTAATCCGGTTAAATGGATTTGTTTATCATTTGTAACTAAATGTTTTAAATCTTCTGGATATTTTCCTACTAATACAAGATTTGAATCAGTCTTTTCTTTTAATAATGACCAGACATTTTCCAAAAACCATTTTATTCCTTCAAAATTACCTGCATATTCAAAATTACCCACCATTAATATGCTATCGCCTTTGCATATTGAAATTTCATTAGGTAAGATTGTTCCATTTGAGATTTCAATTACATTTGCATCAGAATCTAATATTTGTACCCATCTAGAATTTTCCAAACATGTAACACATATTAAATTAAAAGTTTTAAAAATTTTCTGTTCTAATCGTTTTATTCGAATTGCTTCTATTCGAAATAACCAATAATGAAATCTATAAAAATGTAATTTTTTAAATTTTGAAATTGAATAGGTTGTGTAAATATCATAAAGGTCTATAATTGAATAGATTCTTGAGTTTAAATGTAGTTTTGCCTGTCCCATCAATTGAGTAGCAAAATAGATCATACTATAATTTCCCTTTTTAGATATTATATTTTCAATATCATTAGCAATCGACTTTGGATTATGGGATGAAAAACCAGGCAAAGTGGGTGAGATTAATCTTTTTAGAAATGTAATTGGTTTAGGTCCTTCAAAATTTGAAGAAAAATAATAAAAATTACTTTTTGAAAATAATTTGAAAACATCCTTCTTTATAGAATCATTTTTATAAGTCATAACGTCTATTTTATAATCATCATATAATGCTTCAAAAAGTTTGAAAGATCTTATTGATGCACCATCTCTGGGTGGATAATTAAAAAATGGAGTTATATATAATATTCTAGACAGGTGTTTCTTAAAAAAGGTTACTAATTTGGATATTCAGGAAGTATTTATTCAAAAAATTCACAGATTTTTAGTGTATCAATCTTAATTTTTTCAAATTATTCTTTATTTTCTATACCAATTTTTTGGCAAGGGCATATGAGGTTTCTGCTCGATACAATCTTTATCTAAATAATGGGGAAAGGTCAATTTATTTCTCTTATTGGTTATTCTGTTATTTCGTAAAAATGTGAATTCCATAACTCTAGGAATTTGAATACCCATCCGGTTTTCCATACCACAGCAGTTATTTGGATGAAGATGAACGATAGTATGATTTTGGAGTAATTTTTTAAATGTATATGAAAGAAGTATATGAAAATCATGAAACCACATATTATCTAGATTATGAAATTCAATAATAATTATTCTGAATCTATTTAGGAGGTCCTCAGACATGTTTATTAGAGAAAAATATTCGTCACCTTCAATATCCATTTGGAGTAACAAATCAGAATTTTTTTCTAGTTTGGAGGAATTAATCCAATCATCTAGTCTGATAGTCTTATTATCAGATATAACACCAACATTCTTTTTGATAAAATTATGTTTTATTCCTTTTAAATCAGGGAAATCAACTGAAGCATCTGCTAAAAATAATTTCATATTATAATCAAAACATGCTTTCTCAAAACTACTTTCAGTACCAACACCAGGTGAGAAGCAAGCTTCTATATCTTTTAAATCGTTAGGTACTAAATACCCACCATCTATATTTGAACCAAGCCTAATAAGTTCCAAATCAGTATCCCATGGTTTTAATGTTTTAATTAAATCCATACACCTTTGCTTATCAATTAATGGTAAAGCAATTAATCCTTTAATAAAAAGATATTTTCTTATTATCCGATCAAAAATGTTAGATCCAAATTGCATAATAATTTATGTACGAATGTTTGGATAATTTTTAATAAACCAGCCAACCGTTTCTTTTATACCATCATCTAATGATTTAAATTGAAAATCTGGAAAAAATGATTTAAACACAATACTACTAGTCGGCCTTGATACTTTTCCATTTGGTTTATCCATTTGCCATTCATAATTATTATAACCAAAACATTTTAAAATAGTATAAGCAAGTTTTTCAATTGAAACTTCACGATTATCAGATGCGATTAATAATTCGGGCATTGCATCATTTTTATCTAAAAGTTCTAAACAAATTCTTGCTAAATCATTAGAATAAATAAACTCACGTTTAGCTGACCCATCACCCCAAATCTTTAATGGAATATTATCTTTTTTTGCTAATAAACATTTGTGAATAAGAGATGGAACAACATGTCCATATTGCAAATTAAAATTATCACTCCGGCCATAGATATTAACTGGTAATAAAGTGGTGAATTTTGTTCCATACTGATTATTATAAGCTTTATTCTGGACATCTACCATTCGTTTTGCATAACCATATGAAAAATGATGAGGATTTGGAGGACCATCATGTAATAAGTTTTCATTTAACTCATTTAATTTATCAGGCATGGCACAAATTGAAGAAAATGAAATCAATTTTTCCACATTATTCAGATAGCAATGATGGGTAATAAATGTGTTCATAATTATATTATTATAAAATTGACTTGCTGGTTTTGTTATATTTAATCCAAGTCCTCCTACATCTGCTGCTGTATGAATCACAAAATTTGGTTGCGAATCTGCAAGTAAATTTTTTACTGATTCTTCATTTGTTAATTCATAATCATCATGTTTAGCAAAGAAATATTTAAATTGAGGATAATTATTAGATACATCTTTTATTGCTTTACCTACTAATCCATTGCCACCAGTTATTAATATTCTTTTCATATTTCTATTTTGAAAATAATTCTAAATCAGATTTTACCATTTTTTTAATTATCTCCTCAAACTTAGTCCGGGGTTCCCATTTCAATTCATCCTTTGCCTTAGTAAAGTCTCCACATAGGATATCTACTTCTGCTGGCCTAATATATTTGCTATCAATATTTATTATTTCTGTACCAGTATTCTTATCAAATCCCTTTTCATCCAGACCTTCACCTTCCCATATAATCTTAAAACCTGCATATTTTGCAGCAATTTCTACCAATTGCCTAACTGTATATACCTTACCTGTAGCAATGATATAATCATCAGGCTCGTTCTGTTGGAGCATTAACCACATAGCCTTAACGTATTCCTTTGCATATCCCCAATCACGCTTAGAGTCTAGATTGCCTAAATACAACTTAGATTGCAATCCCAGTTTGATCTTCGCCATTGTCATTGTAACTTTTCTTGTTACAAAATTCTCTCCTCTACGAGGCGATTCATGGTTAAAGAGAATACCATTACAAGCAAACAAATCATAAGATTCTCTATAATTCTGAGTAAGGTAATGTGAGAAAGCTTTCCCACAAGCATACGGACTCCTAGGATGAAATTTTGTGTTTTCATTCTGCGGAATTTCTTTTACTTTACCAAATAATTCAGAGCTAGATGCTTGATAAAATTTAATATTCATTCCAGAATTTTTTATAGCATCTAATAGCCTAAGTGTTCCTATCCCATTTACGTCACTCGTATACTCAG
>MDTB01178496.1_pt1 | contig 14848 bp, 18 predicted proteins | sample 811161 | NCBI WGS metagenome assembly MDTB01 (sample SAMN05326650, study PRJNA326480) | marine metagenome | isolation source: seawater | place: Mediterranean Sea | collected 2009
ATAAATCAATACGAATTTAATGGCGGGGTAGCTCAGTTGGTTAGAGCGCGGGACTCATAAGCCCGAGGTCAGTGGTTCGATCCCACTTCCCGCTACCATATAAAAATGAATAAAATTTCAAAAAAAAAAATCTACGGTGTTGTAATTTGTTTTAATAGCGAGGATGTTATTGAAGATTTGTATAAAAGAATTGATAAAGAAATGTTCGACAAGATTTTTTTTTTTGATGATAATTCAACTGATAAATCATATGAGGTTGCAAAAAGATTTAACTGGACTGTTTTTAAAAATGAAAAAAATTTAGGACATGGCGGTAATTTAAAACAGGCCATAAAGGTGGCCTTTGCTGATGGTGCTGATTATGTTTTAGAAATTCACGCTGATAATCAATACAACCCAAATTTAATATTAGATGCGAAAAAATTTATTGATGAAGATTATGCATTAATAATTGGATCTAGATTTATTAATAAAAACCCACATAAAGAAGAGGGCATGCCTTTTTTGAGATACCTTTCAAACAAATTAATGAGCGCTATGACAGGTAAACTTTTATCAATTAATTTAACAGAGTTTCACACTGGATTTAAAATTTTTGGAAAAAAATTTAATCAAATAGTCCCTTATGAAAATTGTTCTAATGATTATTTATTTTCTTTTCAGATAATACTTATGACTAAATTTTTTAATTTAAGATATAATGAAATTAGTATAAACGCAGATTATGGTAAGCACGTAAATTCATGTAATTATACTAATGGTTTTATTTATTTAATATTTAATTTTAGTGAAATTTTTTATTATTTTCTAGCAAAATCAAATATCTACAAAAAAAGAATTTACAAACCTAAATAATTTTTTTCAGTTTAGTAATATTCATCGATGGATTTAAAGGAAATATTTTTTTACCTGAAATTTTTTTTACATCTGGTTTATTTTTTTTTTGCAAAGTTGTAAACAGTTTGCAGTTTTCCTCCAACATTTAATATACCTTTTTTATCTAAAATTTTTGGCATAATTTTAATAAAATCTTCGTGAAACATAAAATTTGTCTTTACATCGGAGAAAGCATATTTGTGAACAAAAGGTTTTTCACACATACACAATCTCAAAATTAAGGAATTTTTATATAATCTTACTGAGCTTTCTCCCCCTAACTTAGACCAGGCATAATTATTTATTGGCTGAAGACTATCTATCTCTTTGTAATTACCTTTGCGACCTGGATATACATAATTAGTTGAGAAATAAATTAATTTAATTTTATATTTTTCACATATTTTTACAACATTTGCCGTACCAATAATATTTAGATCAATACTTTTAGAAATGTTTTTATTATGAATGTTCATAGGTCTAGAAAGAGCAGCTGCATGGAGTACATATTTAGGCTTAATTTTTTTTAAATAGTTTTCAATTGACCTCAAACTTAAAATATTAAGTTTTTTTTTGCTCGGAAAAAAAATATTTAAATTTGTTTTGCTATTTTTTAGCGTTATGGCAAATCTTCCTTCACCACCAGTAATGACGATTTTTTTTTTTAAAGATTTCAATTTTATTATTATTTAATTCTTTATTAACAATGTATAAATAGCATTATAAAAATAAATATAAACTATGAAAAAAAACTTTCTCAACCTTGGAAGACAACCAACTGCAAACTCGTTTTTAAGCTCAATTTCTAAGAAATCCTTAAAATCAGAGTTTTTTTATAACCTTACCATATGTTTCGATACAAAAAGTTTATTGGTGTCTCTAAGAAAACCTGTAAACCCCAAAATACAATACACAGATAAGTACGCCCATAGAGCTTCTGAGTCACAAACTATGCGAAAAGCATTTAGAGCGACAGCTATCAAATTACAAAAAAGGTTTAAACCAAAAACCGTGATGGAAATTGGAAGTAACGATGGAGTATTTTTAAAAAACTTTCCAAAAAAAAAAGTAATAGCTGTGGAACCATGTAAAAATTTAGCAGAAATAACTAAAAAAAAAATTTAAAACTTATCCAAATTTCTGGAATAAAAAACTCTCAAAAAAAATATTAAAAAAATACTCAAAAATAGATCTAATATTCTCAGCAAATACGATTTCACACATACCAAATTTGAAGGAAACCTTTGAGGGAATTTTCAACATTATTAGTGACAAAGGTGTTTTAGTAATCGAAGACCCCTCTCTTAGTTCAGTAATTAAAATAAATTCTTATGATCAATTTTATGATGAACATGTGTATGTTTTTTCAGCATTAGCAATTAAAAATATTGTTGCTAAATATAATTTAAGATTATTTGACGCTGAAAAAATTAGTACTCATGGAGGATCTTTAAGATATTTTATATGTAAAAAAGACTCTAGCTACAAAAAAACAAATAGATTAATAAAAATAATAAAAGATGAAAAAAAAATGGGTCTTAATAATTTTAATACTTTTAAAAAATTTGCCAAAAAAGTAAAAAATTCAAAAAGAAAATTAGTTTCATTGTTAAAAAAACTAAAAAAAAATAATAAAAAAATTGTAAGTTACGGAGCTACTTATAAATCAACCACAGTCTTTAATTACTGTAAAATTAATACTAATTTTTTCCATTATGTTACTGATACAACTCTTAACAAACAAGGTAAATTTACACCAGGAACACACATACCTATTGTATCTCCTGAGATAGGTTTTAATAATAGTGTCGATTACGCGTTCCTTGGGGCATGGAATTTTAAAAAAGAAATATTAAACAAAGAAAAAGATTTTATAAAACGTGGAGGAAAATTTATTTCCCACGTGCCTAGCGTAAAAATTTTTACTAAATAATGTTCAACAAAAGATTTATCCAATGGTTTAATTTACAAAAAAAAAAGCAAAAAATAAGCTGTAGGATAAAAAATTTAAACAAATTAAAAAATTGGTTAAAAAATGAAAAACTCATTTCGCATGTTTCTGGCAAATTCTTTAAAATCATTGGTTTAGATGTAAAATCTAATATGATTGGAAAAAATTGGGACCAACCTATAATTGTTCAAAAAGAACTAGGAATTTTAGGTATAATTAAAGACAAGGTTAAAAACAAATATTTGTTACAAGCAAAAGTAGAACCAGGAAATAAGAATAAGTTACAGTTATCACCTACAGTACAGGCAACTAAAAGTAATTACGAAAGAGTTCACGGAGGAAAAAAAATCCCATATTTAAATATTTTTTTAAAAAATAAACTAAAATTTGTGTCTCAATCTGAGCAAGGCTATAGGTATTTGTATAAGTCTAATTATAACTCTCTTCTTTATATAAATAAAAACATAAAAACTTTAAGTAATTATTTTTGGTTAGATAAAAAAGATATAAAAAATTTAATAAAAAAAAAGAAAATTTTTAATATGGATACAATCTCAGTCTTTTCAACTTTCATTGAAAAAAATAAATTAGATACTCCCTTAAATTCAATGAATAAAATTTTTAAATGGATTTTAAATAAAGACAATCTTTATAATCTAAGTATAAAAATTAAACCTTTAAAAAAACTGAAAGATTGGAAAGTTGGGGATGATAAGATTACACACAAAAAAAATAATCATTTTTCTGTTATTGGCATAAATATTAAATCTAATAAAAGAGAAATAAAAGAATGGGATCAACCTATAATAAAAGGAAAAAAACTAGCCTTTGTTGGATTTATCATATGTCGATTTAATAATACTAACCATTATCTATGCAAGTATAATAAAAAACCAGGCTTAAAAACTAGTACTTTGTCTTGTAGTGTAAATACTTCAGATATCATCAGTTATAAAAAAAATAATAAATTATCGACCTTTCAAAATTATCTTCTGAATAACATTCTATTGAAAAAAAATAAAAAATTTAGAACTTTATATGATAATATTTTATCAGATGAGGGTGGTAGATTTTATAATTGTGAAATAAAATATAAAGCTTTGTTGATTAATCAAGAACTTAAACTAAGACTGCCTGATGACTATATTTGGGTTTCACAAAATCAAATGATTAAAATGATCGAAAGAAAAAAAATTGATATTGAAGCTAGATTATTATTCGGCTGCATAAATATTGATAAAATAAAATAATTTGAAATATAAAAAAAAAATACTTTTAATTGGATATTCTAATCTTGCAAGAAAAAGATTAATAAAAACTTTTATAAAAAAAAAAATCAAATTTTCTGTTGCATCAAAATCATATAAAAAAAAAATCAATGGAGCGTATGAACAGTTTGATGACTATAAAAAAGCTTTAAAAAATTCAGATGCGAGTTTAGTCTACTTATCATTGCCTAATTCTATGCATTTCTTTTGGGCAAAAGAGGTATTAAAAAACGGATATCATCTTTTAGTTGATAAACCTATTACTACTAAATTAGGCGAACTAAAACAATTAATGAGTATAGCAAATAAAAAAAAATTGTTATTAAGTGAAGCAGTTTTTTACAATTACCATAACCAATTTGGTTATATAAAAAAATTTTGTGGTAATTTAAAAAATATTGAACAATTATTTGTTAATTTCACAATACCAACACCTAAAAAAAATTCATTACTATCATCAATTAAATTTGATGGTGGAGCAAGAATGGATATGGGATCATATGCTGCATCAATTCATAGAATATTTTTTAATGAAAAAGTTAAAAAAAAAGACGTGATAATTAAAAAAAATAAAAACGGATTGGTTACTTCATTCGATATTTTGTTTAAATATAATACAAAAATTTTAAATGGAACTTTCAGATTTGGTGGAGAATATAGGAATAATATATTCATTAAACTTAAAGATAAAACGATTGAAGCTGAGCGCCTTTTTTCACCACCAGATGATATTAATTTAATTATAAAAGTAAATATAGGCAATAAAATAAAAAAAATTAGAATCAAAAAAAATAATAGTTTTGAAAATTATTTATTAGAGGTATTTAAAAACATAAGTCAAAAAAAATATAATTTTTATAATTCTAATATGATCATTGACGAGAAATTAAGATTAAGAGTAATTTCTTAATTATAATATTTTAGTGACAAGATATATTATACTTTTTTAATCTCCAATAGTTGTAAGGCCATGGAGTTAAAAAACCTACAATAAGCATTATTGGCACAACCCACCAAGTTAGCATTGCACCACCTGTGAGAAAATAATCAGTAAAATTCATTGTAGTTTCCATACTAATCATTGAAATAAAACTCATTCCAATAGCTGTATTAAATGCTTTTGAAAAACTCAATTTTTGTTTCATTAAAATAAGCGTTTCAAGAATAATACTTGTTATTAAACCATTAATTATTGCTAAAGTCATAATTCCTAAGACTGGAAAAGCAATGTTTGATAATTGAAAAAACAAAATGGTCCCAAAATCTCCAATAGAGCACCCGAGCAAACACCAAGCGGTATTTTTTGCACTTCTACTCCAAGTATGCTTACATGCCCAATGAAAACTTGATACTGACGATTTTTGCATTAACTTATTTTAAATCAACTTTTGCAATCATGCCAACTTGATAATGTCCTGGAACATTGCATGCAATTTCAATATTCATTGCATTTTCAAACTTCCAAATAATTTCACCTTTTTCTTTTGGTTCGAGTAGTACACTATTACTATGAGAGTGTCCCATTGATTTATCTATCTTTGCCATTTTTTTCATTTTATCTTTATCAATGGAATTTGCTAACAAAATTTCATTTTCAACCATTTTTTCCATTTCCGGCTGGTGTTTTTTATGCATCATTGCATTGGCTATATTAAATTCATGAACCAATTCGCCGTCGTTAACAATTTCAAATTTCACAGTCTCTCCAGATCTAATATTAAATCTTTTAGGTTCATAGAAATTATCGTACATTACAACTTTTATTGTACGATTAACTTCATCGTGCTTACCTAAAGAGCCGATCATCATATTTTTATCAGCGAAAGACGTAGAACTTGTTAATAAAAAAATTAATACTAAATATATCTTACTCATAGCTATAAAATAGCCTCTTTTTTTTTGATTGGAAAGTGATTTTTTGACCCATTGTAAGTTTGTATATATATGCCTAATATTCGGTGTGATTAAAAAAATTTTAATATTATCAATTATTCAATTTTTCATTATCAATTTTTCTATTGCTATAGAAAAAGAAACTACATTTAGTAAAGAGTTATTTGATAAAGCTCAATCAGAGGGCAAGGTTGTGGTAGTAAGTTCTTGGATAAAATATTGCTCGTCATGCGCAAGTCAAATGAAAGTTTTAAAAAAAGCAAAAAATGACGGCAAGCTATTAGATATTAAATTTAAGAATATCGAATATTTTTCATTTGACGTAACAAATGAAGAAATTGCAAATTTACTTAATGTTAAGTTTCAAACAACTCTATTAATCTTTAAAAATAATATAGAAGTCTATAGAAGTCTTGGCGAAACAAGTGAAGATTTAATTTATAATGCTTTGAAAAAAGCTATTTAAAATCTAAATCAACTTCTTAAAATCTTTAAAACTCATATTTATCTTATCTTTTTTTGATATCACCAATTTTTTTACAGGCCATTTAATACCAAGATCTTTATCTTTCCATAATATCCCAGTTTCAGACTTTGCATGTCTATATTTAGAGCATTGGTAAAGCAAGATTGTATTGTCTTCCAAAGCATAAAAACCATGAGCAAAACCAGCAGGAATTAATAATGATTTATTTTTTTTTTCTGACAACAAAATAGAAAAATATTTACCAAAAGTTTTAGAATTTTTTCTGCAATCAACACATACATCGTACATTTTTCCACTTAGCACCGTTATTAATTTCGCTTGAGGTCTCTTAAGTTGCAAGTGCAGACCTCTCAAAACATTTTTCTTTGAGAAAGACATGGCAAAAAATGGAAACTTTATTTTAAAGTGTTTTTGAAGATAAAGTTCTCTGAAATAGCCTCTATCATCACTATAAGAGTCCTTATCGTATATTAGAAGTCCTTTAAACTTTGTTTTAATTATTTTCATTCTTTAACAAGTTTTTTAAATGTAGAGCAAATATAATTCAATTCTTTAATATTCATTCCTTGATGGCAACCCAGTAAAATTCCATTTTTCATTACATCATTAGCTACAGCATCACACTTTGGGTGTTTTTTATAAACCCTACCTTTCATTACAGGCTGCTTTAATATATTGCCAGTAAATATAGTCCTTGTTTGAATATTATTCTTCTCAAAAAAAATTTGCATTTTTTTTCTATCAAATTTTTTATTTTTTTTTATAACTAATGGAAAAGCTAGCCAAGGAGTTTTTACTCCAGGGTTTTGCGATGGTAATTTAAAATAATTTGTATAATTTCCAAAAAATTTTTTTAAATAGTCAAAATTTTTATTTCTTGTTGAAATATTTTTTCTTAGTTTTTTAATTTGCTCAAGAGCAAAAGCGGCAGAAATTTCTGAAGGTAAAAAATTGTAACCTAGATCTGAAAAAATATATTTTGCATCATAATCTATACCTACAACTTTTACATTAAATCTTTTACTCGCGTTTTCTGACTCATTAAATACCGCAGATGATCTACCCCAGCCTCTCAGAAGTTTTGCTTTTTCATATAAATCGTAATTATTAAAACAAACTATCCCACCAGTACCTGCTCCATTAATTATATGCGAGGCATAAAAACTGTTTGTCGTAACATCTGAATATCCACCTAATTTCTTTTTGTTAACTGTGTAGCCAATCGTGTCAGCTGAATCTTCAATAATTTTAAGTTTATATTTTTTAGCTATTTTATAAATTTTTTTCCAATCTGCTATATTACCTAATAAATTTGGTATCATTAAAGCTACTGTTTTTTTATTTATACATTTTTCAATTTGATTAGGATCTGTGACGAATTTATTTTCTTCAGCTCCAACAAAATGTGGAACTAATCCTAGTTGATATATAGGTGCAACAGTAGTCGAAAATGTCAGATTTGGAGTAATAATTTCAGAACCTTTTTTAAATTTAAATGATGAAAGCGCTAACAAATTTGCAGATGATCCTGAATTGACCATTAAGCCAAACTTCTTACCAAATATTTGTGAAATCTTTTTTTCTAGTTTTTTTACTTTTTTCCCGTCTATAAGTGATAGACTATCATTTTTTAATACATTTAAAACTGCATTAATCTCTTTGTTATCATATACAGCTCTACCGTAATAAATTTTTTTCATTGTTTGTATTTAGCTTGTATTAAAAAAAAAAACAATAAATTTATGTGATGGTGAATATCTGAGTATCCAATGAGCCAAATAATATTTTTACCTTTTCTAGGTAATTAAATTATTTAGATAATTAGAATACTCACACTTACCATAAAATTTTATCTGTTTTTTAATTTCATATTTTCCAATCCACCCATTTAAAAATGCTATCTCTTCAATACATGCAACTTTTAAACCTTGCCTTTTTTCAATTGCTGACACGAATGCACTGGTTTTATAAAAATCGTCTATTGATCCTGTATCCAGCCACGCACCTCCTCTACCTAATGTACTAGCTTTTAAATTACCTTTTCTCTTATATTTATTGATTAAATCAACAATTTCCAATTCACCTCGTTTTGAAGGTTTAAGAGATTTAGAATACTTACAAACTAAATTGTCGAAAAAATACAAGCCTGTAATAGCCAAGTCAGAAATAAACTTTTTTGGTTTTTCCTTTATATGTGTGACCTTATGGTTTTTATTAACTTTTGCTACTCCATACTGATCAGGTTTCTTAACTTTATGTAAAATAATTTTTGCACCTTTCTTTAATTTTTTATAATTTAATAATTGTTTAGTTAAATTTTGACCATAAAAAAAATTATCGCCTAGTATTAATGCTACATTATCAGATCCAATAAAATTCTTTCCAATAATAAATGCATCTGGCAAACCCCTAGGTTCGCTTTGTTCTGCAAATGTAATCCTAATACCAAGGTTATTTCCATTAGGTATTATTTTTTTGTATTGGTCGAGCTCACCTTTATTTACTATTATTAAGATATCTTTTATTTTTGAAAGCATTAAAATTGAGAGAGGATAAAAAATTAGAGGCTTGTCAAATATTGGTAACAACTGTTTATTAATAGCTTTCGTAAGCGGACTCATCCTTGTACCTTTGCCACCAGCTAAAATAATTCCTTTTTTTATCAATTATCACCCAATCTTTTAGTAATATCTTTTTTTTTAAAATTATCAAAATATCTTTGATTATTATAATACCACAAAAAAGTTTTATTAAGTCCTTCAAGGATCTTAGTTTTAGAGCTCCATCTAAGATCTGCTTTTATCTTATTGCTATTTAACGCATACCTTAAATCATGGCCAGGTCGATCTTTTACAAATTTAATTTTAACTTTTGCACCAACTTTAATGTGTTTCCTCGCTATATTAAGTAAGCAACTTGTTATTTGGAGGTTATTAAGGTTCTTATTTGAGCCAATATTATAAAATTCCCCAATTTTTCCATTCAAAAAAACTTTTAAAAGTCCCTGACAGTGATCCATAACATATATCCATTCTCTTGAATTTCTCCCATTACCGTAAATAGGTAATTCTCGGTTATTTAATATATTATATATTAATTTTGGAATTAATTTTTCTGGATGTTGACATGGTCCATAATTGTTAGAGCAATTCGTTATTACTGCTGGGATTTTAAAAGTTTTAACATAAGATGAAACTAAATGATCTGATGAAGCCTTACTTGCCGCGTAAGGAGAGCTAGGTTTATATTTATAGTTTTCGCTAGATCTACCACTTAAAACATCTCCATAAACTTCATCTGTAGAAATATGAATTAATTTTGTTTTTGAGTAAATTTTATAAAATTTTCTAAAAGACTCTAACAAATTAAATGTTCCCATTATATTACTTTTCATAAAATTAATTGGAGTATCTATAGACCTATCTACATGCGTCTCAGCAGCTAAATTAAAAATTCCGTTAGGTTTTATTTTTTTAAAAATATTAAAAATTTTTTTATTATTTATATCTAGTTTGATAAATTTATAATTTTTATTTTTTTTAAATTCTCTTGTATTATATGCATTTGATGAATATGAAATTTTATCAATATTAGTGACAAAGTAATTTTTTTTAAGCAATAACTTAATTAAATTACTTCCAATGAAACCCAAGCCACCGGTTACGATTACTTTTTTCATATTTTTGTTTTTTACAGTAGATGAAACTGTTAGTATACCTTTAAAATATCTTATTAACCAATTATGTATGTCAATATCTAGGCAGAATTTAACCGTTATAATTGTCACCTTAAAAAGCCATCATATTATTGATCAATGTATACAATCAATAGACAAAGATATTTCGGTAATCGTCGTTGAGAATTCTAATGATGAAGATTTTAAAAATTACATTGAGAAGAAATATCAAAATCTATCATGTATATTATCCAAAGAAAATATTGGCATGGGAGCAGGAAATAACATAGGAATTGATAAAGCTAAATCGGACTTTGTGCTAATATTAAATCCAGATGTAACATTATATAATGACACTATAGATAAATTACTAAGAGCAGGTAATGACTTACAAAATTTTGCTATAATGTCTCCACTTTGTGAGAATATTGATTATCCAAATTACTCAATAAAAAAAAAAGATAATATTGATTTTAAAAATATATTCGAAGTAGAAAGTCTAGATGGTTTCTGCATGTTAATTAATAAAAAAAGAATTAAAGAAATTTTAAAAGATACCAAATTTTTTGATGAAAACTTCTTTATGTACCTGGAAAATGACGATTTATGTAAAAGAGTAAAAGACAAAAACGAAAAAATTTTTATTTTACCCACCTGCAAAATCAAACATTTTGGTGCTAAGGCTGTTTCAGAAAATTATTCAAAGGAAATTGAGTTGTCTAGAAATTGGCATTGGTCTTGGTCAAAGTTTTACTTCTCAAAAAAACACAAGGGTTATGTATATGCTTTACTCGATGGATTGCCAAAATTTATATCATCAATGTTAAAGTGTTTATTTTATTATTTTATTTTAAAAAAATACAAATCAAAAGTTTATTACAATAGAGCACTGGGTGTTTTTAATGCTATAGTAGGAAAATCCTCATGGTACAGACCAAAATTAGATTGATAATTTTTAATGAGCAATAACTTTTTAACTGAATTAACCATTATTATTTTAACATACAAGACTAATAAAGAAATATTGTATAATTGCTTAAATTCTATTGATAAGAGAGTTAAAATTAAGATTATAGAAAATTCTAAAAATTTTGAAAACCAGGATGAGTTTTTAAACAAATTTCCAAATCTTTCAATTGATTGTACGGGTGAAAATTTAGGTTTTGGTAAAGGAAACAATTATGGATTTAAAAGAACAAATACCAAATTTGCCCTAGCATTGAGCCCAGATACTATTCTTGATAAGAATTTTTTTGAAAATGTAAAAATTTACTTAGATGGTAGTTTAGAATTTTCTGTTTTAGGTGTAAATTTTTACGAAGAAGAGATCAAAAGAACTGGGCATTTGTCGTATGGTTATTTTACAAAAAATAGTTATGAAAAAAAATTTAATGATACTTTAATTGAAGTTGATTGGATAATTGGTTGCGCTGTCATAGTAAATTTAAGTAAATTTGAGGACAAATTTGTATTTGATGAAAACATATTTATTTACTTTGAAGATTTCGACCTTTGCAAGAGTTTGACTAGAAAAGGAAAAAAAGTATTCACAAGTAAAATTCTTTATATAAAGCATATTGGAGACAGTAGTTCTATATCAATAATTCCAGAACTTAAAAGCGCTTCAAATAAATTTAGAAATTGGCATTGGAGATGGTCTGAATTTTATTTTTATAAAAAAAATTACAATTATCTTTATGCTTTAAGAAAATGTTTTTTAAAATTATTAAAATTTCCAGTCATGATGATTTATTATAAGATAACATTAAACAATGAGCAATTTGACGGTAATAAATATGGTTTCTTAGGATTGTTCAACTCAATTATCGGGAAAAAATCTTCATACAGAATTTAATTTCAATGCCCAGGAAAATTTATTAAATTTTCAACATTATAGCCAAGGCTTACCAATTTATCACTTCCTTTTAGATCAAACAAATTTATTACAAAAATAAATCCCGCAACCGTTCCTTTCGAAAAATTTATTAGTTTAGCGGCAGCCTCTGCAGTACCTCCTGTGGCAATTAAATCATCTATAATAAGCACGCTTTCTCCTTGATTAATTGAGTCTTTATGTACTTCAATTGTAGCCTTTCCATATTCCAATTCAAAATCAACAGAATAAGTATCAGCAGGTAATTTATTTTTTTTTCTTAACAAAATAAAAGGCTTTTTTAAAATATAAGATACCGCTGACGCGAACACAAATCCCCTAGACTCAATTGCTGCTATCTTTGTAAATTCAAATTTTTTTGATCTTTCCACAATTCGATTTATTGTTTCTTCAAATGCTTTTTCATCTTTAATTAAAGTTGTAATGTCTCTAAATAAAATACCTTTTTTAGGATAGTCAGGTATCGACCTTATAAATTTTTTTAAATCCATTAAAATTTGCGTTATATTATTAAATAAACTATCTTTTATATATGGCAAACAATAAATTAGCAATTATCGGTGGAAGTGGATTATATGATGTTGAGGAATTTAAAAATAGAGAGCTCCTAGATATTAAAACTCCTTGGGGAAAACCATCAGATCAAATCTTAAAAACTAATTATAACCAAAAGGAAGTTTATTTTTTGCCAAGACATGGCAGAGGTCATTTTATAAATCCATCTAAAATTAATTTTAGAGCTAACATTGATGCTCTTAAGCAATTAGGTGTTACAGATATAGTTTCTGTATCAGCTGTTGGATCGCTAAAAGAGGAACTACCTCCAGGTAAATTTGTGATTATTGACCAATTTATTGATAGAACTTTTGCAAGAAATAAAACATTTTATGATGATGAAATTGTTGTCCATGTATCGATGGCTCATCCAACATCAAATGGATTAATGAATGCATGTGAAGAAGCTATAAAAAAAGAAAAAATTGATTATCAAAGAGGTGGAACTTATGTGGTTATGGAAGGACCACAATTTTCAACACTAGCTGAATCTAATTTATATAGGTCTTGGAAAGCAGATGTAATTGGAATGACGAATATGCCAGAGGCAAAATTAGCAAGAGAAGCGGAAATAAGATACTCATCAGTTTCAATGGTAACAGACTATGATTGTTGGCACCCAGATCATGAAAACGTTGACGTTCAACAAGTAATAAAAGTTCTTCTAGGAAATGCTGCTAAAGCAAAGAATATGATTAAAAATATAATTAACAATTTTGAAGAACATATTGATCCTAAAGATCCTACAAATAATTGTTTAGATGTAGCTATCATTACTGCACCAGATAAAAGAACTCAAAAAACTAAAGATAAATTAAAAACCGTAGCTGGAAGAGTTTTGAAATGAAAATTGAAGGAAAAGAATATCGTACAATATGGTTTGAAAATAATGTTGTTAAAATAATAGATCAAACAAAACTTCCACATCAATTTGTTATTAAACATTTAAAAACTGTTAATGATACAATTAATGCAATTAAAACTATGGAAGTAAGAGGTGCTCCTTTAATAGGAGCTACAGCAGCTTATGGTTTAGTATTAGCAATTTTAGAAAAAAATGATTTATCTTTCCTAAAAAAATCTGCTGAAGACTTAATAAAATCTAGACCTACTGCAATAAATTTAAAATGGGCAGTGGACAGGATAATGAATAAACTTTCAGGTGTAAATAGTGATAAAATTTTAGATATAGCATTAAATGAAACAAAAAAAATTTGCGAAGAAGATATAAAGTTTTGTAAAAATATTGGTTTGAGTGGCCTTAAAATAATTGAGGAAATTTATAATAAAAAAAAGGATACAGTAAATATTTTAACACATTGTAATGCAGGTTGGTTAGCTACAATTAATTGGGGCACTGCCACCTCTCCAATTTATCATGCACATAAAAAAGGTGTTCCAGTTCATGTTTGGGCAGATGAGACAAGGCCAAGAAACCAAGGAGCTAATTTGACTTCTTACGAGTTAAATGAAGAAGGTATTAAAAACACAATCATCGCAGATAATACTGGTGGGATTTTGATGCAAAGAGGAGAAGTCGATATGTGCATAGTTGGAACTGATCGTACTTTATCTAATGGTGATGTTTGTAATAAAATAGGAACTTATCTAAAAGCACTCGCTGCAAAAGATAATAATATCCCTTTTTACGTTGCTCTTCCAAGCTCTACAATAGACTGGAATATAAAAAGTTATAAAGATATCCCAATAGAAGAGAGAGATCCAAAAGAATTATCACAAATTGAAGGTGTGGATTCGAATGGTAATATTAAAAAAATAAATGTCTACCCGAAAAAAAGTAAAGCTATGAATTTAGCATTTGATATTACACCTGCTAAATATATTACTAAATTAATAACAGAAAAAGGTCTATGTGATGCTTCAAAAGAGGGATTAGAAAGTTTATTTAAAAATTAATGATAGAATTAAAAAATAAAGTAATTGAATTTTCACAAAAGCTTAACAGTACTAACTTATCTCCATTAAGGTCAGGGAACATTTCTGTAAGAGTAACAGAAAATAATGTCGATGGTTTTTTTATAACTCCGTCTGGAAAAAAATATGACACACTTAAAGAGGAAGATATAGTGTTTGTATCGAACGAAGGTAATTATAATCCAAATTTAAAACCATCTTCTGAATGGAGATTTCATAAAGATATTTATTTAAAAAAAACTGATGCAAAAGCAATAGTTCATGCTCATTCTCCACACGCAACAGCTGTATCAGCTCATGGTAAAGATATCCC
>MDTB01036975.1_pt1 | contig 14847 bp, 12 predicted proteins | sample 811161 | NCBI WGS metagenome assembly MDTB01 (sample SAMN05326650, study PRJNA326480) | marine metagenome | isolation source: seawater | place: Mediterranean Sea | collected 2009
ATTAGTGTTCCTCTGAAAAACACTAATTACACATTAGATATTGATTTACCTATGTGTTGTTATTGTTACATTTACAAGTGAAGTAGTTAATTACGAATGCGTTGCTCTACCAACTGAGCTACGGTGGCTAACTAATATACCTCAACCTCTAAAAGCTCAACCTCAAAAGTAAGTGTTGCATTGGGAGGGATAACATTACCAACACCGTTATTACCGTATCCAAGATCAGCAGGAATAGTGAGCCTCCTCTTACCGCCAACCTTCATCCCTTTCACTCCCAGGTCCCATCCTTTGATAACTGAACCAACTCCGAGCGTAAAAGTGAATGGTGTTCCGCCAGGTTTTAAAGACGAATCAAAAATGGAACCATCTTCTAATGTTCCTGTATAATTTACAACAACCTTATTATAGTCTTTTGCCTCATTACCCTCTCCAACAACCAAATCTTCAATTACCAATCCGTTTCCCATAATTATGATCTCCCCATTTTTTTGACATCCAGCCAAGTAAATAAATGAACACAACAGTAATAGATGATATGAAATTTTCATCATATGTACGTTCCTCAACTCATTAAAAAGTGACGTAAATTTACCTTATGATGCTATTGGCACAAACTGTATTGCTCCCATGACATTTCAAAGAGTAGAAAAGATGTTAAGGTTTTTAATTTTGTTCCAGCTTGGTGGTATTTTGTTTGGAAATGAGAGACTGTATTTAAAAAAAGCAAATTTGCTTGAAAGCAGTTTAATAGAAGGTAAAAACGTAAAATTTATTTCTGGCGATGTTGTTTTTACCAAAGGTGATCTGAATCTTTATTGTCAGGAAGGCCAACAATATGAGATTGATGGGCTTGTAATATTATATAATGAGGTGTCAGCTGTTCAAGAGGATATGAACCTTACTTGTGATACAATAAAGTTTTATTCAAAAGATGATCAACTACTAAGCATTGGGAGCTCACATGTTTGGGATAATGACTATGACCTAGTAGCTGATACCATAACTGTTTTTACAAATATTGATAGTGGGATTGCAAGCGGGAACGTAACTCTTGTTCAAAAAGGACAAGTAATAAATGCAAATAGAATCGAATATAAAAAGGATAAAAGCCAGGATGGTTTGTCTTATAGAGCAATTGGCAATGTAATCATTAAAGACTCTTCTAGAGTGGCGACATGTGGATTAGCCAGATACGATCGTGAGAATGAGATAACAATATTAGAGTTAGAACCCGAAATAAAAGAAAATAATAGACTTTTAGCTGGTACAAAAATCACATTGGGCTATGAACAGGAAAGATTAAAAAACCTGCATATCCCTAAAAATGCATATGCAATAACTCCAATAAGAGGATATCAAGCATCTTCAATTGACTCCAACCAAGTAGGTGATAGCCTTAGATTTAATGATAAAATGGAGGGAACATCTCTCTCCGGATTTTTTGAAAATGGGGCATTGGATTCTCTGAGAATAGAGGGGATGGCTAAAACTCTTTATCACATTTTTGAAGACTCTATATATCAAGGTAAAAACAATGCCTCAGGAGATACGATAGCGATATCATTTAATGATAATGATTTAAATACAATTAATATAATTGGAGGATCAGAGGGCAAATACATGCCAGATACACTTTCTGATAGAAACGAACATACAGTCACATATAGGGCAAACAGAATAAAGTATCATTTTCTAAATGATGAATCAGATTTCAATGGTAACGTTAACATAAAACATGATGGAACAAGTTTAGATGCAGGATTTGTTAATGTAAACTGGAGAACGAATATGCTTAATGCTCTACCTAGAATCATTGGTGATACATTGAGTGAGTTAATTCCCCCTCTTATTAAGGAAGCAGGAAGAGACCCCATGACAGGAGACGCAATGACCTACAACCTTAAGACCAAAAAAGGACGCGTATCAAAAGGAGAAACGAAAGCAGATGATGGTTATTATACTGGGAAAAGAATTAGAAATGAATCAAGGGAAGCATTCTTCATTGAAAACTCAACCTATACTACCTGCGATCATGATACTGCACACTTCCACTTTGAATCGTCAAAAATGAAAATAATTCAAAATGATGTTGTTGTTGCTAAACCGATAATTCTTCATATCGGACAAATTCCAATTTTTGGCATACCATTGGGAATCTTCCCTCACAAAGGAGGTCAGCGGCATTCAGGCTGGATAATGCCTTCATATGGTGATAATAAAAGTAGAGGACAATATATTCAAGGGCTTGGATTTTATTGGGCACCTAATAATTATTGGGATTCAAAATTCACATTAGGCTTTGGAGATAAACAAGGAACCACATTTAGAGTTAATACTCAGTATCGACTACGATACAAATTTAATGGAAGTTTGAATTTTTTTAATAGGCAGTATCTAAGCGGCACCAATAACATAATGGATTTAACAGAAAGCAGAAACACCAGCACTACTCTTAGATGGACACATAAACAAGAGTTAAGAAATAATCAGTCCTTAAATGCAAACGTAACTTATTCTACTAGCGGAGATTATAATAAAAGATACGGACTATCAGAGGCTGAACGGATGGATCAAAAAGCAATTTCAAACATAAGTTATTCTAAGCGCTGGCCTAAAACAAAAAATTCGTTTAGCGCTAATTATTATTCAAATATTGATTTACTTGTTAGTGACAAAACAAATCCTCTGAGTAATTATTTTATTTCCCCAAATAGGGAGGGAACTCAGATAAATACCAGTAATAAAACATTCCCAAAATTTTCATTCCGACATGGACAAAGTAATCTTTTCCCTACCAGCGCCACAAAAAAGAAATGGTATAATACGATAACATGGAACTATGGATTAAACTATACGAATAAAAGTAGAAATTATTATGAATCAGTTGAGATTGATAGTACGGGATTTGAATGGGAAAGAGACTCTTCCGGAGCTCTAATTGAAAAAAATGAACAAGACAACGGGTGGATACATACTTCATCCATTAATGCTCCGCAAAAGATATTCAAATATATTTCAGTAAACCCAAGCGTCAATCTAAAATCTGCATGGGTTAATAAGACCCAGGACGGCAACTGGAATGGCTCTACTTTTGATAAGTCAGTGAAAAATGGTTTTGCAGCTAGGACCACTGGTTCATTTTCCATGAATGCAAATACACAATTATATGGTCTTTTCTCAATCCCATTTGGTCCTCTGACTGCAATTAGGCATGTCATATCACCATCAATAGGTTATTCTTGGTCACCAGACTTCTCAAAGAAGGTATTTGGAAAAAACTTAGGCTACGTAGTAACAGAAAAAGACTCATTGGGAAATGAAATATTTCTAGACAGGTTTGCTGGTACGATGGCAGGTGGCACGCCCAGGACTGAACGAAGCTCCATGAATTTTGGATTGAATAACATATTCCAAGGAAAAATAAAAAAGGGGGATGAAGAAAAAAAGGTTGACCTACTAAGCTGGAGAATGAGCTCAAGCTACAATTTTGCAGCAGACTCAATGAAACTCGCTAACCTGAGATCAAGTATTCGTTCAAAAATTGCTGGAAAACTAAATCTAGATCTTAGCATGACCCACGACTTCTATAAATATGATATCGATCAAAAGCGTCGGCTAGGAGATCTCAATAAAAATTCCAGTGGGTTCATAAACCCTAGATTGATCAATGCACGCCTATCAACTGGGTTCCGACTTGTGGGAGCATCCTGGGAGGATAATGAAAAAGATGATGATGAGAAGGTTAAAGACACAACTGCTCTTGCAAATGATTTAACTGATCCAGGCCTAGAAAATCCTTTAAAGAATATGAAGAATACCCTTGGAAATAAAAGATCATGGAATAGTAACATAAGTCTTAGTTATTCTTACTCAGCTACAAACCCTTCCAACCCAACAAAAAATTTCTGGGCTAATACTACATCTACGATAAATATTACACCTAAGTGGAAAGTATCTTATCGTGCCAGATTTGACCTCATGAAAAGAGATCTCGTCAGCCACTCCTTTTCGATTTATCGTGACTTACATTGCTGGGAATTATCTTTAAACTGGACACCAACAGGAATTGGACAAGGAATTAACTTTAGATTAAATGTAAAGTCTCCAACATTACGAGACCTAAAAGTTGAAAAAAGAGGTGGAGTTTATTCTGGCGCAGGTTTTTAAATCTTCAATTGTACTAATTAATCTATTGGAAGAAATTCTAATAATAAAAATGACTATTAATGCTTTGTCCTGAATGCCATGCTGAATATCTTGACCACATTAAAGAGTGTGGTGATTGTAAAGTAGATTTAGCAAATGCTTGTCCAATCGATATTCCAATACCTGAAATAACTTGGTCACCACTCACCCCGTTTGAAGGAAAAGTATATGCTGATATGGCAACCGAATTATTAGATAAATATTCCATCCCATATTATCTGAAAATGGATTGGACATCTTCTGCTTTTGGTATTGAGGCCACTAGTATCACAGGACAAGTTGTACGAATCTTTGTCCCAAAAGTTCATTTCAATAAAGCAAACGAATTGGCTTCATCTATAACTGGTAAAATAAAATGAAAAAATTACGTACTATCAAAGGGACACATGATATTCTTCCAAACGAAATCCATAAATGGAAAGAACTTGAATCAATAGTAAGTCAAACGTGTGAACAATTTGGTTATCAAGAAATCCGCAATCCTATTTTTGAAGAGACAGGACTTTTTTCAAGAAGTGTAGGAGAAGAAACAGACATAGTTACAAAAGAAATGTATTCATGGGAAGATGTTGATGGGGCCTCCCTTACACTGCGGCCGGAGTTAACTGCATCGGTTGTAAGAAGTTATATTCAACATAATTTAGGAACTATATCCCCCATCCAACGGCTTTACTATAGTGGGCCTCTTTTTAGAAGAGAAAGGCCACAAAAGGGTCGGCAACGTCAATTTCATCAATTTGGCGTTGAGGCATTTGGATCTAACAATCCAGAACAAGACGTTGAAATAATTGCGATTGCATGGAAAATTCTTTCCCTCTGTGGGTTGACAAATGATACTACCCTTAACCTAAATAGCATTGGCTCAAAGGAATGTAGGAATAATTATAAGAAAGCATTAAAAAGTTATATTTACCCGTACATAAAAGATTTTTCAAAGACAAGTCAACATAGATTTGAGACTAATCCCTTGCGCATACTCGATACAAAATCTGAAAAAGAACAGGAAATTTTAAATAATGCACCAAAGATATCTGATTACCATAATGAAACCGATAACACGCATTTTGAATCTTTGAAAGAATTTTTAAAAGATATTGACCTCCCATTCTCTATAAATCACAAACTTGTAAGGGGATTAGATTATTACACTGGAACAGTATTTGAGTTTAACTCGGTTAATTTAGGAGCGCAAGATGCCCTACTGGGCGGTGGCCGCTACAACAAACTAGTGGAGAATTTGGGCGGAAAACCTACTCCAGGAATAGGTTTTGCAGCTGGCATGGAAAGATTCCTCATTGCAATGGAGCAATCTGATTTTAACATTAAGAAATCTAATCCAGATATATACTTTATTTGTGCAGACAAAAAAGCAATATCTAGTTCAATTAAGATATCAAGTAGGCTAAGAGGTCTTAATTTTAAGGTAGTTTCTGATACACTAAGGCGAAGTATAAAATCTCAATTACGTGAAGCAAATAAGTTGAAAGTGAAATATGCACTAATCATTGGAGAAGATGAGATCAGAAATAGTACTATTATTTTAAAAAACCTTATAATAGGTACTCAAAAAACAATCCCACAATCTGAGTTAAAGAATTTCTTTGAGGATTTGACAATCTAATTTTCTTTAAACTATATTACACACGCGTGTACGAAAGCATAAAATTTGTAAAAAATTTATTAGGGCAAAATATAAATGAACCATAAGTCACTCTTGATTGTTGAATCACCAACAAAGGTCAAAACAATACAACAACACCTTGGTAAGGAATATGATGTGATTTCCTGCGTAGGTCATGTTAAAGATCTTCCAAAAAACGATCTGGGTATTGACCTTGAAAATGATTTTAAAATAAAACTCGCTGTGCTCCCGGATAAAAAAGATTTTATAGCTGAACTAAGAAAAAAATCAAAAACTGCAGACAGAGTATTAGTTGCAACAGATCCAGATAGAGAAGGTGAGGCAATTGCCGCTCACCTTGCAACAGAGATTCCTAAAGAGAAATTAGATAGAGTACAATTTACAGAAATAACAAAAGCTGGAATTAATGAAGGCATAAATAATGTTCGGAATATTGATCATGATCTGGTAGCAGCACAAACAGCTCGAAGAGTGATCGATCGCCTTGTAGGGTACAAAGTTTCACCAGTATTATGGGCTACTTTACAAAGTAATATGAATTTTGTTTCAACAAATTTATCTGCAGGTCGAGTTCAATCAGCAGCGGTTAAGATGATTGTAGATCAAGATAGATTAAGAGCAAAATTTATTACTACTAACTATTTTGATCTAAAAGCAGAACTAACAAAACTAAACAACAGAGAAAACTTAAATGCAACTTTAGTGAAGGTAAATGGAGTGAAAGTTGCGAGCAGTAATGATTTTGATTCTAAAACCGGCGAATTAAAAAACAAGGATGTTCTTCTTTTAACTGAATCCCAATCAGATGAACTAGTGAAAGAATTAAAATCAGGAAACTGGACAGTAACCGATATAAAGAAAAAACCTCGGACTTCAAACCCCAAACCTCCTTTTACGACAAGCACTCTTCAACAAGAGGCATCAAGAAAGTTAAGAAGCTCTGCAAGGCAGACCATGAGTATAGCGCAAAAGTTATATGAAAATGGATTCATTACTTATATGAGGACGGATTCGACTCATTTATCTGATGAGGCAATCTCTGGATCTAGAAAAGTAATTCAAGATTTATATGGAGATGAATTTCTACCAGAGAGCCCCAAACAATACACAACAAAAGTAAGGAATGCCCAAGAAGCACATGAGGCCATAAGACCTGCACATCGTGTTTTCCGTACTGTTAAAGATGTAAAAACTAACCTTGGTGATGAAGCTGCAAAGTTATATGACCTTATATGGAAACGAACTGTTGCAAGTCAAATGAAATCAGCTAAACTAGAACAAACTTCCATAACTATTACTAATCAAAAAGCAGAATTTCGTGCAAATGGCCAAATGATTCTATTTCCAGGGTATATGAAGGTATATGTTGAAGGAAGAGATAATCCAGACAAGGACCTTGCTAACAAGGAGCGCATACTACCAAAACTAGAAATTGAGGAGACACTTAATTGTAATGCTTTAATTCCAGACTCACATAGTACCAAACCGCCTGCACGTTATACCGAGGCAAGTCTTGTTAAAGCTCTAGAAGAAAATGGAATAGGTAGACCCTCAACATTTGCATCGATCTTAGCAACCATTGTACGAAGAGAATATGTTAATCGAAAAAGCGGAAAACTTTCTCCAACCTACCTAGGCCTTGCAGTCACTCAATTATTGGAAAACCATTTTACTAATCTAGTAAGCAAAGAGTTTACAGTTAAGATGGAAGATGGACTAGATGAAGTCTCACGAGGTGAGTTGGATGCTGTCCCTTTTATGACAAATTTTTATAAAGGTGGAGGCCGTTTTTCAGGATTGGAAAAAATGCTAGATGAAAAGGTCGATATCCCTGCGGCTTGTTCGATAGCGCTACCAAAAGAGATATCAGATAATACGGAGGGTCGAATTGGAAGATATGGCCCCTACCTGCGAAGAGGAGATGATACTCGATCCATACCCGATGACATTTACATGGGAGATCTTAATCTAGAGATAATTGAAAAAATATTTGAAGAAGAAACAAAAGAGGATGAGTCACTAGGGGATGACCCTAGCACAGGTGCTAAAATATGGATCAAAAAAGGACCCTATGGCCACTATGTGCAACTGGGAGAAACAAAAACAAGAAAGGGTATACCAAAGACTTTCCAACTATCAGATGTTAATCTTGAATATGCTCTTAAATTATTATCCTTACCAAGAGAAGTCGGGAATCATCCCGATACAAACGATGTTATAGCTGCTGATTATGGAAGATACGGACCTTACATTAAATGCGGGAGAAAGAATGCGTCCTTGAGAGGTCCAGAAACGCCCTTAGATATAACCCTAGAGAAAGCCGTTGAATTATTAGCAAATAAAAACAAAACAAGCTCCGAGATTAAAAGCCTTGGCGAGCATCCAAAAACTGGAGAAACCCTTGTTATTAAAGATGGTAGATACGGACCATACATTAGCGATGGAAAAGTAAATGCCTCGCTGAAAGGAGACTTGGATCCTGCGAGTCTATCATTAGAAGAGGCTGTTAACATTATTGATCAAAAAAGACTCAACCCACCAAAAAAGAGAAAACGTAAAAAAAAGAAAAAATAAGAAGTAGAATTATTTTGAATCTTAGATACTAACTTATTAGCTGATATGAATAAGACAATTGAAAAAATAGTTTCCTTGTGTAAAAGAAGAGGGTTCATTTTTCAGAGCTCGGATATTTACGGGGGGTTTTCAGCAGTTTACGATTACGGTCCTCTTGGTATTGAGCTGAAAAATAATATTTCAAACCTCTGGTGGAAAGAAATGACTCAAGTTCACGAAAATATTGTGGGTCTGGACAGTGGTATACTTATGCATCCAAAAATCTGGGAAGCGTCAGGGCATGTAGGGGCATTTAATGATCCTTTAGTAGACTGCAAACAGTGTAAATCAAGATATCGCGCTGATGAGTTTTCAGAAAATTATAATTTGATCAATTGGGAAGAAACTCAATGCCCTAATTGTGGTTCAGTTGGTAGCCTTACTGAGCCTAGACAATTTAATCTAATGTTTAAAACACACGTTGGGCCTGTAGAAGAAACTGGAACCGAGGCTTTTTTAAGACCCGAGACTGCCCAAGGGATCTATGTTAACTATCAATTGGTTCAGGGTGCAATGAGAATGAAAGTCCCATTTGGCATCGCACAAATTGGAAAAGCTTTTCGTAATGAAATAATTGCAAGGAATTTTATTTTCCGAACCCGAGAATTTGAACAAATGGAAATGCAATATTTTGTAAAACCTGGGACTGACAATGAAGCTTTTGGTCAATGGAAAGACAAGCGACTAAATTTTTATTTGGATAAGCTTGGTATTAATAAAGACAAACTACGCTTTCACGAGCATGGTAGTAATGAACTTGCCCATTATGCTAAGGAAGCTTGGGATGTTGAGTATGAGTTCCCATTTGGATGGTCTGAAATAGAAGGAATTCATAATCGTACTGATTACGATCTCTCAAGGCATGAGGAATTTTCAGGAAAGAATCTATCCTATTTTGATCAACCAAATAATGAGAGGTATTTGCCTTACATCATTGAAACCTCTGCAGGCTTAAATAGAATGCTTCTAACAGTTCTTACAGATGCGTATTGGGAAGATGATGAAAATAACCGAACTGTCATGAGAATCAGCCCAAGTCTTGCCCCAGTAAAAGCTGTCATCTGCCCTCTTTTAAAGAAAGATGGGCTCCCCGAGAAAGCAAGAGAAATTGTAGAGATTCTTAAACCACATTTTAAAGTAATCTATGATCAACAAGGGTCGATCGGAAAAAGATATTATAGACAGGACGAAGCTGGAACCCCATTTGGTATAACAGTAGATCATCAATCTATTGAAGATAATACCGTGACACTTCGTGATCGTGATTCGATGAAACAAAATCGTATATCCATTGAAAAAATATTAAATGCAATCCAAGATAGTTTTTAAAATTGTTTTATTATAAAGTTTACAAATATCTATAAGTCGCCAGCGCTAATGAAAGGAAAATTACTAGCTCTAATTTTTTTAAACATCGCTTGCGAACAAACAACTACAGTCTCCTTAGAAATTTTCTCTAAGATGATTTCACACCGCAATCTTGGGCTAGCATATTTGGAGGAGGAGAGGTTTAATGAACCTGCTGAAGAGTTTAAAGCATTAATCCACATAGCACCTGAAGAACCTCTTGGGCACGCCAATCTCGGCTTAGCTTACCTAATAGATAATAAAAGTAGAAACGATGGATATTTAAGAAATGCTGTTTTCACTCAAAGTTTTGATTCTCCTATTATTAACAAACTTTCGTGGCCAAAAAAAAAAGTTGGGGTCCTGGTTTATTTGACCTAGATAATGATGGTGATCTAGATCTTTTTTTTGCCAACGGGCACCTGAATTCTGTTAGTGGAGATAATAGACAATCAAATCTATTATTTAATAACGATGGAACTGGACTATATACAGATGTATCAAAGTCATCAGGGATTCTTGAGACGGGTCAACGAATACATCGGAGTGCAATGTTTGCAGATTATGATAATGATGGTCAAATTGATATGTTTGTAACCGTAATGGCCAGCAGGTTGAGGATGGAAAAGGCAAGACTATTTATGATGAAAACCAAGGAGAGGGTATTCTGTTTCAAAATCAAACAGGAACTAAAAATAATTGGGTTAAAATACGCTTGGAGGGAACCAAATCAAATCGTGATGCTTATGGCGCATCAGTCTCTATCCTTGTAAATGGAACAAAGCAGAAACAATTTCTAGTTTCTGGGCAAGGTTATTTTTCTAACCATGCCAAAGAACTATATTTTGGATTAGGTCAATCAAAAATTATCGATAATCTTGAAATTAATTGGCCAAATGGTTTGAAACAAAGTTTTGAAAGTATTCAGTCAAACCAAACACTCTATTTTGTCGAAGGAAAAACCAACTACAATAAAGTTAAATAGCGCGTACTAATTATCTTATCAGTTTATATATCTTACCTCCGAAATGTTTACTCCCAATTTTTTTTTCTAAGTAATTACTTAGATCAGATATTTTTTTAATGTCTAATCCAATATCATAACCCATGGATTCCATAAGATATGCGACATCTTCTGTAGCAATATTCCCTTTTGATTTTTTAATAAAAGGTGAACCTCCAATACCGCCTAATGAAGTATCAATTTCTTTTATACCAAACTCTAAAGCTTTAAATAAATTTACGAGCCCCAAACCGTTTGTGTTATGAAGGTGAATAGATATTTCGAGACCAGGGAATAGGCTAAGTACTTTATCTAATAGTAAGGAAATTCTTTTGGGGTTTGCCATACCTGGAGTATCACAAAAAGAAATTCTATTTACCCCCATTCCAACTATCTTCTTAAGGTGTTCAATTACAGCAATTTGATTATAATCATCTTTTACATCATAGCCCCAAACACATTGTATCCCTGCTCGTATTTTCATAGAGTTCTTTCTGGCTAATTCAATAATGGATTTTAGATTAATCATTGATTCAGAAACACTCATTCCTAAATTTTTATTACTATATCTCTCATTAATTGAAATAGACGTTTCAACCTTATTTAACTTACAATTCAATGCTCTTTCTACGCCTCTCACATTAAATACAAGACCACTATATTCAACTCCATTTTTCTTATTCAACCTTTTGACAAGGTCTTCAGCAAAAGCCATTTGTGGAACTCGCTTTGGATCGACAAAACTTGCAACTTGAATTTTAGAGACCCCTGCTTCAATTAATCCTTCAATAATAAATAACCTATCCTTGATACTGAGATTCTCTTTTACATTTTGTAGGCCATCTCTTAACCCTACTTCTAAAATATCGACTATGTTATTCATTCAAGTTTTTTGATTAAATTATTAAGATTTTCATCTATGAAATATTATCATCATAAATGAATGATAATGATCATAATATAATTAAATATATAATTCACACCAGAATATGAAAAAAAATATATTTACAGCTTTGTTTTTTGTCCAGTTTTTATCTTCATTATGGGGTGCAAGCCCTGATCCTATTTTTGGTGAAAAAGGAATGATAGTGTCAACTAGCAAACAGGCGTCCCAAGCTGGAATTGAAATCCTCAAGAAAGGCGGCAATGCTATTGATGCGGCAGTTGCAGTTGGATTTGCATTAGCAGTTACATCTTCTGGAAACGGAAACTTAGGTGGCGGCGGATTTTTGGTTGCTTCATTTTCAGATGGACTATCTATTACTCTTGACCATAGAGAAAAAGCCCCATCTAAATCAAAAAGAGATATGTTTCTAAATGATTCTGGAAATGTGGTACAAGGCATGTCTTTATATTCTCGTGCAAGCAGTGGAGTTCCAGGTACCGTAGACGGCCTTATTTCAGCTTTAGAGAGGCATGGCTCAGGGTCCATATCACTTAGAGAAGTATTGGCTCCTGCAATTAAATTAGCTGAAAAAGGGTTCTTACTTTCTCATTATGAAGCAAATCGATTTAACGCATATAAAAAGTTTTTTCAAGAAAATGATGCAGCAGCAAAGATTTTCATCAAAAAAAACCAAAAGCCATGGAAACAAAATGATCGATTCATCCAAAAAGATCTTGCAAAAACTCTAAAGCGTATTTCAAAATATGGAAGAGATGGGTTTTATTCTGGACCGATTGCAGATCTTATTGTTAAAGAAATGAAAAAAGGCAATGGGCTTATTTCAATCGATGATCTAAAAAATTATAGTTCTAAATATCGTAAACCAATCATTGGATTATACAAGGGGTATAAAATTGTATCAATGGGTCCGCCTAGTTCAGGAGGAGCTCTGCTAATAAATATGTTAAATATGATGGAAAACTACTCAGAAGATAGTCTACGATGGAATTCTTCAGATTACGTACATATAATGACTGAAATACAAAGAAGAGCATATTCTGACAGGGCAAAACATATGGGGGACCCCGATTATTGGGAGGTTCCTTTAGGAATGTTTAAATCTAAAGAATATGCAAAAATTAGATCAGATGACATTGACATGAATCTTGCTACACCAAGCAAAACGGTGTATCCAGGTAATCCAAATGAGTATGAATCTCCTGAAACAACCCATTATTCTGTTGTGGATCAATGGGGTAATGCTGTAAGTGTTACAACTACAATTAATTTATCCTATGGCAATGGATGTGTTGTCGATGGTGCTGGATTTTTCCTTAATAATGAAATGGACGATTTTTCATCAAAGCCCGGTATTCCGAATGCTTTTGGATTAATTGGAAACGAAGCCAACGCAATTGCTCCCGAGAAAAGGCCTTTATCTTCAATGACTCCTACTATTGTTATGAAGGATAATAAGCCATTTTTAGTAGTTGGATCTCCTGGTGGATCCACAATAATCACCACTACGATGCAAACTATTTTAAACGTAATTAACTTTGAAATGGATATTAAAGAAGCTGTCTGCGCTCCTAGGTTCCATTCACAATGGCTACCTGATGTAATTCAAATTGAGCCCCGAGGGCTATCGGAGGATGTACTGTCAAATATCAGACTTAGGGGCCACGAAATAATATATCGTAGTGGCTATATTGGCGAGTCAAATGGAATCATGATCACAAATGAAGGGCTATTTGGTGGAGGTGATTGTAGAGGTGAGACATCGGCAATAGGATATTAAATACCCATGATATCATCTATCAGATTTAAATAGACCGAGGACCCGATTAGCAATGCTTTCTCATCCATATTAAAATGTGAGCAGTGGTGAGGGGTTTCAAAAAGTTCTTTTTCATTTGGTGCAGATCCAACAAAAAAGAAACAACCTGGGACTTTTTGTAGATAATAAGCAAAATCCTCTCCTCCCATAGAAAGATATGGCATGCCTGCTTTCTCCCCGACAATTCGATTAGCGGCGTCTAATACTTTTTTTGTGGGTTCACTATGATTTATTGTTGGTGGGTAGCCATCCTTATAGTCTAAAGTTATTTCTGCTTTATAAGTTTTTGCAATACCCTCTGTTACTTCTTCCATTCTTTGTTTAATTAATTTTCGGTTTTGTTCAGTATAGGCACGAGCTGTACCAGACATAGAAACCTCTTCAGATATCACATTAAAATTATGACCTCCATTTATTTTCCCAACTGTAATAACTGTACTCTCAAGAGGATTTGTATTTCTACTCACAATGGTTTGTAGCGCTTGGATGAGATGAGAAGAAACTACAATCGCATCAACTGTACCCTGAGGTGCTGCCCCATGACCTCCAATGCCTCTAACTGTAATATCGAACATATCTGCAGCAGCTAGGACAGGACCATCCTTTATACCAACTTCTCCAACCGGTTGATAATTCCATACATGGATTCCGTAGATTTCGTCAACCCCATTCAAACAACCATCATTTATCATATATCTAGCACCTCCCTCACCCTCTTCAGCAGGTTGGAATATGAAACGAACAGTCCCTTTATAGTTGTTTTTATTCTTCGATAGTACTTTTGCAGCTCCTAATAACATTGCCATATGTCCATCATGCCCGCAAGCATGCATTACACCTTTATTTTTTGATGAAAAATCAAGACCGCTGGTTTCCTCTATAGGCAATGCATCCATATCTGCTCTTATAGCAATTACAGGTCCGTCTCCACATTTTAGATCTGCTGTAACACCAGTTTTACCTACATTCTCTTTTGGATCAAGCCCCATAGTTCTTAATTCTTTAGCGATTACATCACCAGTGCGATATTCATTAAATGCAAGTTCTGGGTACTGATGAAAATCTCTCCGCCAATTAATAATGCTATCTTTTATTTTGATTATTTCTTCTCTGATATTCATGTTTTAACCTTTTTTACAATTCCACAAAGTAATGATATCATTTTACTTGTTGATTTTTTGGCATTTTCTAATACTTCTTCATGTGTAAGGGATTTCTCGGAAATCCCTGCTGCATAGTTTGTTAGCAATGACAAAGTTAATAGTTTTAACCCAAGGTTGCCTCCCTCCTGAATTTCTGGAAGAGTACTC